>Ga0181566_10002555_pt1 | contig 14952 bp, 11 predicted proteins | sample 101ome_15_FD_133762 | JGI IMG/M metagenome (GOLD analysis project Ga0181566, IMG submission 133762) | Coastal salt marsh microbial communities from the Groves Creek Marsh, Skidaway Island, Georgia - 101402AT metaG (megahit assembly) | ecosystem: Environmental > Aquatic > Marine > Intertidal... | reverse complement strand
TTTATATCTGTAATAATATCCGTAGCTGGCTGTTTTGACAGAATTGCGACGCCGTTATAAGTTTTTTGACCAGAGAAAACCACTCGATAGCCCGCGTCTTCAATCTCTTCTTGTGGAAAATCTACATCTTGTGTTTTGGTCTCTTGTAAACACAAAATATCAACTTGGCTGGTGTTCAACCAGTCTAAAACTTGTGGTAAACGCACCCGCAGTGAATTTACATTCCAACTCGCTATTTTCACAATTAAACGTCTATGTTAGTGGCAGATAGTGCGTTTTTCTCAATAAATTCGCGCCGTGGTTCTACTTGGTCGCCCATCAAGGTAGAAAAGATATCATCAGCAGCAATGGCGTCTTGAATACTCACCTGCACTAACAGTCGCGAATCAGGATCCATCGTGGTCTCCCATAATTGTTCAGGATTCATTTCACCCAAACCCTTATAACGTTGAATACTTTGTCCGCGCTTAGCCTCTTCCATCAACCAGCTAATGACTGCACCAAACTCAGACACGTTTTGCTGCTTATCGCCGCGTTTGATATACGACTGTTCTCCAAACAATCCTTCGAGATTATTAGCTGTGGTTTGCATCACTTTAAATTCTGCACTTTTGAAAAAGTCTGCCGTATACACTTCATCATCGCCTAAACCATGAATAAACTTCTCAACGATTAAATGTGGGTTGTCAGTTTCCCATTGCAATTGATAACTAAATCGCGTGCCTGGATTCTGATTTTGATTAAGTTGTTGCATCAATGATTCCGCCCATGCTTCCATTTGATCACTATTAGGTAGACCCTCTGAACTTGGCAGTGGCTGTTTCAACATTGCTTGTAACACTTCCATAGAATAGCTCTGTTCTAGTCGCTGCATAATAGCCACTGTTGCCATATATTCTTTTGCCAATGTTTCTAGGGCAATGGCTTTGATTGCTGGACTTTGATCATCAATATGAAGTTCCGCACTATTCACCGCCATATGTAATAGATAAGCATTCAGTTCTGACTCATCTTTGACATAAGTTTCTTGTTTGCCTTTCTTAACTTTAAACAAAGGTGGTTGACCTATGTAAATATAACCATTCTCAATTAATTCTGGCATTTGACGATAGAAGAATGTCAGCAATAACGTTCTAATATGTGAACCATCTACATCCGCATCCGTCATGATAATAATGCGGTGATAACGCAATTTTTCTATATCAAACTCATCCTTACCAATGCCACAGCCCAAGGCTGTGATCAAGGTGGCTACTTCCTGTGAAGATAACATTTTGTCGAAACGAGCTTTTTCTACATTAAGTATCTTTCCTTTCAGTGGCAAAATTGCTTGAGTATGACGATCACGACCTTGTTTCGCCGATCCTCCTGCAGAGTCTCCCTCGACTAAAAACAATTCAGAATTAGCCGGATCTTTTTCTTGGCAGTCTGCTAATTTCCCAGGTAGTCCCGCAATATCTAGGGCTCCCTTGCGTCGTGTCATTTCACGGGCTTTACGAGCTGCCTCACGGGCACGCGCGCTATCAACAATTTTACCCACTATTGCCTTAGATTCTGTGGGGTTTTCAATCAGAAATTCCTGCAACAATTCCCCCACCAAACCTTCAACTATCGGTTTGACTTCGGAGGACACTAACTTATCTTTGGTTTGTGACGAGAACTTAGGGTCAGGCACCTTGACCGAAAGAACAGCGGTTAAGCCTTCACGTGTATCATCTCCTGTAAGTACGGTTTTTTGTTTTTTGTTATAACCTTCTTTTTCCATGAATTGATTAATACTGCGTGTTAATGCACCACGAAAACCCGCGAGGTGTGTGCCCCCATCACGTTGAGGAATATTATTAGTAAAACAAAAAATACTTTCCTGATAAGAATCATTCCATTGTAATGCTGCCTCAACCTCAATATCTTCACGGCTTTTCTTTACATACACGACGGTTGGGTGAATGGCCGTTTTTTTCAAATTCAAATGACCAACAAAAGCGCCGATTCCTCCCTCATAATGAAAATGATCTTTTTTCCCTGTGCGATAATCAATTAATTCAATACTGACGCCTGAATTTAAAAACGATAACTCTCGTAAACGTTTGGCGAGTATGTCGTAATGAAACTCAGTTTGAGTGAATATCTGATTACTAGGTTTAAACTTTATCTGAGTGCCTGTTTTATCGGCTTTTCCCAACTTAGTTAGCGGCGCCTGTGGCTCACCTAATTGATATTCTTGCTGATATACATCGCCTTCACGATAGATTGTCAGGGACAATGTCTCAGATAAAGCGTTTACTACGGAAATACCCACCCCGTGTAAGCCACCTGATACCTTATAAGAATTATCATCAAATTTACCACCAGCATGTAATACTGTCATGATGACCTCAGCGGCTGAACGATTTTCTTCTGGATGGATATCCGTAGGAATGCCGCGCCCATCATCAATCACCGTAATCGAGTTATCCACCTCAATGGCCACTTGAATACGATGGCAATACCCAGCCAATGCCTCATCGATAGAATTATCCACCACTTCAAACACCATATGGTGTAACCCAGTCCCATCATCGGTGTCGCCTATATACATCCCGGGCCGTTTTCTTACGGCTTCTAAGCCCTTTAATACCTGGATACTGGAAGAATCGTAACTCATTTGATGACCTCTAAATTAAAGCAAAATTATACCATTTCTGTGGCTTGTCCGTGTTCCACGTGAAACCATTTTGCTGAATGATTATTAAATTGATTAATCGGTTCTGGCGTCACTGAGGTGATTAATGCTTGCGCATTGAGAGCGGCGATTACTTCCAAGGCCGCCGCACATCTCACCTCGTCCAACTCTGCCACCAATTCATCAATAAGATAGATAGGTGTCTTATTAATATTCTCTTGCAATAAACTGGCTTGTGCGAGCTTCATGGCCACCGCTAACACTTTCTGTTGTCCGCGTGAGCTACTTTTTGCAAATTTTTTACCCTGCCAATGAAGCTTTAAATCACAGCGATGTGGCCCTATCGTGGTCGTGTGATTACGTTCTAGCAATTCAGCCTCCAACGCTTTTTGAAAAGATTGAGCACGATCCCAACCCGCATCAAAATCCACTTCCACCAATTCTTCAAAGCCAAAATAATCAATTAAATCAATAATATAAGGCGTAATTGCTTCTGTATAATGTTGAAATATTTTTGTTATCAATGTGGCACTTTCCACCATCACCGGATGCCAATTAGCAGCGTCCTTATAATTGTTTTGCTTAAGACATTCATTTCTTTGTTTTAAAGCACGATGATATTTCTGCCAAGCGGAATAAAACGATGGTTCCACGTGGAACGCTCCCCAAGCCAAGAATTTACGCCTATTTTCTGGTGCCCCAGTAATCAATAAATAAGACTCTGGATGTATGTCTATAATTGGTAATTCTGCAGCCAGCTGAGACCACTTATCAATTTTTTCTTGATTTAACTTAATTAACGTTTGCCCGGATGAATATTGAACCCCCGCATGAAAAGCCTGATCTTCACCATTCATGACTGAGGCATGAATAATTAATGATTTCTGATCAAACTGAATAACAGGTGACATGCTTGAGGATCGAAAACTCTTCCCTCGACTTAATATATCCAATGCTTCTAATATGCTGGTTTTACCCGCACCATTGGGGCCAGTAAATATATTTAATCCTGTACCTAGCTGCAGATTAAATTCATTGAAAGAACGCAAATGTTGCGCGGCAATGGTTTTAACCCACATAACGGTAAAATTCAGTGAGTGCGCGTTGCGTCAAAAAAATAATCGCTTTGATTGGTATTTGCTGGTTTAGAGTCTCATTGGCATGACAACATATTTACGTTGTTCTGACTCAGGTGAGACGATAAGTAGACTGCTGTTGGTATCTTGTATGTAAAAATGCACATCTTCTGATTTAATCGTATTTAATACATCTACCAAATAGCTCACATTAAAACCAATTTCGATATCTGGACCTTGATATTCCATATCCACTTCTTCTTGGGCTTCTTCTTGTTCTGGATTGTGCGCTTGAATACTTAATAAACCAGAAGAAAATGCTAAACGGACACCTCGATATTTTTCGTTACTTAATATTGACGCACGCATTAAAGAAGCTTTAAGCATTTCTCGATCAATCACCGCTAAATGTTCATGACCAACCGGGATAACTCTTTGATATTCAGGGAATTTTCCATCAATTAATTTAGTCACAAAAACAATATCACCAACTTTGGCTTGTAAATGATTTTGACTAAATAACAATTCCACCGCTCCATCGGTGCTGCCTAATATACGCATAAACTCTGTTACAGCTTTCTTAGGCACAATAATTTGTCGATCGATACCAGGAATATCCAGCGTTGTTTCAGCCAATGCTAAACGGTGCCCATCAGTCGCGACGGTTCGTAAATGTTCACCTTGAGATTCCATCATTAAACCATTGAGATAATAACGAACATCTTGTTGAGCCATGGCAAATGAGCTGTCTTCAATCAGCGACTGTAACACTTCTTTTTCTAAGGTAATGCTTGCATCGACATCCATAGCATCAACCAATGGAAACTCTTTAGCGTTAAGTGTTAAAAGAGAAAATCTACTTTTCGCAGATTTTACCGTCACTTTGTCGTCTTTTAACGACAAGTTTAAAGTACTTCCTTCAGGTAAGGATTTACAAATATCTAATAATTTACGTCCAGGAATAGTGATTGATTCACCTTCTGGGGAAATATCCACTTTGGCAGAAACTTCGAGTTCCAAATCAGTTGCCGTAATAACTAATTGACCATCAACATTTCTAAATAAAAAATTAGACAGTATGGGCATGGTTTGTCTGCGTTCAACGGCACCGACAATTTGTTGCATTGGTTTAAGTAAACGTTCTCTTTCGATACTAAATTTCATATATTAATAATATCTTTTATGAGTTAAAGATTATTGTTATTACTGCACGCTTTTTCTGTGGATAAAGACTTTTAATATAGCAAAATCATATAGTTATAATCATCATAAGGTGTGGAAAACCACCTTAAGGCTAAGCACAACTATGAGTATTTTCTCATAATAAAAGCTAAAAAAAAGTTATTCAGTGATTATCTCGAAGTTATCCACAGCTTTGTTCATTTCACTGATTAATTTCACCTTAAATTCAGTTGCTAAGTATACGCAATAGACTGGTGTAATCGTCATTAATTTTTGTATCACTGGAACGTAATTCTTTGGTCTTGCGACAAGCATGTAAGACCGTGGTGTGATCACGGCCACCAAAAGCATCGCCAATTTCAGGCAAACTATGATTGGTTAGTTCTTTTGATAAAGACATGGCTAATTGTCGTGGGCGTGTAATCGATCGACTACGACGCGCAGAAAGTAAATCAGCAACACGTATTTTATAATATTCAGCCACGGTTTTTTGTATGTTTTCAATGGTGATCAATTTATCTTGCAAGGTGATCAGGTCATGCAAGGCTTCTTTTGCAAAATCAAGCGTAATTGGCTTACCAGTAAATTGTGAATTGGCTATTACGCGGCGTAAAGCTCCTTCCAGTTCTCTGATATTAGAGCGTATACGTTTAGCGATAAAAAACGCGACATCGGTGGGTAGTTTTGCATTGGCCGCTTCGGCTTTACTTTGCATAATTGCCACACGTGTTTCTAGTTCTGGCGGTTCTATTGCTTGTGTTAGCCCCCAACCGAAACGTGATTTTAGACGCTCTTCTAGCCCGTCAAGTTCTTTTGGATAGCGGTCACAGGTCATAATAATTTGCTGCTGACGTTCCAAAAGCGCATTAAAAGTGTGAAAAAACTCCTCTTGAGAGCGTTCTTTACCTGCGAAAAATTGAATATCATCGATCAAGAGGGCATCCATAGAACGGTAATGACGCTTAAATTCATCTATCGCGTTATGTTGAAGCGCTTTAACCATATCTTGAACAAAACGTTCAGAGTGTAAATAAACCACTTTAGCTTGTGGATTGGCATGAAGAATTTGATTGCCAATGGCATGCATCAAGTGGGTTTTACCTAAGCCAACCCCCCCGTAGATAAGTAGTGGGTTATAAGCATTTCCTGGATTATTAGAGACTTGTAGCGCCGCAGCTTTGGCAAGTTGATTAGATTTACCCTCAACAAAGCTATCAAAAGTAAAATCTTGATTGAGATTGTGTTGAGGTTTCGGAGATGGTGTTGCCGGCTTTATATTGGTAGTGCTTGGCTGATTAGGTAGACGACTGCCAATCTGTAATAGTACTTGTCGAATGTTACTCTCAATACTAAAAGCGGTAACGAGCTGATTAATCCGCTCCAAGTAATGGTCTTTTACCCAATCCAAGACAAAGCGATTAGGCGCGTATAAATACAGTGTGTGTTCTTTTTCTTCAGCTTGAAGTGGACGAATCCATGTATTCAGCAATTGATCAGACAATTCAGATTCTAATTGGGTGATACATAGATTCCAGAGTGTACTTGTCATGATTTCGATGTGTAATGGGAGCTTATTGTAATTATTATGAGTCAAACAAACTTAGTTGACCGTATCATCGCACAAAAACTGATTATAATCGTTGACAAAATATCATCAGACAATTAATGTTTCGCCCCCTTGAGGATATATTCGTCGATTTGTCGAAATCGCTGTCTGATTGTTAGTAAATATTGTCAGTAAATTAAGAGTTAAGAGTCACATTAGCTTTATAAATCATGACTTATAATAATCATATATCAACGATATGTATTTGAATCATTAAGAGCAGATAGATCATCAATAGTAAGTAAAGACGTTAACGACCGTAGGTAATAGAAGTGAAAAGGACATATCAACCAAGTAATTTGCATAGAAAACGCACTCATGGCTTCAGAGCTCGAATGAAGACTCGTGGAGGTCGTGCTGTAATCCGTGCGCGTAGAGGACGTGGTCGCGCCGTACTTTGTCCGTAACGGTTGATTCAAAGCAAAAACTGAACAAATTAGCGTATCCTGCCGCCATAGGTGGTAAGTTCGCGCGTCAAGATCGTCTTCTCACCCCCGTAGATTATAAATACGTATTTGATCAAGCCATCAAAACGGCGGACTCTGCCTACACTATTCTTGCTAGGCGCAATACCATCGCCACGCCTCGTCTAGGGGTGATTGTAAGCAAAAAGAATGTGTCTCAAGCAAGTGCTAGAAATCGTTTGAAACGCATTGTTCGCGAGAGTTTTCGTCACAATAAAGCCATGTTACCGGCGTATGATGTAGTTGTAATTTGTAAAGCGAAAAGTGCACACCTCATGAATGACAAATTATTCGAGAGGCTTCAAAAACACTGGAAGTTCTTACATAATCATGTTTAGTAAATGTGTCATTGCAATATTGCGTTTTTATCAACGCTACATTAGTCCTATGACAGCTCCCTCATGTCGCTTTGTGCCAACTTGTTCTCAATATGGCATTGAGGCGGTAAAACAACATGGGGTGATTAAGGGGGGATACCTTACAATAAGACGATTATTAAAATGTCACCCATTGCACGCAGGCGGTCACGATCCTGTGCCTGAAAAATTTAACTTTAAAAAAGCCAAATAAACTATCTCATGGAAAATCAACGTTTCTTTTTGTATGCATCGCTTATTGTTGTTTTGTATCTATTATGGAGTTCTTGGCAACAACAAAAAGTATTGCCGTCAATTAATACAGCCACTCCAAAGGTACAACAAAATTACGAAGCACCGATTCAAACGTTAACCACTAAGCAAGATATTCCTAATGCAATCGATGCTAATGACTTGCAGCCAGAAACAGCTAAGGAAGCGATCGTCGTCAACACACAAAAAAATGAATACATCACGGTCAAAACCGATGTATTTAATCTAATGATCAATACACGTGGTGGAGATATTCATCGTGTTGAGTTAAGCGACTACTTGGAAGAACTAGATAACCCCAATCAACCGTTTGTGTTGTTAGATGATATTAATAAAACGTACATTGTACAGTCCGGACTCGTGCATGATCCATTAGCCAATCAAGAGGTTAGTCACCGAGCCCCTAATCATTACGAAGTGTTCACAGCAAAAAAGAATAATTATGTGCTAGGTGATGGAGATAATGAATTAATCGTGCCGTTAACTTGGCAAAACAATGAAGGTATTCAAGTCACTAAACGCCTGATATTTAAGCGCGGTGAATATCTTATAGATATCGATTACGAAGTCTCTAATCAAAGTGATGCTGACTGGTTAGGTCGTCAGTATCGGCAACTACGTCATAGTTACATTGAAACGGAGCAAAGTTTGCTCAGATTACCGACTTACACAGGTGCCGCCTATTATGATGGTAAATATGAAAAATTATCATTTGGCGACATGGTTGATAAGCCCTTGAAGGCGCAAATTACCGGTGGTTGGGCAGCCATGTTACAGCATTATTTCTTTTCAGCTTGGTTAGCAGAAGAATTTGAAAAGAACGATTACTACTCCAATATCGTGAATAAAGCGGTAGGCAGCGATTACATCATTGGCATGCGATCAGAACCCACGCGGATTGAACGCGGTGAAACCTACACATTTCAAAATCGTTTATATGTGGGACCAAAGTTACAAAAATACATCGAACAAATACAACCGGGTCTGGAGCTAACTACAGACTACGGCATTTTCACACCGCTGTTTAATCCATTGTTCTGGATACTCGATTTCATTAACAAAGGCCTACATAACTGGGGCTTGGCGATTATCTTAGTCACATTGCTAATCAAGTTAGTGTTCTATCGTTTGTCTGCAGCCAGTTACAAATCTATGGCACGCATGCGCAAAGTACAACCTAAAATGATGTCGCTGCGAGAGCGTTATGCCGACGATCAGCAAAAACTTAATCAAGCTATGTGGGATTTGTATAAAAAAGAACAAATTAATCCATTAGGTGGGTGTTTACCAATTTTAATTCAAATGCCAGTATTCTTATCTTTATATTGGGTATTGATTGAAAGTGTTGAAATGCGTCATGCGCCTTTCATGTTATGGATAGATGATTTATCTTCAAAGGATCCATTATTTATCTTGCCGTTGTTAATGGGTATCTCAATGTGGGTGCAATTTAAATTGAATCCTAAGCCAACGGATCCCATGCAAGAAAAAGTATTCATGTTAATGCCCGTATTCATGATGGCCTTTATGGCGTTCTTCCCAGCGGGCTTAGTATTGTATTGGTTTGTGAATAACCTGTTGTCAATTGGTCAACAATGGTACATCACTAAACGCTATGCAGAATAAACTGTATACGCATTGAGCCAACAAGATACCATTTGCGCATTAGCGACACCTGCAGGGCATGCGGGTGTCGCTGTCATAAGAATTTCTGGCCCTGCAGCACTGCACATTAGCCAACAGCTCACACATAAAAAACTCCAAGTGCGTTACGCACACTTAAGCCAATTTTTTGATCAAGATGATCGTGTCATTGATCAAGGGCTGGCGATTTATTTCCCCAAGCCTCACTCCTTTACTGGCGAAGAGATTGTGGAGCTGCATCCACATGGTAATCCTTATATTTGTCAGCAACTGCTTACGCGACTCACTCAACTTGGTGCGCGGTTGGCGATTGCCGGTGAATTCAGTGAACGCGCATTTTTACATGGCAAACTCGATCTCACACAGTTAGAAGCGATTGCGGATTTAATTGTCAGTGGATCAGAACAAGCCGCGAAGTCAGCAGTATTATCCATGCAGGGGAAATTCTCTGAACAAGTCAATGACATACTGCAACAACTAATCTTGATTCGTACCCATATAGAAGCCTCACTCGATTTTGCCGACGAAGACATAGAATTAGAAACGCGTGAAAAAATTGCGCAGTTAATCACACAGCTACAAAGTCAATTAGACCACATTATCGAAGTGGCGAAACAAGGCGCCAAACTGCAACAAGGTGCCACGTTAGTATTAACCGGTAAGCCGAATGTGGGAAAATCTTCATTGTTTAATGCCTTGTGTACTCAAAACCGCGCCATCGTTACCGACATTCCCGGCACTACTCGCGACGTTGTGGGTATGGACATCGATATTCATGGTGTAACGTTACGACTCCTCGACACAGCCGGCATTCGTGAGCAAGCCGAAGCAGTAGAAAAAGAGGGCATCGCACGGGCTCATCTAGCCATGCAAAATGCCGATTGTGTAATTCATGTATTTGATCGCGCACTCAGTGATGATGATGAAATCCAACAAACGCTTACTCAACCACATGCAATCACGGTCATCAACAAAGCGGATTTATTGAGTGAGGACACGCCACCAGACGGAGACGTTGATTCCGCACTGTATATCTCAGCCAAAACCGGCGCAGGACTGGATGCATTGAAACAAAAAATCATGCAAGTACTGGGGTTACAAAGCATGGATCAACAACCGCCCTTTTCAGCACGACTGCGTCATATCGAAGCGCTCACGCGCGCGGCAGACGCTATCGACATGGCACGACAGCAAATCGATAGTGATACCCCGCTAGAACTCAGTGCTGAAGAATGCCGCACCGCACAACAATGCTTGGCGGAAATCACCGGTGAATTCACGCCCGATGATTTACTCGATTATGTATTCAGAGAATTTTGTATTGGGAAATAAACACACCAAACATTTAAAGATTATGTTTTCTTAAGATTCTTTAGTTTTTTAGTTTGAAAATAATAATGATAAAGATGTTCCAGTTTATATTTAAGCATGAGTTTAAAAAGCATATCATTTTTAATTTCAAGATCATCAAAAGTATTAATTTTTATACGGTATAAATTATTAGTCTGGCCTTTCCGGTGCATTTCCCAATAGCTAATGCCATCAATATTTTTACTCAGCGCATATATAATTTGCCGATGTTCTTTACAGCGTTTATACCCAAAAGTGATGCTTTTTATTTCTACAGAATAAAAGGTCTTGTTATCAAAACGAACCAGCCGATATTCTTCTTCATATCGCCAATCAGTATTTTTCAGCAGATAAAAGTCTTTTAAATCCTCGACTTTACTTTTTTCACTATAAAAGACCTTACCATAAGCAATTAAATCTTCTTTTTACAGGTCTTCAAAATCGAGTTCATATTCAACACACAGGCCACGATGTGAATCAGCATAATGTGAATACATTAATTTTGATTCGGGTTGATAAGTGAGTGCACAAACACGTGCAATTATGTTCTGTTGTCTGAGCGATGCACCAAAAAGATTATTTTCATGTTCATGATGAATAAAAAAGCATTCTAGAGGGTCGTTAAGTTCATGGTATGCCGTGAAATATAATTCTTGATTGATCAGTGACAAGACCTGATGCGGGTTAATAGGGATGTATTTGTAAAGAGGTTTTTGTGATTCACGGTATTTATCAGGAGTATTTTTGGTAAATTTAATTAATTCAAGAAACTGATCTATTGCCTTATCATATTCACCGAGCTTTGCGTAGGCATTGCCGCGATTGTTGTAAGCGGTTGCATATTCAGGATTTAACTCAATCGCCTTATCGTAATCCTTAATCGCCTGTTCATATTCACCACGCGATATTTTTTCAGCAGCATCTTGTAAAAATTGGTCAGTTTGTTTTTTATCCGTCATCGAATGTGTCTTGGAATAATTGGCAGGTATTTGTCTCACTATAGGTGTTTGATGCCTGTTGATCTGTGAGCCGTGCTGAACATTGTTGGGTTATAAGTCACAGTGGGTGGTGAGATGCGGTACGCTTTGCGCTATGATTCAGGCCTGAATTCAGTTATCGATTCACACTACGTTATAAAGAGATTAGTAACATAACCATGCAAAATGATTTTGATGTAATTATTGTCGGTGGAGGACACGCAGGAACAGAAGCCGCATTGGCCTCGGCGCGCAAGGGTGCGCGCACCCTACTACTGACACAAAACATCGAGACCATCGGCCAGATGAGTTGTAATCCTGCCATTGGCGGCATTGGGAAAAGTCATTTGGTGCGTGAGATCGATGCCATGGGCGGCGTGATGGCACAGGCGGCCGATTTGGCCGGCATCCAGTTTAGAATTTTGAATCGGCGCAAAGGGCCCGCGGTGCGAGCCACACGCGCACAAACCGATCGCGCTTTATATCGTCAAGCGATTCGTCATACAGTGGAGAATCAAGAGCATTTAGTCATCTTCCAACAGGAGGTGGATGACCTAATAATGAATGGTGATCGTGTTGCCGGTGTGGTGACGCGTATGGGCTTGCATTTTAACGCGCGCGCGGTGGTGTTAACCGTGGGCACTTTCCTAGGCGGGCAAATTCATGTGGGGCCGCAAACTTACACGGCCGGTCGTGCCGGTGATGCCGCCTCGATTCGATTGGCTGATCGTTTACGTGAATTAGATCTCCAAGTCGATCGATTAAAGACGGGCACCCCACCGCGCATCGATGGCAAGACTATTGATTATGCCAAGATGGAAGCGCAACCAGGCGATCAACCTTTACCCGTGATGTCATTTATGGGTCATGTAGATCAGCATCCACAGCAAGTGGATTGTCATATCACCTATACCAATGAACGCACCCATGAAGTGATTCGCAATGCATTACATCAGTCACCGATGTATAGCGGCGCCATTCAAGGCGTGGGGCCGCGGTACTGTCCATCGATAGAAGATAAGGTCACGCGCTTTGCCGATCGTGATCGCCATCAGGTGTTTATCGAGCCAGAAGGTTTGGGCACTCATGAAGTTTATCCTAATGGGATTTCAACCAGCCTGCCCTATGAGACGCAGTTGAATATGGTGCATAGCATTGCCGGCTTAGAGAATTGTCATATTACGCGTCCGGGTTATGCCATTGAGTATGATTATTTTAATCCGATGGGTTTGAACAACAGTCTTGAGACGAAAGCTATACGTGGTTTGTTTTTTGCCGGACAAATTAATGGCACTACCGGTTATGAGGAAGCGGCGGCGCAAGGATTGATTGCGGGATTAAATGCCGCATGTGCTGCACGCGATCAAGCCCCGATCAGTTTGCTTCGCGATCAAGCCTATATTGGCGTGATGATTGATGACTTAGTCACACGTGGCACCAACGAACCTTATCGTATGTTTACCAGCCGTGCTGAGTATCGATTGGTATTGCGTGAGGATAATGCCGATTTGCGTCTGACACCATTGGCGCAGGAAATGGGCATAATTAGCGCCGAGCGTTGGCAGCGTTTTTGTTGGAAGAAAGACACGTTAGAAAAAGAACAAGCGCGTTTAGATAAAACGTTTGTGCAAACACGTGATGTGACAGCAGAACAGGCGCAGCGTTTATTTGGCAATGTATTGGAGCGTGAATACAGCATGACCAGTTTAATGCGTCGTCCAGAAACTAATTATCAATCGTTTGCGGAATTAGAACGCTTTGGGCCGTATGTGGAAGATCAAGAAGTCGTTGAACAATTAAATATTCAAGCCAAGTATGCGGGTTATATGCAAAGACAAAGCGATGAAATTGCTAAAGCCAAACGCCTGCAAGATACGGTGATTCCTGAGGGCTTTGATTACGCATCCGTGAAAGGACTGTCCAATGAAGTGCTGCAGAAATTGACTGCAGTACGCCCCACTACGGTCAGTCAAGCGTCGCGAATATCTGGCATGACGCCGGCGGCGGTGTCATTGTTGTTAGTGCATTTAAAAGGCCGTACTGGTGATCTTCGAGAAAACCAACCTCATAGTGAAAGTTCATCTTCTCGCAAACAGGCTTAGAGTTGATGGCGGCGCAGATAGCTCTTATTGAAGGCGTTGAACAACTCGGCTTGAGTTTGACGGATGGGCAGTTGCAACAATGTCAGGATTACATGGATTTAATTCAGAAATGGAATAAAGCGTATAATCTTGTTGGGACATCAGATACTCAGACCTTAATTACAAAACATCTTCTCGATAGTTTGGCCATTAGCCCCTACATACAGCAATCACCGGTATTGGATGTTGGCAGTGGTGCCGGCTTGCCGGGCATTCCCTTGGCAATTGCTCTGCCCCATGTCAGTTTCACTTTGTGTGATTCGAATGGCAAAAAAGCCCGCTTTATGCGTCAATCGGTCATCGAGTTGGGGCTGGAAAATGTCATGGTTGAACATGGGCGCATAGAGGCTTATTCGTCTCGCCAAACCGCCATGATTGTTATGTCGCGGGCATTCGCGCCTGTGCAAGAAGCGCTAGAGATACTGGCGGATGTATGCCACCCTGCCGGCCAAGTCATGATAATGTTAGGTTTGAAACCAAGCACACTGCCTCAGGCAGCGTCTATAAATTCTATTATCAATCATGAGGTCGTGGTTCCGGGGTTAGTATCACAGCGACACTTACTGGTGGCGAATAAATAATGACAAAAATAATCGCAGTCACGAATCAAAAAGGTGGGGTAGGAAAAACGACTACTTCGGTCAATCTTGCCGCGGCGTTAGCGGCCATGAAAAAGCGCGTGTTATTAGTTGATTTAGATCCTCAAGGTAATGCCACGATGGCGTCTAATGTCGATAAGCGTACGGTTGAAGACTCTATCGTGGATGTGTTGCTGGAACAAAAAACGATTCAAGAGTGCATCGTGCAGGGAGATGAGGTGGCCTATGCCGTGTTGCCCGCCAATGATCAGTTGACCAGTGCTGAGGTGGGTCTGTTAAGTATGGAGCAGCGCGAATTCAGATTGCGAGACGCATTGGCACAGATTAGCCAAGACTATGATTATATTTTTATTGACAGTCCACCGTCATTGAATATGCTCACGGTCAACGCACTCGTGGCGGCGGGCAGTGTGATTATTCCCACCCAATGTGAATATTATGCCTTGGAGGGTTTATCAGCATTACTGGGGACGATTGAGCGTATTCGCCAATCGGCCAATCCCCGCTTAAAAATTGAGGGGGTATTAAGAACGATGTTCGACCCTCGCAATAACCTGGCAAACGATGTATCGTCACAGCTGACAGCCCATTTTGGGGAAAGTGTTTATCGCACCATTATTCC
>Ga0181566_10002548_pt1 | contig 14967 bp, 29 predicted proteins | sample 101ome_15_FD_133762 | JGI IMG/M metagenome (GOLD analysis project Ga0181566, IMG submission 133762) | Coastal salt marsh microbial communities from the Groves Creek Marsh, Skidaway Island, Georgia - 101402AT metaG (megahit assembly) | ecosystem: Environmental > Aquatic > Marine > Intertidal... | reverse complement strand
TCAGTATGTCATACCGGCCCTCTAGCAGGTCCCTGGCCCGACAGAAGTCGGTCACCTGCATGGCTCCCGCTTCGGGAAAAGGATGTTGGTCCCGTTGCAATGTCTCGTTGTCGTGCGTGAACCAATGCACGTCACAGCCATACCTTGACTGCAATCTCTTGGCCAGTATGCGGTGCCTCTTCCGCGTCACGTCCTCGAACCTGCGGGCACCTATGTACACCATGGCCAACTTCACTATTGGCTGGCGGCTATTCTCTTGATCTGTTCCACCACGAAGTGTATGTCTCCCTGGGTGTCCGGGGTGTAGGTGCTGACGATGTCCTGGTCCGTCAGGTACTGTGCGATCTTGAGATCCGTCAGTGCACCTCCGAACGCCTGTTCGTGCAATGGCTTCAGTATGTTGTAGGCCCTGTGGTTCTCGATGCTTAATTTTTCCAAGGCATCCTTGGTTGCTGTCATTCCCATTATCTTCCCTGTCCTCTGTATGGTTTGTAACATCTCTTCTTGCTCTTGTTCATGGTGGCCCTCTTGAGCATGCTGGGATTGGAACTGATGCTAGTCTTCTTCCTCACATGATCTATGGTCACCGTCACACCAAATTTCTTTGCCATATGTCAATCTCCTTTTAAAATTCTTCCAGCCTGGACTTGTCCTCTCGGCACTCCTGCAACTCCTCGGTCAGTTCCTTGATCCGCATCTGCAACGCATGCAACTGTTCCTGCATGACAGCGATCTCCTGCTTGTAGACCTGTTCGATGTCAAGTGTTTTTCCTTCCACCCACTATCTCCTCTATCATGTTTTGCAATTCGGCCAGTCCACCGATGGGTTCTCCGTCCACGAACACCATTGGCAGTGTCTGCCACCCATACTTCCTCATGATCTCGAATGCCTGTTCCGGACTGTCGCCCATCTTGATCTCGGTGTGCAACACGTTACGGTCCATCAATAATTCTATAGCCGACTGGCTATGTTCATTGCTGTCATCCGTGATAATCTCTACCTTCATGCTTGAATCTCTCCGTTGTTTTGCTTAATTATCTCGATTGCCATCTCCTGACATTGTGGGGATCTATCTCCTGTGGTTTCCAGCCCTGCTTGCCTCGCCACCAGTTGACCGCGAACTGCATGGGACACGGTACCCTGTTGCCCTGCTTGTCCCAGAAATTCTTCTTCTCGATGCCACCATCCTTGGCCTCGATGTAGCTCTGGATGTAGTCCCTGCACACGTCCCAGTCACTGGGAAAATGCTCGGGATCATACGTGGCCCTGATCAGCCATATGTTGGCGAACACTGAGTAGGTCCTGGCAGTCATGTCACGGCCCTGCATCACCAGCCAGCGGAATGTCTTGTTGCCTGACCTACGCTTCTGTACTGGGGTGTCCGCTATCTGTTGCTTGATGTCCTGACAGGGTCTCAGCCGGTCCCGCCTGGCTATGATCACGAAGTCCGTCAGCAGTTTGATGGCATTGCTGACCTCGAACTCATGTCCGTCCATCTTGTGTGCTATCCAGTCACTGCCCATGTAGAACACGTCAGCCTGGTCATCCAGTATGCGTTGCACGGCCGAGCATATGAGATCCACTGACATGGGTGTGAACCATACATCGGTACGCATCTTCATCACGATGTCACCGGTGGTGCGTTCCACTGCGTCAACGAAATCCCACAACTGCACCGCACCTCCCTCGCCACGGCGATACTTGATGTCGGGCTCGTTATGGTCATATGGATTGCGTCCACGTCGGTCGCTGTCCTTGGTGAATGCCTCGGTGTGTACGTCCACCAGGTCCTGTAACCTGGTGATCAGTGTGAGGTGGTTGGCCATCATCACACGCTTGTTGCCTCGCATGTCGCCGGTGTATATCATGGTCAACTGCTTCTTCATAGGAAGTTGCCCAGGTCGTCCTGGTTGCGTATCAGGTTGATGGCTATGGCCCTGGGATAGGGATTGGCCTCGTTGTAGTCATTGATCAGTATGCGTTTGGTGTTGGGCAGTCCACATATCAGCTCACAGCCTCCAAATCCGAAGCCTGCCAGTTGCTGTTCTATGTGCCGGCGCACACGCTCGGGCCTGGCCGTGGTGAATATCACACGACTGCCCCGTGCCATCTCGCGGCGTATGATCTCCGCGTTCTTGGGCAACAGCTCGGGCGGTTTGCCAAAATCTTTCCTGTGCTGTGCCCGGAACAGTGTGCCGTCCAGGTCACAGAATATGCAGGCCTTGTCATTGTACTCATGCCAGTCCTCCGCGGTGCCCACGTCAGCATAGTCCCTGACCCTCACCGCTGAAAATATTTTCTTGTCCTGCAACATGTGGTCTATCACGTGGCTCACGAACACCTCGCCCTGTTCCTCCAGTTGCTGGTACACCTCCATGAACTCGCCAGCGGATTCGAACTTGTATCCGCCCACGCAGAACGTGTCCGAAACTATTTCCTTTTCCACTATGCGTAGTATGGTGTCCTGGTCATTGGTGGTCACGAAGCTCTTGGCACCCACACGCTTCAGCACGTCGTGTTCCTTCATGGATGTCACGCACACGTAGTTGCCCTTGTGGTGATCATGCTCAAAGAATGAGTCACAGTCCTTGATGAATATCTCTGTGTCTGGTGCGATGTTGGCCTGCTGTAACAGTTGAAAAACCGTGTCTGCGGGCCCTTTAGTCCTGGTTTTAAGCGTCACTGTGCGTACTTTGTCGCCAAATAGATCATTTGCATACTCTATGATGGGATATGCCTGCTCGTGCTCCTCCAGCAGTCCTATGGTCACATGATGTCGCTTGATCAGTGGCAAAATGCTCTTTTCCCACATCATGTGTCCGTCATGCGTGGTCAGTGTGTATTTGGGTCTCATTCCTGGAAAACGGGTTGAAAGACCCGCCATGGGCAGTATTATCTCCATAAGTCGTCTATCGCATCCAATATAAATTTACGTTCCATCGTGTTGGGCTGGGTGTATCTATGCACACGCAACAGCATCAGTATCAGTATGTAATCGTCCGCCGCCTGTGGATACCTACGCAACAGTCCCTTCTGCATACGCATCAGCCTAGAATTTATGTTAGCAGGATTGTGCCTCAGGAACCAACCAAAACGGAGATCCTGCCTGAGTTTGCTCAGGTCAAATATGAAACTGTCAAACTCGGAATCCACGCAGTCGATCAGGTGGAATCCTCCATCCTCGGTCCACATGATGTTCTCCAGTGTGAGGTCACCATGATAATTGGTCTGGGGCAATATCTTGGGCAGTCTCTTCAGCAGTTCGGTGCGTTCAAAGGGTATGTCAGTGAAATCGGTGTGTGCCAGTTTGGCCATGTAGGCATCGGTGTAGTCCTTGGGCTCCGCGCCGGTGTTGAGTTTCTCGAACGTGTGTTCCAGGAACTCCATCAATGGGTTGACCTCGTGTGTCAACAGATATGTACGCATGTCCATGCCGTGTAGGTATTGCATGTCCAGCCTACGCTCGCCCTGGTAGAACAGTTCCGGCACTGGGAATCCCTGGGACCTCAACAGTGCCATCCTGGAACAGTTGCGTTGCACGTGTCCCAACTTGCGTACGAACAACTGGTCTCCCTTCTTCATCAGGTGTATGGTGTTGCCACTGAAACCCCTGAACTCCTTGATCTTCTTGGCGGCCATCTACTTCCATGCCGCCACACGCGAGTCGGCCCGGCTCTTCCTGTGTGCTGGCACCTGGCCCTCGGCCCGGGAGAATCCGTGTTTCTCGAACAGTTTGATCATGCTCTCCTCTGAGTATCCCCATTTGTGTAGCATGGCCGGGTCCTTGTACCTGGCTATGTTGCCAAATATGCCCGCCACTGACTGCTTCAGCATCTTCTTGTCATCCGACCATAGGCTGTCCGGATGGTACACTATGTACTGGCACATCTTCAGTAGATCTGGCCATTCCACTGCCACGAATCCCGTGGGTTTCAATATCCTCTTCCACTCCGCGAACATGGCCGGTATGTCGTTGGGCATGATGTGTTCGATCACATGCACGCTCAGTATCTCGTCCACTGAGTCGTCCGGCAAGGGATATGCCTCGGTGATGTTGTGTATCACCACGCCTTCCTTGGGACCGCCCTTGTGGTTCAGTATGTAGTCGCCCTCCACGTTGATGTAGCCATCGAACACGTTAGGTCCACAGCCCAGGTGCAGTCTGATGTCACCCGTGGCCTGTTCATATGCCTGTGCTAAAGATTGAGCCATCTGTCGTTCTCCAATGTCCATTTGATCACTTCTTCCAGCCTGTCCAACACCGGCTGTTGTGTCCAGCCCATGCGTGCCATCTTTTCTCCCGACAGTGCGTAACGCAGGTCATGTCCTGGACGTGCCGAATGGAAATCCTGCATCTCGTAGTCCAGTGGCTTGCCCTGTATGTCCGCGATGTGCTGTGCCAGTGCCAGGTTGTCCAGCTCAGTGGAACCCACTATGTTGAACTTGGGACACTTGGCATTGCCGTAGTCCGGCTCGGGCTCGATGTGCTGTGCCAACAGGAACATGATGGCATCTGCCACGTCCTTGGCGTGTATGTAGTGCCTGGCTCCCGCCTTGGTCTTGGTAGGATCCGCATGTATAGATATCCTCTCTCCGTCCCTCACACGCTTGATGCACATGGGTATGTACTTCTCCGGGTGCTGTCGCTCACCGAACACGTTCATGGTGTGCGTCACTATCACCGGCATCTTGTAGGTGTTCTCGAATGCCACTGCCAGTTCCTCTCCGCCCGCCTTGCTGGCCGAGTAGGGATTGGTGGAGTTGTACCTGTCGTTCTCGCCATAGTTCACGCCCTCGGGTGCAGGGCCAAATACCTCGTCAGTGGAAAAGTATATGAACCTCTCCAGTGTGTCCAGTTGGCGTGCGTAGTCCAGTATGTTGGCAGTGCCCACCACGTTGTCGTACACGAACTCCAGTGGATAATCTATTGAACGGTCCACGTGGCTACCAGCGGCCAGATGTGCCACCATGTCCACCTTGCCACACAGGCTACGTATCTGTGGGTTGAGTTCGGCCTTGAGATCGTGGTGCACTATGCGTACACGCCTGCGTTCCCGGTCCGGATGTGACTGCATCACTTCCTGCAGTCGGTTGAGGTTGCCCGAGTAGTCCAGCCTGTCCAGGCTGACCACCCTCCAGTCGGTTTCCCTCAGGATCTTGTCAATGAAATGGTGTGCTATGAAGCCGGCACCACCCGTTACCATTATGGTCTTGCTCATGATTTAACCTTCTTGTATATGTCTATCAGTTGTTGGGCACACACCTCCTTGCTGTGGTGTTGCCTGATCCATTCCTGTCCCTTGTATATCTTTTCCTGCACCGTGCTGGGTTGCTCCAGGTAGAACCTGATGCCCTCCAGGTAATCATCCAGCCAACAGAACTTGCTGGCCTGTTGGTAACTGGGCACCGGTGATGCCACCACCCACTTGCCCTGTGCTATGCCATCCAACAGCCTGTTGGGACTCTTGGTGATGGTCCTCCTGCTGAGATGTGCCTTGCCAATGGTCATGGGTATGAACACGATGTCTGAGTTGCGAACCTTGGCCTCCTGTAGCTCATATGTCCACTCATGGTACACCACGTTGCCCATCTCGGTGAGATGGTGCACCTTTTCCTGTGCGTCATTGGTGATGATGGTGAGCCTGAGGTTGATGCCCGAACGGTTGAGATAGGGTATGATGTCTCCGAAGCCCACGTACTTGAGGCTGGCCGAGCCGCCATACCAGACCAATTCAACCGGATCGCACGTGCTCCTCTGGTGTGGTTCTATGTTCCTCTCGATGGGATCGATGTACACGTGGCTGTGCCTGCCGGTGTATTTCAGCGTCTCCTTCTGCTGGAACTCGGTGTTGCAGGTGATGAAATCTGCCTCTCGGCAATACACCGTGTAGTTCTCCCGTGCCTCCTTGAATTTGTTGTCACAGATGTCGAATCCAACGGTGTAGCCCTGCTGTTTCAGTTTGAGCATCTGCCCGGGATCAGTGTCCTTGGTGAATATCACTATGTCATCCCTGGACAGCCTGTCAATGCTCTTGTCATTGATGATGTCAGCATCATGGCCCAGCGATTTCAATCCCTCGACTGGGCGTAGTGCTCTGATCCTGTGGCTGGCTCTCTTGTTGCGATACTTGTCGAACCAGAACTTGATCATTTACATGTTGTTCTTTTTTTCCTGGATCTCTGCCCTGCGTGCTTTCGCGAGCTTGCCGATGTTGCCAAGTGCCTTGCGTGCCCTTGCGGCCGCGGCCTTGACACCCTTCTCGTCGAATGCCTCTGACTCTTTGGTGTATGCTTCTATTTCTGCTAATATGTCTTCGTGTAGTGTTGCCATCTTGCGACTCCTGGTTAGTGTAGTTTCTTGGAAGTGTCAGCCATGATCTGCAACTGGTCCTCTCCCGGTATGACATCACGCATCTCTAGGTGTTCGCCCTGGATGAACATGACCTTGTCGTCAAACTGGGTGCAGTCCTCTTCGGGTGTGCCCAGCAGTCTCATCAGGTTACCTGCCTTGACGTCGGTGATTCCATATGAGTTGAGAACAGAGACCACCTGGAACATGATGTCTTGCACCACTTGCTCCAGGTGTTTCTCTTTGTTGTCGTCTTGATCTGACATCCTGTATTTAACCAGTCTAAAACGTCGGTCCGAATTATTGAGGCTCTTGTACAGTGCCTAGGATGTTGTCCACACACTTGTCGATGCTGTTGTGTGTGTCCACGATCTCACCAGTCTGGATCACGCCCGCTGTGTCGATCACAGGTCTTGACTTGATCTCGTCGATGCTGATCTTGACTTCTCTTCTGCCCGAACCCTTGCTGTACTCCTCGACTCTGGAGTCGATGGCATACTGTGCATCCTGGCAGAGGCTGTCATATTTGTTGTCCTTGAGCCATTGTGTGGCATCTGCCTTGTTCATCGGCTCTGGCAACTCAAACATCTCGATGTCCTGGTGACCACCCTTGTGCAGAGTCTTGAATCTTGTCACCATGTCTGTGGCGAATCTCACCTTGTACATGCCCTTGAAAGTGCTGGTGCCAACCACGTTAAAAAGTTTATCAGTAGTCATAGTATTTTCTCCTTAGTTAAAATTTTGACTTAGATTATTGATTTGCATCATCCAATTCCTGGATGTATTCCTTACCGCTCTTGGTCCATTCCTCTGCCTTGTTGATGGAGTTCTGCACACCATAACTGGAGACGATGAAACCCAGTGCGAATCCGATTAGAAATTTAAACACACAACTCTCCTTTCGAACCATTTGTAATAATATTTGCATTTCTCATATTACTATTATAACAAATTCCTATTTTTCGGTCAACCGAAATTTTCAAATAATTTCTCACGTGCTCTGGCCCTTGTATGGCTGGGTCTCCAACTTGGATCGCTTGCAGACCATCTGTTCCAGGTCCTGGGCACGGTCAATGAACTCCAGTCCGAAGTTCTGTTCAAAGAAGGGCGACATGGCCAGTGCGATCATGATGTCCACCACTGACTCCTGTGCCCGGCATGCCGTCTTCCAGTCACTGCCGACGATGGCACGATGCACGATGCTCTGCAGGTTGTGTATGGTCTTGAGTGCCTCCAGCTCGGGTCGGGTGGGTTCCGCGGGCTGGTTCTGGCCCAGGTTGTATCCGATCAATCCGGACACCAACACCACCACGATAAAATATATGAACCCTTGTTTCTTAGTCACAGTATCCATCATCCTCGTATGTTCTTTCCCATCCATGGTTGGCACGTGGTTTGCGGTCCAACCGGTATGTGTCCTGCGATTGTTCCCGGCGGAAAGTGAAACGCAGGTTCTTGATCCTCTCCCACCAGCTCTTGATAACTTCTACTTCGGTTTTGTTGTTTTCCATAGCAGTTTCCTTTTTTGAAAATTTTTTTATTTATTGTGTGATTATACATGTTCATCGTTTTTTGGTCAACCTATATCACCAGATGTTCGAAATGGGCATAGTGCTGGTCCAGTGTCCAGTTTGCCTGGTCGATGTCCTGCTCGTCATAGGTGCGTATCTCAATGCCCAGGCACTCGTATCGCCTGAACGGATGGTACAGGCTGGGTGTCTTGGATGCCCAACCGGCCTCCTTGAGCTGATGGTGCTTGGCCCTGCTCAGAGTGACCGTGGGTGTGTTGAATGCCTGTGGCACCGTGATCCTGCGTGCCAGCAACAGATCCCTGACCATGGCCGCTGGTATCAGGTGCTCGAAGTCGGTGTCCTCGTCATGTGCCACCTCGTAGTAGTGTGACTTGATGCCCGATCTCTGTTCGATGCAGTACTTGTGGTATCGCCTGAGATAGTTGTCGATGTCATTGCGTATCTCACGCAACCACTGTTGGTCGTTGTCCACCCGGTGGTACTCGTCCACCTTGCGTTGGATGGCATCAGCACAGTAGGTGCTGACCGTGTTGTAGGTGTCCGGAGTGCGTCGGGTCTTGCCGTACACGGGTGCGATGTAGCCTGCCAGTGATTCCTTCAGTGTCTTCATGCTGTGGCTCCCAATACCAGTTCTGGGCTCACGTTGCCCTCCAGTATGCCCACCGTGCTACCATCTCCGTGGTAGGGCAGTCCCTGCACTGTGTCCAATCCCGGGCTGAGTGCATGTTCCTGGCTGTAGATGTAGAGTTCCCTGAGGAAGTTGCACATGGCCCTGGGTGCGTCCCAGGTGGCACCCGGGAACACGTGTTGCCACTGTACCTTGGCCTTGCTGTGCAACAGGCTCGAGCTCTTGAACAGGGGCCTGATGGATTTCAGCAGTTGCTCCATCCAGTCTTCAGGAAACTTGAGGCATCTGATGCCTATCAGTCGCTGTAGCTCGTACAGTCCGATGAACACGCCCTGGTCTATCTCTTCCTGTAGCGGAAATGCCGTCTTGATGGCCGACAGTATGTGGTGCAACACCTGGCCGGATTCATCCAGCTCGATGGCCTTCTGTGCATACTTGAAATGGCTGAAGAAGTAATCGTGCTCGCCCCTGAGGTTGTCGTTGCGCCTGCTGTTCTTGTCCTGCAGGTCGATCTCCAGTGCGTCAAATTGGTCCTGCATGGTCCTGGCACGCACGTTCTTGATCTCCCTACTGCCGTTCTTGTATCTCACCAGTGCATTGCGGTGCAGGTCCGCTGGCATCAATCGCTTGACGCCGGTGTCGTTCAGCATCTCGAATGCGTAACTGGCGAAATTGGCGTCCTCCGTGTGCACCACCGCACCCGGTATTGATTCGAAACCCAGTATGGTGGCCGCGATGGTCCTGTGCTGTCCATCGTAGGCGTCAATCCTGTCGGAGTGCTCCAGTTGGCATGCACTCACTGGTGAGCAGATGCGTGGATCCCATTTCTTCATGATGTTGATGATGTGTTTGTGGATCACGTCACGTTGCACCTCGTAGTCGATGTGCAGTTGCTCGATCTTCAATTGGGTTGATTCCGGAAATGGGTATGGTGACTGCTGTGCCCGCCTGCTCCATGCCTCCAGTTCCTTGTGTGTCACGTTGTAGTGTGCCTGCAGTTGCGTCCTGACTTCGTCCGCCACCTCGGTCAATTTTCTCACCAGCCTGGTTGCCATGCTGTCCTCCTTTCAATTAGTCTCAATGACGCACGATGCGCCGTCCTTAATCAAATGGTAGTTTTTCTTTTGTAAGTTAGTAAAACTACCAAAACATTAACTTGGCAATTTCAGTTTTTTTGTTTCAAGAGCTAAAAACTGGGTGCGACACTCAAAACTGCTCTGTGAATTATTCCTGTGCCAAGGTACCCCATAACATGATGAGGATCCCCACTGCGATGGTGCCGACGGTGATGGCCATCTGTGTGGCAGTGAGTGTGTCCTCCAGCCTGAAGATGCCTCCGGCGAAGTACACCATCACGATGCCTATGATCAATCTAATGGTGCCCTTCATCTCTCCACCTCCTGCTTGATGGTGTCGATGTCGTCCTGCATGTCAGATATGCGGTTGGTCAACCTTTCCACGTCCTGCTCCAGGTTCTTGGTGTGTCCCAACACCTGATCCATCTTTGACATCAGATCCTTCATCTTCAATTTCCTGATGAACTCATCTGACTCTGAGAAGAATTTAGCGTTGATCTTGTCAAATTCGTCAAATATCATTACAGTACTCCTTCAAATAGTTTAAAAATTTCTAGTCCAAAATGTAGGTCGAACACTATCACTGTGACCAAACCGATCAATAATTCATGTGCCTTGAGTATCATTATGCCATCTCCACAGCATAGTCTTCAAGAATAATATATCGAACACGCTCTCTGTCCAGCGAGTCTCCTCCGCCCCAAGTGATGTCATCATCCAATGACATGATGTATTTGTGGACTGCCTTGCTCACCATCTTTTTAGTTAAGCCTTTAATTGGGTAAACACCTTTGTCTTCACTGTAAAATGAAAAAACATAATCATTGAACCTTGATACCTCTGTAGTTTCCTGTTCCATTTTCACCTCTTTTGTTAAGTTCATAGTAATATTATAGCAAAAAAGGAATTTTTGGTCAACCTGGATGTGCGACCTAAGATCGTACATCCTGGCTCCATAGTTTGGGCAGTCTAGCACCACAACCGTGCTGTCCACATGTGTCCCATGATCTTGAATCATAATCTGGCTGGGCCTTGTGGGCATGCCTGCCACCATCCATTTCACAGATGATGTCCCTGACATGCTTGATGTTGGTGGTGAGATCCAGTCTACCCAGGGTGTTGACACCCCACTGCTCACCGTAGATCTCGATGGCCCTCTCGACCACTGCCTCGTCCACGTCCTGCATGGGGAAACACTGGGCTGAATCACCGAAATGTACCAGGAATTCCTTCACGAATTCCTCACGTGTGACCAGCACTGGATCGGGCCAGTGTGGTGAGAGGTTTTCCATCCTCTCCTTGCATAATGCTTCTGATAGGCTCATTTGCTTCTCCTTTTCATTTCATCGTCGGAAATATAGTGCTCTGACTCAGTGAGTTCCTCACACAGGCGATCCCATAACTGTTGCTTGGCGTCCGGTGACAGCGAGTTCCAGTGCCCCATGTCGGGCCTGAATCCCCTGGCATCCTTGTGTAGGTCGCTGTACAGGTAGTCACAGTAGTCGTACATGTTACACGCTCTCCTTGAATATGCCTATTACGAACGTGGCACAGCATACGAAAAACATCACAGTCAAAAATGTATCTAATATAATCATTTGTATTACCCTTCTTTTGTTAAGTTCATAGTACAATTATAGCAAAAATGGATTTTTTGGTCAACCAAAAAGTGTGGCTTTTTTGCCACACTTTTTGTCTGTGTCCACGCATAAATAATAGGCTATGTTTATGTACGAATTATATCGGGAGATCAAGCACATGTGGAACAAGATATGGCAGTGGATCACTGGCAACAAGAAAGAGGTGGAAATGGAACTGGCGGCATGGCCCTTCCCCACATCCGACAACAGGCCCAAGGCCGATGACTGGGACTCACTGGAGGCAGTGATCAGTCAGGACAAGAAAAAACCGGCCAAGAAGAAGGCTCCATCCAAGAAGAAAACCACGGCCAAGAAGGCACCCGCCCGTAAAAAGGCTCCAAAAAAGAAATAGGCCTAGTGGCCTGACCTGTTGCTGAAATTCAGGTAGGCCAACTTGTCATCCCTGTCTGGGTTCTTGGGATCTGGAGTGTACCAGATCTTCCTGTCCCATTCGGATGATGTCACGATCTCTTGCGGATCGTCCTCGATTGGCCTAGAGGAATTCTTCTCTGTCATAGGAAATATTCCAACACTTGTAACACAATCCTGTATCCCTCTGGCCTCTCACCACGGGTTGGTTGTGTGGGATCCTGGAGCGGCATCTACTGCACAATTTTATTCCAAGGTTCTTGTCCAATAGTTCTCTCGTGTGGTAGCTCTCTGTGGGCTCCGCCAGTTTCTTTTCCGCTGTCATGTCACTCCTCCCAGGTGTCAGTGTGGTTATCAAAATCAGTTGTCCGTGAATTCCTTGGCCATTGGAAATATTTTTGCAATCACTTCAGCACAGGCCCTTGCAATTTCCATGTGTTCTTTCTGTGTGCCATTGGCAGATCTGAGCTGTATGTAGTGTATCCATGAACGCAATGTGCCGTTCATGTACATCCTGCTCTCCGTCAGTCCCTCGGGTAGCACGGCCCGTGCCTGCTCCTTGGCTATGCCGTGGTCAATGGCCCACTTGTATGTGTTCTTGGCAGTCTCGATCAAGACCTTTTGCATGTCCTCCCATTCTCTCTGGATTTTCCTGTGTGACATGTCATTTTCATCTAATTCAACTGAATTCTGTCTATTGCTCAGGTCCTGGAACCTGGCCTCCCTGGTCTGGAAGTTGAGATCCTTGGTGGGATCCGCATATCTCTGCGAGAACTCCTGGAAGGAGAAGGACCTGTGTCTCAGTATCTGTCTGGCGATGTCTCTGGTGGTTTCTATTTCCAGGCACACGCTGACCATTTCCAATGGTGACCAGTGTGCGTGCTTGATCAGATAACGGATCAATTTCTCGCTGGTGTCCTTGTTGTTTTGGTTGGAGGGATTTGATACCCTGGCGCAGAATGCCACCAGGTCTGTCGGCGTGTCATCTAATATATCCTCAGGAGGTTGAGAATAACTTATCAGATTTACATTCATTTTATCCCTAATGTTACATTAGTGTTACAGTTTCTATTTAGCCATATAGCACAGAATCACTCACATACTCGTAGGTCATCACTGTGCGGCCCACGTAGGTGCGATGGATGTATGCTTCAGTCTCCTGGATGGTGAGATCAGCCATTGAGGCATCACTGAGGATGTAGTCCACTATGCCAAAATGGCGACAGAATGCCTCTCCCAGCGTCCTGCCTCGCAGTGCATCGCCCATCACGTATTCCTGGCGGAATGCCTGATAGTCATCACGGGTCAGATGAGTGCTACGTCTCCTGCCATTCAGCAACTGCTTGTATTGATGTATCTCCATTCAGTGTATTATACTTGATCCTGGATTTGCAGTCAAGAAAAAGCCCTCCGAAGAGGGCTTCATGAAGTTCAAAAATTGCTTGAACTACTTGTTTGCCTAAAGGGGACTAGGCAAATATTTTTGAACGTGAACCGTTCTCGTCTCTTGCTGAGATTCTGTAGGCTGTGTTGCCCGCAGTGTTCTTGACAGTCTTGACCACCATACCTGCCTGCTTCATCTCAAACATTCTTGCTGGTAACTGTGCGATACCATAGTTGTTGACTGCCTGAGCCACTGACAATGTTCTGCCTGTGCCTCTGAGGTATGTTTCCAAGAAAGCCTTCTGGTTCTTGACTTTGTGTAGATTTACACTTGTTGCTTTTCTAGCCATGTATTTTGCTCCAATTGATTAGTTAAAATAAACATGTTACTGTCTATTATACACGCCGGTGCCATCAGCGCCAAGCGTTTTGGTAAAATAACCATCCCTGTGCGGTGGCATGGTGTTTCCACTGGTAGAAGGGCACGACAGTGTCGAACCTCCATCCATGCTCGGTGGTGTCTCCTCTCCAGTCCTCTATCAGGAATCCATCCACGGTGATGGTGCGATATGCCGTCAGCGTGATCACCAATGGCACAGTCACTGACCATGTCATGGGCCCACAGGTGGTGATGCCGTCGATGTTGATCTCCAGATATGGTTTAGTATCCAGCAGTTCTGAGAAATTGTTCATATTCGGGTAGATAATCCAGTATGCGGTTGTGTCTGACAGATTCCAGTGTGCGTAGGTGCTGTGCCAACTGCCGTGCCCCGTCGGCATCGTGTGGCTCCTGCTCCAGGTACCTCACATAGCTCTGCAGGTCCTGTGCGTTCTGTGCCTGCGTGGTGTGGGGATTCCTGGTGTTGATGACCGTTCCGGTCTCCACAGTGGTGTCCAGGAGCCATGCCTGGAAACTGTCAATGATGGGTTGCCTCATGTCCATTGGCAACACGTTGAGCCTCATGAACACGGGCTCGCCGATGAAATTACAGCTCTCTATGGCCATGCCACGACCAGCGGCATACTCATATATGCTCAACAGATGTGATATGCTCAGGCACGTGGGGGTGATCCTGAGCTGGTTCAGCCAGCCATGCTGTTGTGACTCACTCTGCCAGCGATCCAGCAGGCTCCTCACGGTGTTGATGTCACTGGGATATCTCACGTAATCGTTCAGTGTGGTCAGGCACTCCACGCTCATGCCCACATGCACGTTGCTGAACTGGCACAATAGGTCGATCACGTCCTGCCTCCACACCGTGAGATTGGTGGTCAGCCCGATGGTTATACGGGAATTCCACCCACGATCGATCAATGACTGCAGGAAGGTCTTGAATGCTGGTGTTATCAGTGTCTCTCCGCCCAGGAAATGCATGTAGGTGTCCTGGTCCACCTCTTCCATTTCGTCCACGAACTGCCACACGGCCTCGTCGGTGGCCCAGCTCGTCGGTGGTGGCTGTTCTATCCAGCCCAATTTCTTGTATTCGGTGGCCAGGCTCGAGCTGTAGGCGGGTCCACAGAACACGCATTTTCCGTTGCAATGGTTGCCCAGGTCTATCTGGTAATCCAATGGCACCAGGTCGGTGCCGCCCAGGTTGTGGTGCGAGTGCTGGAACATGGGCAACATGGGTGATGACCACATGGTCTTGGCAAACTGTTGCACCTGCACTCCGGCCTTCAGCAGTTGTCGTTGCCTGCCGCTGATCTTGCCATGCTGGTCAACCTTGTAGCATTCCGAACACCTGCCGTGGGGTCTGCCTTCCAGCATGTCCACACGCATGTCTGACATGCCCTCCCTGAAGAATTGCACGGGACTGGTATCACGGATGTTAGGGTAGTTGCCAAAATCCTCGTTGTACAGCGTCTTGTTCTGGTGCCATCTACACCTGCGTAGCGAGCCGTCCGACATCACGCTCACGTGGAACCATGGTCCGGCACAGAAGGTGTCCTTGAGTGCCATCAGTCCCTGTTCTCTATGATCCGGTCCAC
>Ga0181566_10002547_pt1 | contig 14972 bp, 20 predicted proteins | sample 101ome_15_FD_133762 | JGI IMG/M metagenome (GOLD analysis project Ga0181566, IMG submission 133762) | Coastal salt marsh microbial communities from the Groves Creek Marsh, Skidaway Island, Georgia - 101402AT metaG (megahit assembly) | ecosystem: Environmental > Aquatic > Marine > Intertidal... | reverse complement strand
TACACAATGTTTGGAGCAATGACCATCAAAATGGCTAAAAGTACTAGCATAACATCAACAAGTGGAGTTATATTTAACTCAGGTTTATCATCCCAATTATACAAATTAACCCCTACGAGCTAAAAGTGCATCACTTTGCATTTGTAAAAAACTGATCAATTCAAATGACTTTCTTTTTAATATTTGATGATAAGTGTATGAAAAAATTGCAACAAAGATCCCTGCAGCAGTTGCTATTAAAGCATCAGAAACACCAGTAGAAATGATTGACATACTCCCACTACTTTGACCAATATGTGTAAAGGTATCAAGTATAGATACAACTGTACCAAACAACCCAATAAAAGGAGTAGTTGATGCAAAAATTGAAAGTAAAGAAAGACCTTGTGTTGCTTCTTTAGTTGCGGCATTCATTGCCAATGCTAAAATCTCTTTGGAAACACTTGTACTTGTTTTCATAAAGTTATTCAAAAAAGATTTATCACCTACACTGCTTGCACCCATAAGCAAATTTTCAAATGAGTCATTTTCAGCAGACAACCAACTATTTAATGAAAAATAACGATAAAAAAACACCCAATTTAAAATTATAAAATACAAAGATAAGAGTGCAAGCACTCCTATTGTAACTGGATGCGATTTTAAATAAAAATCAATTATATCGTTAAAAACCAAGTTATATTAACCTTTGTGCTGCTGATTCAAGTTTAGCAGAAACTGCTGCAATAGCAGGGTTTGAATCTGCAATAGAATCAAGTAAACTCTTCGCATCATCCAATGCAGCTGCAATTGCACTTTCACTTTCACCACGAATTGCTACTGCACCTTCTACAAGTACAATAACCTTTTCTTCATCAACATTAACAACACCCCAATTGATCAAAATTGATTCAACTGATTTGTCCTCTTTTTCAATATCTATAACACCTGCTTCTAAAAGTGTAGATACTGATGAGTGATGAGCTAGAACACCGAATTCTCCCTCTTCACCAGGAAGAGTTACACTTACAGCCGTACCATCATAGATAAGACCATTTGGAGTTAAAATCTCAAGTTTTAAAGTGTCCATATGAATCCTTTAATTTTATTCACAAAAACTATGCTTTTGCTTTTGCGTCTTTTTCGATAGCTTCATCCATATTTCCAACCATATAGAATGAATTTTCAGACATATGATCATATTCACCATCTAAAATACCTTTGAAACCTTTGATTGTATCTTCTAAAGAAACATACTTACCTGGAGAACCTGTAAATACTTCTGCAACAAAGAAAGGTTGAGAAAGGAATTTCTCAATTTTACGAGCACGTTCAACTACATTTTTATCATCTTCAGAAAGTTCATCCATACCAAGAATCGCAATAATATCTTGTAAATCTTTATATTTTTGAAGTGTTTGCTGTACACCACGAGCTACACTATAATGCTCTTCACCTAATATTTGTGGATCAAGTAACCTTGAAGTTGAATCAAGTGGATCAACTGCAGGATAAATACCTTTTTCAGCAATTTTACGGTTAAGAACTGTAGTTGCATCTAAGTGAGCAAAAACAGAAGCTGGAGCCGGGTCAGTTAAGTCATCTGCAGGAACATATACAGCTTGAACAGAAGTAATAGAACCATTTGTTGTAGATGTAATACGATCTTGAAGAGCACCCATCTCACGAGCTAAAGTTGGTTGATATCCAACCGCTGAAGGGATACGACCAAGAAGTGCTGACATCTCAGAACCTGATTGAGCAAAACGGAAAATATTATCAATAAACATTAGTACATCAAGTTTTTTCTCATCACGGAAATATTCAGCCATTGTAAGACCTGTAAGAGCAATACGGTTACGTGCTCCTGGAGGCTCACTCATCTGTCCATAACATAGCGCAACTTTGTCAAGTACGTTTGATTCTTTCATCTCGTAGTAAAGGTCATTTCCTTCACGAGTTCTTTCACCAACACCAGCGAATACTGATAAACCATCGTGACCATGAGCAACATTGTGAATAAGCTCCATGATAATAACTGTTTTACCAACACCAGCACCACCAAATAGTCCAACTTTACCACCCTTAGCATAAGGAGCTAGTAAGTCAACAACTTTAATACCAGTTTCAAACATCTCAGTTTTTGTAGACTGATCCACTAATGATGGTGGTGCACGGTGAATTGACCATTCTGGTGCATCTTCAACTTGATCTCCACCATCTATTGTTTCACCAATAACGTTGAAAATTCTTCCAAGAACTTTTTCGCCAACAGGAACTTTAATCGGAGCACCAGTAGCAGTAGCTTCCATACCACGTACTAAACCTTCACTCATATCCATAGCAATAGTTCTAACACGGCCGTCACCTAAGTGCGCAGCAACTTCAAGTACTAAACGAGTTTCAGTACCTTCAACATTTACTTTTACTTCAATCGCTTCATTGATTACTGGAAGATAACCATCAAAATCAACGTCAACTACCGGGCCCATAACCTGGCTAATTTTACCAATCATATTTTTCTCCATTATTTCATTGACTCCACACCACTAATAATCTCTATTAACTCTGTCGTAATAGCAGCTTGACGTGCTTTATTATACTCAACTTTTAAGCCTTTAACCATCTCTTTTGCATTGTTTGTTGCTGTATCCATAGCTTGCATTCTCGCACTATGCTCTGCAGCAACAGAATCAATTAAAGAGTAGTACATACTATATTCAGCATATCTACTTACAAGTGAGTCTAACATATGTTCTTCATCTTGCGCTTCAATCTCTAGAAGCGAAGGTGCTTCAGTACATTCAAACTGATCTGCATCTACAGGTAGTACTTTATTAACATGTAACTCTTGAGTTATCATGTTTTTGTATCCGTTATACACTACATGAAGAGCATCAATTTTTCCATCTTTAAAATCTTCTATAGAAGTTGCTATAAAATCATCAGATCTATTTTTTTCAGGTTTTGAACTTAAATCTCTCACTTCATCAAATAACTCAACGTCATTATATTTAAAGTACTCAATACCTTTCTTACCGATTCCACGTAAACGCACTTTTACATTTTTTTCTTTATACTCAGCAATCAGTTTTTTAACAGCTTTAATAGTAACTACATTAAAACCACCACATAAACCTTTATCTGCTGTTACAAAAACAATGTCAACTGTTTGAGGGTTTTCAATCTTGCTAAAACAACGATTATCTATTCCCCCAATTTTGCTACATTTAATACGTCCAGCTATTTCGGCAATTACCTGATTCATCTTATCAGCATAAAGACGAGAACGCTTAGCCAACTCTTCAGCACGACGAAGTTTAGCTGTAGAAACAAGCTTCATTGCACGAGTTGTCTTTTGAGTGTTTGAAACACTGCTGATCTGTCTTTTAATATCTTTCAAGTTTGCCATAAAGTATCCCTTACGCTGCTACAAAGCTAGCTTTGAATTCTTCTAGTGCTTTTAATAATAATGTTTTAGTATCATCATCTACTTTAGAAGTACTTCTGATATTCTCAAAAATTTGAGGATAAGAAGCTTCGATAAATGGATATAACTCAGCTTCAAAACGTACAACATTTGATGCATCCATATCATCTAAGAAACCTTCATTACCAGCAAATATAATTACAACTTGCTTTTCAGCTGAAAGTGGTGAAAATGGCCCTTGTTTTAAAACTTCAACCATTCTTTGTCCACGCTCTAGTTGTTTACGAGAAACTTCATCAAGGTCAGATGCGAATTGAGCAAATGCTTGTAATTCACGATACTGAGCAAGGTCAAGTCTTAAAGTACCAGCAACTTGCTTAGTAGCTTTAATTTGAGCAGCACCACCAACACGAGAAACAGAAAGACCAACATTAATCGCTGGACGAACACCAGAGTTAAATAAATCAGTTTCTAAGAAGATCTGTCCATCAGTAATAGATATTACATTTGTAGGAATATATGCCGCAACATCACCAGCTTGTGTTTCAATAATAGGAAGAGCCGTAAGAGAACCTGCTCCCTCTTCGTCACTCATTTTCGCTGCGCGCTCTAAAAGTCTAGAGTGAACATAGAAAACATCACCAGGATATGCTTCACGGCCTGGAGGACGACGAAGAATAAGTGACATCTCACGATATGCAACCGCATGTTTAGATAAATCATCATAAACAATTAAACCATGTCTTGCATTGTCACGGAAATATTCACCCATAGTAACACCAGTATATGGAGCAAGGAATTGAAGTGCTGCTGCTTCAGAACCAGTTGCAGATACTACGATTGTGTATTCCATTGCACCATGCTCTTCAAGCTTACGTACAATTTGTGCTACTGTTGATTCTTTTTGACCAACTGCTACATAAATACATACAACACCGTTACCTTTTTGATTAATAATTGAATCGATTGCAACTGTAGTTTTACCAGTCTGACGGTCACCAATGATAAGCTCACGTTGACCACGACCAATTGGAACTAGAGCATCAATAGCTTTTATACCTGTTGCTAAAGGCTCATGAACAGATTTACGGTTCATGATTCCTGGAGCTTTTTCTTCAACGAAACGAGTTTCAGTTGCATCAATTGGCCCTTTACCATCAATTGGCTCACCAAGTGCATTTACAACACGACCAATAACAGCATCACCAACTGGAACACGTAAAAGTTTTCCAAGTCTCTTAACACTCATACCTTCTTTAAGAGCCTCACCAGAACCAAGGATAACACAACCAACGCTGCTCTCCTCTAAGTTCATTGCTAAACCTTTTGTTCCGTCTTCGAACTCTACCATTTCACCAGCCATAACATTGCTAAGTCCGTAAACTTGTGCAACACCATCAGCATAAGAAACAATCTTACCTGTTTCATTAATATCAACACTTAATTCAAAGTTATCGATACGCTCTTTAATAATTGAGCTGATTTCATCAGCTTGAATTTTTGCTACCACTATTGTTCTCCTCTTCTGAAGTTAAATTGCTTTTACTATATGTTCTATAATTTGATTATTGATTCTAGTTTTAGAAAAATTAATCTCTACACCCAAATCTTCTACATCTACTTTAATACCATCAAAATCATCTTTGATGTAAGAAAGTGAGATTGTTGAATCAAATTTTTTACTCAAACCAACGCTTAATTGTTCCATTGTTCCTGCATCAATTTCACTGTCACTATATACAACACCAGCATATGTTTTAGTTGATCTAGCTAAATCTTTTTGTAACTCTTTTGCCATAGCTGGAATAACATCGATTCTTTTATTCTCAACTAACAACTTGATTACATTGTTTAATCTACTTGAGTCAGTTGAAGCAACTGCTTCTAGCAGGATCTCTGACTTATCTTTTGAACAAACATTTGGATTTTGAATAATTTGCGTAAACTTCTCATCTTTAAATGAATCTGCTAAAACAGAAAATACACTTGCCATGTTTTGAATAGATGCAGTATCAGCACCTTCAGTCATTGCTTTAATATATCTTTTTGCAATAAGTTCTTCCATACTATGCCACCTTCTTCAAGATAACATCAGCCATCGCTTGTTTATCAAAACTACTACTTGTCTCATTGAGCACTTTATTTAAAATATCTTCAACAACATCTCGAACCATTTTTCTTTGCTGAAAATCCATTAATGAAGCGTTTTGTGCAGTTAAGTTTTCCAACTCAGCTTCACATTGAGCCATGATATTATCATTGATAATCTTGTTCTCTTTTTTTGATGAAACAACTAAATCTTCAGCAAACTTCTCAGCTTCTGAAATTTTAGCTAATGCTTCTTTCTTCATAGAAACTGTCTCATTAAGCTTATCTTGTACTTTTTTAAGTTCATCAGCAACTGATTGACTTCTTGCAGCAAAATAAGCTTTCGCAGGCTCAGCTACTAAGTACCAAATAATTCCAGCAAACAAAAGAAAGTTCACTGCTCTTTGAACTATATCAGTTTCACCACCTGTTTCAGATGCTAATGCAACAGTTGATAAACCAAGTAAAGTTATTAAAATTCTACTCACACTACATCCTTATATTTGACTAAACTTAGCTTCAACAGCTTTTGAAAAATTTGGAACTTGTGACGTTAAGTCAGAAGTCAACTGATCTTTAGACTCAGCTAAAGACTTTTCAAATTCTAAATATTCATTCGCTAATTCAGCACGTCTAGCTTCTAATTTACTCTCAGCCAACTCTTTCGCATCCGCTATTACTTTTTCTCTTAGCGCTGCTGCTTCCAACTTAGCATTCATAATAATCGATTCAGCTTTAGCAGTTAACGTAGCAATCTCTTCATCATTGTTACCTATTTTATCTAGGTCTTTTTTGATATCTTCGTTACGTCTATCCATAAAACTAAACAATGGTCTATAAAGCCAGCTGTTTAATATCGCTATAAGTGAAAGAAATACAACTAATGTAGCCAAAAGTAGCATTGGATTTATATCTAACATAGCACCTCCTAAAAGTTGCGTGATTATACTATGTCAATTTTGAAAGGATAGTTAAACTGAGAAAAAATTTATAAATTTTTTCTTTTTTTTGATTTTAGAATTGAATTTAGTGAGAAAATTGCTCTAAAAAGTTTTCAATTTGATCTTCATTTTCAAATTCAATAGTCACTTTATTAGAAGAAGTTTTAACTTTTAAACCCATTGAGTTAAAACTATTTTGTAATTTTGTAAAATCATATGAAACAACTTTTGGTTTTGGAGCGTGAACTACTTCCTCAACTTTCATACTTTTAATCATTGCTTCAACTTCACGAACACTAAGTTTTTGTCCGATAATCGAATTTACCATAATTTGTTGTTCTTTTTCACTTAAACCAACTAAAACTTTTGCATGCCCTGCTGTAATCTTTTTCTCGAGCAATGCTCTTTGCGTTTTTTGTGAAAGTTGCAACAAACGTAAAGTGTTGGTAATATGAGCCCTACTTTTATGGATCATAGTTGCGAGTTGTTCTTGAGTTATACTATGAAGCTTGATCAACTCCTCATACGCTTGAGCTAATTCTATAGAGTTGAGTTCTTCTCTTTGAATATTTTCGACTAAAGCAAGTTTTCTCATCTGCTCATCATTGCTATTTGCAATGACACAGCGAATAGTTTTAATTTTAGCTAGCTTAGTTGCTCTAAGTCTTCTTTCACCGGCTATAAGAACATAACCATCGATATCTTCGGTTACAACTATAGGCTGTAATAATCCATCTTCTTTAATTGAATCAGCCAACTCATGTAAAGCCTGTTCATCAAAAGTTTTTCTAGGTTGAAATGGGTTAGGTTTAATATCTTTAACTAGGATCTCTAAAACCGAATCTTTTTTGGTACCTTCATTTTCATAAGACTCATCTATTTCACCGAAAAGTGCATCTAAACCTCTTCCTAATGCTGTTGACTTCATTATCTCATAATCGCTTGTGCTAGATTTTGATATGCCATTGAACCACTTGACTTGACATCATATAAAATAGCTGGTTTTCCAAAAGATGGTGATTCAGCCAATTTTACATTTCTAGGAACAACTATAAATTTGTTCTCATCATCCTTAAATAACTTTCCCTTGAAGTGCTGACGAAGATCAGCAAACACTTGTTTAGAAAGATTGTTTTGTGATGAAAACATAGTTGGAATAAATCCTTTTATGTTTAAACCTGGATTGATTGATTTTCTAACAAGTTTCACAGTGTTTAAAAGTTGAGCAAGACCTTCTAAAGCAAAGAACTCACATTGTATTGGAATTAACACTGAATTTGATGCTGAAAGAGCATTTATTGTCATAGGCCCAAGTGCCGGAGGTGAATCAATAATTATATAATCATAATCTTTAATCACATTTGCTATAGCTTTTTTGAGAACTAACTCACGTCCCTTTGTATTTTCAGCATCATAATACTCTTTTTCAATACCAACTAAACCTATATTTGAAGGTGCTAAATGTAATGTTGGAAGATCAGATTTTAAAATGATATCTTTTAATTTTTTCGTACCAATCAATACATGATAGATATTAAATTCATAATCATTACGGTGAAAACCTAAAGAGGTTGTAGCATTAGCCTGTGGATCTGAATCTATAAGCAGTACTTTTTTTTCAGCTACAGCCAGTGATGCTGCTAAATTAACAGCTGTGGTTGTTTTACCGACACCACCTTTTTGATTTGCGATTACTATTACTTCACTCATCTTGTACTATATATCCTTTCACCATCTACAACTATAGATCCATCATCTTGTAAAATAGCTTTTTCTAATGAAAATTTTAATCCGTTATTATGTGTAAAAAACATTTTGTTATCTAAAAATTCTATCTTATATTTACTAAAAATTTGCTTCCATGTAAACATATTTTCTATTTTTATAAAATAGCTCTGTAGTAAATTTTCTTTTGAAATTTCAACATCAATTTTTGTAAAACCTTCTGGAGAACTCACTAAATTTATCCCTACCCCACAAACGAGTGTATCGGAGACAATATTTGTAATCATACCACCAAGTTTTTTTTGACCAAGATAAAAATCATTTGGCCATTTTAACCATACTTTTGAGCCCATTTCACACAAAGTTTCTTTTAACAAATATGAAAAATAGATTGAAGATGATTGTAAATCTAAATCCTTAGGTAAACTCTTCACAGGAAGAGCAAATGATAGAAAAAGATTACCCTCTTCACCTATCCAGGCATTATTTCTACTACCAATACCTTTCGTTTGCTTTTGTGCAACAACTGCACAAGGAGCTTTCATCTTACCAGAGCTTATAGATGACTTTAGATAAATTTGTGTTGAATCAACACTCTCAAGAGAAGTAATCGTCAACTTCAAGTCTTTTTCCATTAATATATGCCACAGCTTCTACCTCTTTTTTTGAAGGAGCCTGAACATTGAAAACTTCCAAAGTACCTTTAGTACAAGCAACAACAATACTTTTATCTCCAATATGGAGAATTTTTCCAGCATCGTTTTCACTACACTTTTCTAAAAGTTGTATATTTTTGAGTTTTAATCCATTTTCTAAAAAAACTCCAGGCCAAGGTGTATATGCTCTGTATTTATTATAAAGTTCATAAGCATCTTCAAAATCAACCTTTCCATTTTCTTTGGAAATTTTTTTACAATGTGTAGCTTCACTATCGTTTTGTTTTTGAGGTATTAAAGATTCATATTGTTCAAGTACATCTACAGTCAAATTTGAAGCTAAGTCAGTAAGCCTATCAAACAAAGAACCAACGACTTCATCTTTACCTACTTCAATTGTATCGATTTGTAAGATGTCGCCAGTATCCAAACCTTCATCCATCAACATTGCAGTGACACCTGTTGTTTTGTCATCATGTAAAAGTGTCTGTTGAATTGGACTCGCACCTCTGTATTGAGGTAAAATTGAAGCATGTAAATTAATACATGGCGCATGATCTAATATATCTTTTGGAAGGATCTGTCCATAAGCAGCAACAACTATATAATCACACTCAATAGCAAGAAGTTCATTTACAACATCCTCTTCACGAAGTTTTTGAGGCTGATATATATTGAGTCCATATTCCAATGCCAAGTTTTTTACCGGTGGAGGTGTTAGAATTTTTTTACGACCTACAGGCTTATCAGGTTGAGTATATACAGCCACAACATTGATATCTTTTTTTTCTAAAAGAGTTTTTAAAATTTTTTCAGCATAGTCAGGTGTACCCATAAAAATTATATTCATTCAATACTCCCCTTAAAAAGTGTCCCACCATTGTGTCTATCAGATAATGTAAAATTTTTCACATCATCTAAATTAAATCCACTTGCTAAAAATGTATCAATGTTGTTATCTAAAAGCAGTTTAGCAGCTTTGAGTTTAGTAACTATTCCACCAGTTGCGAAAACACTGTTTGGCGTGACCTCCTTTTGTAACTCTTCATTAGGAATATTCTCTACAATTTTTAATACTTGTGCGTCTTCATTTTTTCGTGGATCTTTATCGTAATACGCATCAATATCTGAAAGAATTATCAATATGTCAGCACCAATATCTTTAGCTAAGTATGCTGAAAGCTGATCATTGTCACCAACTTCAAGTTCCTCCGTTGCAGTTGCATCGTTTTCGTTTACAATTGGAAGAACATCATTTTGTAGTAATATATTGACAGTATTTGTAACACGAACAACATCCGCATCTTTGTTTAAATTAGCTGCTGTAACTAATATCTGTGAACATAAAATTTTATGCTCAGCAAATTTTTTAGAATATTTATCCATGAGGATAGGTTGACCAATTGATGCAAGTGCTTGCTTATTTGCAATGCTTGATCTATCTAGTGGCAATTGAGTAAAACCAGCAGACACAGCACCAGAAGAGACTAAAATAACTTCATTTTCTTTTTTCAACTCTGCTAAAAAATTTACAAGTGATTGCATTCTATCAGTTGCAATATGACCATTTTCAGTGAGTACTGCTGAACCAACTTTTATTACAATTCTTTTAGATTTCACAAGCTTTTTCTATCGTTTTGGATAAGGTTAAATAAAGAATGTTTCAAAGCAGAAATATTTTTATTTGTCGCAGAAGATATAGGTAGAACAAAATAAGGAAGACTACGATCATAACCTAAAGTTTCATCTGCACTATTTTGGATAAAAAATGGGATCTCTTGATCAAAATCAAACTCGTTTGAAGTACTCGCTTCAATTCCTAACAAACTGAAAAAATCATTAACAAGAGTTTGTAAATCCTCTGTAGGTACTATATCAACTCTAGTCAAAGCAATTGCATATTTGTTATTTCCAAGTTTTTGAGAGAAGGAAGCAATTTCGTCTTTAAGAGTTTCAATCTGTTCTTTTAAATCTCTGTAAGAAGCTAAGTCAATCATATAAAGAAGAGTTTTCGTTCTTTCAATATGACGTAGAAACTGTATTCCTAACCCTTTTCCTTCATGCGCTCCACCTATAATTCCAGGAATATCAGCCATTACAAATGACTCATAATCACCAATATTTACCTGACCTAATTTAGGTGTGAGTGTAGTAAATTCATAGTTAGCTATTTCTGGTCTTGCATTTGAAACTGTAGAGATTAATGTAGATTTTCCAACATTAGGAAACCCTACTAAACCAACATCTGCGATTAATTTCAAGTCAAGTTTTATAGAACGAGTTTCACCTTTTTCACCAGGTTGGGCATACGTTGGTCTTTGATTTGTTGGTGACTTAAAATGAGTATTACCAAGTCCACCTTTACCACCAGTCAAAAACTTAATTTCTTCGCCATCTTTAAGTAAGTCAAAAAGAACTTCACCATTTTCTTGATCTAAAACTTGTGTTCCAGGAGGGACTATGATTACTTTTTTTGCTCCTGACTTACCTGTCATATTTGAACCTTCACCGGGTTTTCCATTGTCTGCTTTTATATGCATCTTTCTCTGAAAATGTGAAAGTGTATGTGTATTGTTGTCACATTTAAACCATATATCACCACCACGACCACCATCACCACCATTTGGTCCACCATTTAGAACAAACTTTTCACGACGGAATGCAACACACCCTGCTCCACCTTTTCCAGATGAAACTGTTAATTCAACACTATCAGTAAACAAATGCTTTCCTTCTAATTTTATATATCTTTCATTCAAGAGCTAAAATTTTTCATATTCTCGATAAATCATTCTAAAAATGAGTATTTACTTTAATGTAATAAAAATTTCGTACAAATTAAAAACTTAAAAATTCACTATTAACAATAAAAAGTAAATTATTAAACATTTAAAAAAGTAGACTCTTTAAGTCTAAAATGTAGAAAATACCTGAGTTTATTACTCAGATATTGTAGAATTATGCAGCAGGAATAACAGAAACTTGTTGACGTTTCTTATCTTTTCTCTCAAAAGTAACAGTACCCTCAACAAGAGCAAAAATTGTGTGATCTTTTCCCATACCTACATTTTTACCTGGATGTACTCTTGTACCTCTTTGACGAACGATGATATTACCAGCTACTACAGCTTCACCACCATATTTTTTTACACCAAGTCTTCTACCAGCTGAATCACGATTATTCTGTGTACTACCTTGTCCTTTCTTGTGTGCCATCTAATACTCCTTAAACTTATGCAGCGATGCTCGTAATACGAACACGAGTGAAGTCTCTTCTGAAACCTCTTTTAACTTTACTGTCTTTACGACGACGTTTTTTGAAAGTGATAACTTTTTTGTCACGACCTTCATTAATTACTTCAGCAGTAACCTTAGCACCTTCTACAAAAGGTGTTCCCATTTTAAGTTCACCAGCATTTACAGCTAGAACTTCAGTAATTTCGATAGAAGCTTTTGGTTCAAGAGACATTTTGTCAAAATTAAGGATATCACCTTCTTGAACTTTATACTGCTTACCACCGTTTTTGATAATTGCGTACATGTTTTATTTCCTTGTAATTCTACTAAAAAAGTTCGCAATTATACTCAAAGTTGCTTTAAGGAAAGTTTAACTAGTTGAGTAAAGCAACTGCATCTATCTCAACTAGTGCATTTTTGGGTAAAGTTTTAACAGCAACAGTAGAGCGTGCTGGCTTATGAGTTCCAAAAAAATCTTCATAGATCTCATTAATTGTTGTAAAATCATCCATTGAATCAATAAAAATCGTAGTCTTAACCACATTATCAACAGAACTTCCTGCTTCTTCTAACACTGCTTTTAAATTTTTTAAAACTTGTTTTGTTTGCACTACAACATCATCTTGAAGCATAACACCTTCTGGGGTAAGTGCAATTTGACCTGAAGTAAATACCATACCATTTGCTATAACTGCCTGAGAATATGGACCTATAGCTGCTGGAGCTTTATTCGTTTGTACAAATTTCATCTATTTTCCTTTACGTAATAATTTCTTTTTGATCTCTACATCAGACAAAAATGAAGCAAAATCCTCAGGATTCCAGCAACCTAAAAACGAGTGAATCTCTTCTTCATTTTTTGTTAAAAAATAGTGTTTAGGTACCCTTTTAGCATACAGGTTTTTTGGTAGAGTATCTCGATCTCTACTTAGTGCTACCATTACATAAGACTTATTAAGCTCGTTTATAGTTGGATCATCTTGAAGCGTTGTATTTTCAAATTTTCTACACCACTTACATGTATCAGAAACAATCAACAAATAAATATCTTTATTCTCTTCTTTAGCTTTTTGTACAGCTTCTTCATAATTATGCAAAACATTCAAATCTGTTGCAAGCAAGGATACTACCATCATCAATATTCCAAATAAAATTTTCACTTTATCTCCAATCTTTTATTAAGGTCTTAAATACATTATAGAGACCATATATCTCTTCTTTTGTAGTTCTTTCATTAACCGCATGAATTGTGTCATTTTTCACACCAAATTCAATAACATGAATTCCAAACTGAGCCACAAAACGTGCATCAGATGTACCACCAGCAGTAGAGTGTTTTGGTTTTATGCCTGTTATCTTTTCTATCGCTTTATCAATATTTTGAACAACTTTTGTATCTGTATCTGTTTGAAAAGGATATGAACCTTGTGTCAACTCAAGTTCATAATCATATGTACCAAGAAACTTATCAACAAACATTCTAACCTCTTTTTGTGTAGTAATTGTGGTATTTCTGACATTAAACATCATCTTCAGTTCATGAGGTGTCACATTTGTGACTTGCATACCAGAGCGTATATCTGTTACAACGAACTTACTTGGGCTAAAGAACTCATCTCCTTGATCTATGTTAACACCTGCCATTTTTCCTAGAACTGTAGCGATATTATGAATAGGGTTTATAGCTTTTTCCGGGTATGCAGCATGCCCTTGCTTACCTTTTAAAGTTATGTATCCATTTATAGACCCACGTCTTCCAACTTTTATAGCATCCCCGAATTTTTGTTCACAAGTTGGCTCTGCTACAACAACAGAGTCAGGCAGCATATCTTTTTCTTTGAGATACTCTAAAACTTTTATAGTTCCATATTTTGCTTCACCTTCCTCATCAGAAGTTAGAAGTAACGACAAGGTTCCATTAAAGTGCTCGCTATCATGTATAGCTGCAGTAAAAGCAGCTAAACCACTTTTCATATCTTGTGCACCACGACCATAAATAAAGCCATCTTTTTCAACAGCAGTGTATGGATCACTATTCCATCCATTTCCCGCAGGCACTACATCAACATGCCCAGCAAAGCACAAATGATCACCATCAGAAAACTTTTTATAAATAAAAAGATTTTTTACATCCTCTACATCAATCCTAATAGCAGTGAAATCACTCAGATATTCGCTAATAAAATTTAAAAGCCCACCATCATCAGGAGTTTCACTTTTTGTTCCTATAAATTTTTTGAAAAGATCTACAACATCCATTATTTAGCACCTGGATTATCATAAAAAATATATGGCGTAGAAAAGTTACTAATTTCAAAATAAAGCTTCTTTTCGTCACTGTCAACTTTATAATTAAAATTTAAATCAAGGTAGCCATATCCGTAACGGTAATTTCTTGGAGTATTTCCTTGAGTGCTTACAGCAGTTGAAAGTTTATCGATTTGTATAAATCTCTGAACTAATTTATCGCCCATATAAATATCTAAAACTCCATTAGTCCCTGTCCAATTTTGAATACTGCGGCCTAATTTATTTTGTGTTTCTTGAGTACATGCGGTTAGAAGTAAAAGTGAAATCAAATAAACAAAATATCTTTTCAAAAATCTCTCCAATAAGTAATTTTAGGATTATACACCTTTTTTAAAAATGATTAAAAATTTTGTGAAATTCCCCAAGAAAAGAAAGGCACAGTAGCTTTAATAATAGCAAACACTTGTTTTAAAGAGTCTTCATCTAAGTGTGCGGTTGTGACACTTGATTTTGAGACAAACTGAAGTATAGTGTTTTTATTATCTTTCATAAATGAAAAGTTAATCTCTAAAAGTAATTCATCTTCTTGTTTATAAAGTTCAAGACTAGAACCATCACTCACAGAGATGTTTTCTTCTTGATCCTTCGTAACACGATCATTTATAG
>Ga0181566_10002544_pt1 | contig 14976 bp, 18 predicted proteins | sample 101ome_15_FD_133762 | JGI IMG/M metagenome (GOLD analysis project Ga0181566, IMG submission 133762) | Coastal salt marsh microbial communities from the Groves Creek Marsh, Skidaway Island, Georgia - 101402AT metaG (megahit assembly) | ecosystem: Environmental > Aquatic > Marine > Intertidal... | reverse complement strand
AGCTTCTCTGCGCAAATATTTTCCTCTAGTGCCAGCACGGTTGAGTTTGCATTTTGGCCTAAGATTAACGGGTCTAACTTAGGTGGCAGCACTATCAGGACGGCATTACACGGCAACTCAGAAACGACCGTCGTAAGCAGAACAGCAATTATCAAGGTCGATGCCGGCGATTATTTAGAAGTGGCTACGGCGGCAGATAGTACCAGTGCGTCCTTAAAAGCATTTGCGGCAAGCGGTATTTCGGACGAACCGGCATGTCCCGCAACAACCCTAACGATTATCAGGGTCCATCGGTGATATAATGGAAGAGTTCGATACGGAGTTCGATCGTTGTTCTGAGTGGCTTCAAGCGGCTCTGGATAGATCTGGGGGGACTCACACGTTAGATGATGTGAGAACAGCAATAGCGACAGGTCTCATGCAGTTTTGGCCTGCACCGCGTGGATGCGCAGTAACTGAGATAATTACATACCCACAAAAGAGGGTGCTACATATCTTTTTGGCAGGCGGTGAAATGGACCAAATCGTAGATATGGATGAGTCGGCGGCAGAATTTGCGCGACAAAATGGATGTACAGGAATGACTATTGCAGGCCGTAAGGGTTGGCAAAAGGTCTTGAAAGACAAAGGTTACGAACCAGCGTTTACGGTTTTGAGTAAGGATATTTAATATGTCAGGCGGGAAAGGCGGCGGTCAAACAACTAAGGTAGAAATCCCACCCTTCATTGAGGCGGCGGCGCGTGAAAACTTAGCTCGCGCACAGCGCACAGCTCAGCTAGGGTATATGCCTTATTACGGGCCAGAGGTGGCTGCATTCACACCAATGCAACAGCAGGCAATGAGCGCAACAGGCGCGCTGTCTGACGCGCTCGGGCTTTCTCAGGGTCTAAGTTCCACTTATCTTTCAGGCATGCCGACCGCAATGGACTTTGGTGGTATGCAAGGCTACGGCTCTGGCGGCTTGTTGGAGCAGACGCTTGGATCGCTCCGCAGTCGCTCCCCTGTTCAGTTTGCTCAGTATGGCAACCTGCCAACGGTTACTCCGCCTGTTGGAGATCCTTTTGCGGCTTATGGTCCAACGCCAGTAGATCCACCAAGCATGCAACTGCCGCCCGGTTATTCACCTGTAAACTTTTACGATCCATCGGCTGGTAGTCAATACTACGGCTTATATGGCAGTGAGGCAGGGTTTAGTTCAGGCTCGCCATTTAACATTTACTATAACCCATTTTATTTAGATCCATCTGAGCTAACGCAATATACGGGGGGAGGACAAACTCCATCTCCACAGCCTCAGCCTCAGCCGCAACCTCAGCCGCAACCTCAGCCGCAACCACAGCCTCAGCCTCAGCCAGATACTGGGCCTGTAACGACTCTGCCGCCCGGCACTAAGCAACCAATTATTGAACAGCCGGTGTTTGCTTTTAATGGCGATAATCAGCTCAGCAATATGTTGTCAGCCCTTGAGGCTGGCCAATACCGTTATGGAGACGCTGGCACAGCTTTGCGTTCAGGCGCGCTAACACCGCAAGAATTTAATACGTTCCAAGGTGCGTTCGATCAGTTTACAGGAACAAGCGCTGGCAACAGACCGTTTCAAACAGGACAGTTGATCACCGGACTTATGGGCGGTGGCTCAAATCTGCTAAGTTAAAAAGTAGGAATCGATATGGCTCAACAAGCACAAGGCGGCGGATTAAGGACACAGGGTTTTCAGACTGGTCAATTGCCCGGTGGGATGCCACCTCCAATGAGCGGACCCTTCCCCGGATTCCAAGGCCCGCCACCTAATACCAGTCCAAGCCCCGGCGGAAATCCGTTTCCGGGTTTCGGAGGTCAGCCGCCAGCGGGAGGTGGTCCTAGTTTTGGCTCGCAACCTGGCAAAGGCGGCGCAGTACCACAGCGAAAAGAAGTCAATTTGAAGCCGCTTCCTGGCGTGACTGGCCCGTTTGTAATGCCAGGCAAGTCTGAGGTAGTAGAAACTGTTGACGGCGGCACTGTTACAACTGGGCCTGTAACAACAGAGCCAGACACAACGCCCGGCGTAACGACGCCTTATGAACCCTTAACTGGTAATGTGTTTCAGCAAGCCGCTACAGGTTTAGGCCAAGCCATGCAGGGGACGCAGACAGAGATGGCGTTCCAGCCCGGCCAAATAACAGGCGGAAGCTACACTCCTACAGGCGTCTCAGCACCTACCATTACACAGCCCGGCGGCGTTTCTAGTGCGCGTTACACGCCAATGACCGTCCAGTCAGAGCGTTACCAAGCACCTACTATTGGCTCAGGCCAGTATCAAGCACCTGTTGTTGCTGGGGGACAATATGAAGCCCCCACTATCGGCGCAGGAGAGTATCAAGCGCAACGGGCATATGCTGGGACTTATAGACCAGAGCGCGTCTCTGCGGAAGGTTATAACCCAATGGCTGTTGTGGCTCCCGGCTATCAAGCGGGAACTGTTACCGCAGGACGTTACGATCCTACACAAGTTACATCGCGTGGTTACCAAGCTACTCAAGTAGCTGGTGGTCAGTATCAGGCACCCGAAACACAAGGCCTTTTAGGCCAGTTCTTTAACCCGTTTGAGCAACAAGTAGTTCAAGGCTCATTGGGTGACATAGAAAGAGCGCGCCAGCTACAAGCTAACCAGCTCGCAGCACAGGCACAGGCGGCAAGCGCGTTTGGCGGCTCACGGGAGGCGATACAGCAAGCTGAACTAGGACGCCAAGCACTTGAGCAATCGGCAAGCACAGCGGCTCAGTTGCGCTCTCAGGGCTTCGGTCAGGCACTACAAGCGGCACAACAGCAAGCCGGCATGCAACAACGTGCATCTGAGTTCGGATTGGGGCAGGGCTTACAAGCTCAATTGGCTAACCAGCAAGCACTCGCAAGAGCAGCAGAGTTCGGCTCAGAGCAGGATGTTCGCACACAGCTTGCCAACCAGGCAGCACAGGCGGCGGCTCAGCAGTTCAATATTGGGCAGTCGGCTGCGGCTCAGGCCCGTAATGTTGCGGCGCAAGAAGCGGCTGGTCAGTTTGGCGCAACTCAAGAACAGCAAGCCTCTCTTGCTAATCAGCAGGCAATGTCTCGTGCTCGTGAGTTTACATTGGCACAGCGGGCAGAAGCGCAGGCAAGAAACCAAGCTGCGGCGGCTCGCGCAGCAGAGTTTGGGCTTGGTCAGCGGCAACAAGCATCGCTGGCAGATCAGGCAGCAATGGCTCGTGCATCGGAGTTTGGATTGGGCCAACAACAACAAGCTCAATTAGCAAATCAAGCGGCAATAACTCGCGCATCTGAGTTTGGATTAGGGCAAGGTTTGCAAGCTCAACTAGCCAACCAGGCGGCAATAACTCGTGCATCAGAGTTTGGATTGGGTCAGCAACAGCAGTCTGCGTTAGCGAATCAGGCGGCATTACAACGCGCTGCTGAGTTTGGCATCGGTCAATCCGCAGAGGCACAGGCACGTAATCAGGCGGCTCTTGCGGCGGCGGCACAGTTCGGTGGTCAGCAGAGCCTACAAGCACAGCTCGCTAACCAAGCTGCTAGACAACGCTTCGGGGAGTTCGGTGCCGGTCAGCAGTTGCAAGCACGACTCGCTAACCAAGCGGCGGCTCAAAGGGCGGCTGAATTCGGTCTCGGTCAAAGCCTACAAGCGCAACTTGCTAATCAGGCTGCGGCCTTGTCAGGCTCTCAACAGAGACTCGGCGCATCAGCACAGCTTGCCAACCTGGCTAACCTTGGATTTGGTATCGGCCAGACAGCGCAACAGCAGATGGCTCAGCAAGGTGCTCTACAACAGCAACTGCAACAGCGAATTATCGACGCGGCACGACAGCAGTTTGAAGGCTTCCGTGGCTACCCAAGTCAGGCGCTGGGTTATTACGCTCAGGCATTGGGTGCTACGCCAACACCGCAGTCTAGTACGACACGACGACAGCCGGGGCTGTTTGACTATCTGACTCTTGGGATGAGCTTATAAAATGGTAGCTACTGATCAGCAAAACTCACAGGCACAGCCTTATCAAGGGCTGCTCGACCTACTGATAAAAGACGAGCAAGAGCGTGCAAAAATGCGCGAATTAGCAAATAGAGTAGGTACAGCAGCTACGACATTCCAGCAGTTCGATGTTGCACAGCCCATACCAATGGTGGGGGGCGGTTTATTACAGCAACCGATGCATCCTGCAATGACACCTCCGGGAACAGGAATTATGGGTATGCAACCGCAAAACAATGAAGGCGAGAAGCTTCAGAAAATCTTAAAGTTTCTGAACATCGGCGCGTGAGGATATAGATATGGTCGCTAATTTAGGCTTTGGCCCTACAAAACAAGATGATCGAGAGCTAATGCGCTTACTGGAAGCTACGCAAAAGCAGCGTGTGCCAGATCCTGCAACTTACGCAAAGGCAATGGCGCGAGCACAAAGCCCAGAAAGTCTTGCCGCTCAAGAGCGTTTTATGCAACAGCGCCAACAAGCAATGCGGCCTGCGATGAGTGTTAGCGGGGGGTCAACCACCGCGAAACCTGAAGAGCCAGGGTTGTTGAGCAGGCTAGGTCGTTCTGCGCTCGATTACTTGCAAGACCCAGAGTCACGCGCACGCGCCGCTATGGCATTTAATACGATGCGCTTACAGCCCGATCCGAACTTGGCACGCGCTATGCAAACGCGAGTTGCAGGCATACAAGAGCGACGGACGCAAGCGCAAGAAGCGAACCGCACCGTACAATATCTTAAGAATATGGGGCGCCCAGACTTGGCGGAGTTGGTAGAAGCCAATCCTGCGATGGCGGGTGAAGCATTAAAAGCAAGCATGGGCGTTGCAGGCAATCAATTCGCTACCAAAGGCTTCGCGCCGCAGGTTGACCCTGCTACTGGGCAAATCTATGGCGTTCAATATGATCCAAATACGCAGACATACAAGCGTGTAGATGTTCCCGGCGCAAGAGGCGAGACGCCAGAAGCAATTGCCACAAGAGAGCGTTTAGCAGAGCTAGAAACCAAAGATTATCAGGCGGCTATGCAGGCTGGGCAAGAAGCCTTTGTAGCAGCAGAAAGATCGACGGGAACAATCGACACTTTGCGGCGTGCATTACTTGCGTTAGAAAACGGTGGAGAGTCTGGTTTTGTTCGTCAATACCTGCCCACATTTAATGCGGCAACAGCGGCCTTGCGTCAGTCAGCTACCGAAATGGGTATTGATCTTATACAAAGCGCGACTTTCGGCGCACTAAGCGAGTCTGAACTAAACTTAGCATTGTCTAGCACTATTGACTTGTCACTGCCTCCTCTTGAATTACGTAAGCTGCTAGAGAAGAAGATTGAGCTACAACAGCTATTGCGTAACGAGCTTATGAAAAAGGCACGCCAGCTTAGCGGCGGTAACGTCAAATACAGCACCCATATTCAACAATATGAGATTCCAGGTGGCACAACTCCACTATCGGTCAAGAAGGTTACACCGAAGGAGTTAGGGCGATGAAGCGATACGGGCCTGACGGGCAAATTTACGATTTCCCAGAAGACGCAACGGAAGCAGAAATTGCAACATATTTTGCAAAGCTAAAACCAAGCCAGCCTGTATCACCGCTAGCAGAAAGGCAAAGAGGGCGTGCCGTAGCGCAGGGCATTACTTTTGGATTCGGCGAAGAAATAGAGGCGGCAGGTCGAGCAGCACTCGGCGCAGTTGGCATTACGGAAGATGACCGTGATTACACCGAGATCCGCGATGAGCTGCGCGAAAAACTAGAGGCGTATAGACAAGAGTATCCCGGCGAAGCTATTACGATGGAATTAGCTGGAGCAATTATTCCTAGTCTTGCCACCCTTGGCGCTGGAGCAGCTCTGACCGCAGGCACTACAGGCGCAAGAATGGCTCCGACACTTGCAAGAACCACGGTAATCGGCGCTGGCGAAGGAGGATTAGCCGCTGCTGGATTCAGTGAGCGTGAAGGCTTAGAGAGACTAGCAGAAGTCCCAGGCGGTGCCGTCACTGGTGCGGCGTTTAGTACAGTAGCTGCCTCTGCTGGAGATCTATTCAAGCGATTTGCCTCTCGTATGCTTGGTGAGCGACCAGCTACACGAGTACAAGCAGAGTTACAGCGGTTGGCTGACTCAACTGGTAAGACTGTTGATGAGATCGTAGCTGACCTCATGGAAGGCCGTCTGATGTCTGAAAACCGCACTTTGATGGCTACCTTGCGTGCTTATAAGTCGCAAATGGGTGAGCCAGGTGCGGCGATAACAGAACGTTTGCCGGCGCGTAGGCGTGAAACACGAGAGTCTGCTGTTTCTGGCTTGCAGGCCGGACTAACCCCACGGATGGGCGATCGAAACGTCATGCGCGCAATGCAGGCGTCAGACGATGAATTAATCGACCTCGAGCGCGCTGGTTACCGAGAGGCGTTTGAGACTGTCCCAGAGGTTACGCCGGAGATCGCACGTAGTCTAGAAAACATACTTCAACGGTTTGGCCCTGCACGCGCAGAGCTGAAGCAAATCTACGCAGAGAGCGACCGACTCGTACCTTTATTTACTGAGGATGAGGCTGGCCGCATTGTGCTGAGCCGTATGCCTACGCTAGAGGACGCAGAAATCATTCGCAGAGCATTGCGTGATGAGGCAAGCGGCTTGTATCAGGCAGGCAAAGGAACGCGCGCAGAAGGCTTTGCAGAGACAGAGAAAGCACTAAAAGCACAGCTAGACCAAGTCTATCCCGGCCTAGGAGAGATCAGAGCGTTAGCGGCCACACGCCGCACTGTTAGAGATCAGTTTGAGGAAGGCCGTAAGGCGCTAGGCAAGGATGCTGATGAGGTTGAAATTCTCTTCAGCCGACTAGCAGAAAGCTCACCACAAGCGGCAGAGGCTTATCGTGCAGGTGTGATGGCGGCTATTAATAATCGCATGCGCAGATCACCGGCCATCATGGGCCGACTTGCTGACCCTGACCGACAAGAAGGTGCGATACTAAGAGCAGTGTTCCCAGAAGAAAACATTGAGGATGTAGCTCGCCGTTTAGAGACTGCCGGGCGCGCTTATGAGACTGAGCAGCAGGTTCTGTTTGGTAGTCAGACAGCACCACAGCAGGCGGCGGCATCGCAGATCGGCACGAGAATGTCGGCTGAAGATATGCTGAGAATGTCGCAGCTTGATCCGTTGGCGATCATGCAGCAAGCCGGTCGTATTATTTCGCAGGCAGCGCCACAGCTTAGTGAGCGGGAGCGCATGCAGGTAGTTAATGTGTTGATGTCAGAAGATCCTGATCTCGTGCGCAGAGCGCTTACAGAGCGTGACGCCCTTGGTAGGCTATACGACAGAACGGCGCAAATCATCAAGGCTGCTGGGTTTGCTGCGCGAACCGGCGCAGTGCAACAAATAGCTCCAACAGGCGGCCAAGTTAGCGCCGGCTTGTTGAATATGGGAGGTCAGCAGTGAGCTTAAAACCAATGACAGAGCAGGATATTGAGGGCATTGCACGCGAGGCCGTGCAAGATGCTGTCGATTTCTGCGAATCTGAGATTGCTGAAGACCGCATCAAGGCGCAGCGGTACTTTGATGGCGAGACCGATATTGGCGAAGAAGATGGCCGGTCAAAGGTCGTATCGACCAAGGTCCGAGATACCATTCGAGCCATCAAGCCGTCTCTTATGCGCGTGTTTCTTTCGACTGATAAGCCGGTTGAGTTTGTGCCTCGCAACCAAGAAGACGTGGCTATGGCTGAGCAAGCCACAAAGTACATGCACTACCAGTTCAACGAACTCAATGGCTACCGTGTTCTTAATGATGTCTTTCACGACGCGCTGGTTAAAAAAGTGGGCGTTGCAAAGATCTACTGGGACACCTACCAAGAGCAAGAAATTTTTGACTTTCAAGACCTCAACGAGATGGAGTTTTCTGTCCTCGTTAACGAAGACAATGTGGAGGTCATTGAGCACACTACTAAGATGGTCATGGAGCTGGACGAGTTTGGCATGGAAATGGAGTCGCCACGCCATGATCTTAAAATTGCCCGCACAGTTGAGCGCGGCAAGATGTGTGTTGAAAGCGTGCCTCCGGAAGAGTTTTTTATTGATCGCAACTCGCGGTCTATCGATGATTACTATGTTGTTGCTCACCGCACAGAAATGCGCGTTGGTGATTTGGTGGCTATGGGTTATGACTACGAAGACGTCTACGATCTGAGCGGCCTACAACACTCTGACACGTTCTCTGAAGTCGAGGAGTACCAACGTAGGGGGTACGAGGAAGATTACTCTGACGAGGACGTACAAGACCCCTCAATGCGTCTGGTCGCTGTGACTGAGGCTTACATCAAGATCGATGTAAATGGCACCGGCGTACCCACACTGCACAAGGTAACTTTGGGTGGCAATCAGTACAAGCTGCTCGATTATGAGCCATGCGGGCATGTGCCTTTTGCTGTGTTTGAGGTAGACCCGGAGCCACACACGTTTTATGGGCGCTCGGTTGCAGACTTAATCTTAAATGACCAAGACGCGGCCACGGCTATGCTCCGTGGTGTGCTCGATAATGTTGCGTTGACCAACAACCCGCGCGTTGAGATTGTCGATGGCGCGGTGAATGTTGATGACTTACTCAACAACGAAATTGGTGGAATTATCCGGGTTAAGCAGTCAGGCGCTGTACAGCCACAAGCCGTCCCGTTCGTCGCAGGACAGACCCTTTCTGCCTTACAGTATTTTGATCAGCAAGTAGAAGACAAGACAGGCGTAACAAAGGCATCTACCGGCCTTTCACCCGATGCGCTACAAAGCACTACTGCTACTGCGGTTGCCGCTACTATGCAGGCTCAGGCCGCGCAAATTGAGGTAATGGCCCGCAACCTTGCAGAGGGCGGTATGCGTCAGATGTTCAAGCTCATGCTTAAGTGCATGGTAGAGAATGTCGATGAAGAGCAGATGATGCGTTTGCAAGGTCAAAACTACGTCCCAGTAGACCCACGGTCTTGGAATGTAGGCATGGATGTGTCTATCAATGTTGGCCTCGGTACTGGACGGGAAGACCAAAAAGTGGCGGTGCTTAACCAAGCACTGCAAATGCAGATTCAGATATTTCAGAACTACGGTCCTGGCAATGGCATGGTCTCGCTATCCAACATTAGAAATACGTTATCTGATATCCTTGCAGTAAGTGGCGTGCGTAACTCAGAGCGTTACTTTATGCCGATGAACCCACAGCTAGAACAGCAGATGATGCAACAGCAACAAGCCCAGGGACAGCAACAACAGGGTGGTGATCCTAACGCGGCCTACTTGCAGGCTGAGCAGATCAAGGCCCAAGCCAAGATGCAGTCAGACCAACTTAAATTGCAGCTCGAAGCACAAAAAGCGATTGCAGAAGATGATCGTAAGCGTGACCAAATGGATCAAGACTTACTCATTGCTGCGGCAGAGGTCATTGGTAAATACGGCACAGCTGTCGATGTAGAACGAATCAAGCAAATGCAAAACATGCCGCGATACCCAGAAGCGGCTCCGGCTGAGGCGGCGGTAGGAAGCACGTTTTGAACATTAAAGACAGAGCGGCACACGTAAAGCGACTTCAGAACGATGAAAGCTTTAACATGCTGCTGAACGAGATTAGAGAAGACACGGCCAATGTCTTCCTAAACCCGCACTCCTCTTATGAGGACCGGGAAGACGCCCATCACATAGTTAGGGCATTAGCGAAGATTGAAGATCGTATGGCAGTTATCCTTACAGATGAAGCGATCTTTGACAAACAACAAAGGAGATCAGGACCGTGGAAACGACTGATGAAGTAAACTTCGATGGCACCATCGAATCGGCAGTAGATCTACTTGTTCAGAACGAGCAAGAAGAGCAGGATGAGGCACCCGAAACCCAAGAATCTAACGAACCGGAAGCGGAGTTAGAAAACGAGGTAGAGGCGCAGTCCGAAGCTGAAGAGGAAGACGACCTAGACGAGTCCGAAGAAGATCAAGAGCAACCTCATACTTACACCGTCAAGGTAGACGGCACGGAGATCGAGGTCACGCTAGATGAGCTTCAAAGAGGCTACAGCGGTCAAAAGTACATTCAGAAGGGTATGCAAGAAGTTGCCGACCTGCGTAAACGTGCCGAAGACGCTAATGCGTTTTTAACTCAAGCCTCGGATGCGGTAAACGCTTTGTATCAGCAGATGCAAACGCCCGGATTCGCACAGGCACCAACGCCTCCAGACGAGTCTTTGATTGAAAGTGATCCTATTGGATACACCCAAGATAAGGCCCGTTATGACAAGGCTATGCAGAAATATCAGCAAGATATGATGCAAATGCAACAAACGTTTGCTGTACAGCAACAAGCTCAACAGCACGCGCAACAGGCTTATCTAGAACGCGAGATGGAAACGCTCCGGCAGGTTCTGCCTGAGTTTTCTGACCCAGAAAAAGCATCTAAGACACGCGACTCTATGCTCAAAATGGGCACAGAGATATATGGCTATCAGCCAGAAGAGATCTCCGCTGTAATGGACCACCGTGCAATCCGAGTATTGAACGACGCCATCAAGTACCAAGAGATCATGCAGGGCAAAGACAAGGCGGTCGAAAAGGCCACCAAAGCCCCACGGCGTAAAGTTGTAAAGGCAGGATCAAAGAAGACCGCTTCTAATCGCAATGACACTAGGCAAGCCAGATCTAAACTTAAACGCTCAGGAAGCATCCAAGATGCTATGAGCTTAATTCTTGAATAGAGGTAATTATCATGGCACAGCCAACCAACACCTTTGACAGCTATGATGCTGTCGGCATCCGGGAAGACCTGGAAGACGTCATCTATGACGTGTCTCCAGAGGAAACTCCCTTTTACACTTCATGTGCAAAAGTAAAAGCAAGCAACACCTTGCACGAGTGGCAGACAGATGCACTTCGTTCTTCAGCGGCTAACGCTCACATTGAAGGCGATGCAACTACTGCAACTGCTCGTACTGCAACTTCACGTTTGGGTAACTACACTCAAATCTTTAAGAACGCAGTAGTTATTCCTGACACAGACGAAGGTCTGAAGAAAGCAGGTCGTGCGGCGGAAGTTGCTTATCAGATGCTTAAGACTGCTAAAGAGCAGAAGCTTGACATCGAAAAAGCGCTTTTCGACAACAACGCGCGTGTAGCTGGTAACTCAACTACAGCTCGTGAGCTTGCTGGTGCGCCAGTATGGCTGATCACCAACACTGACTTTGGTTCAGGTGGTGCAGACGCTACTGGTGACGGTACAGACGCACGTACAGACGGTACTCAGGCTGCTTTCTCGCAGACTCGATTTGACAGCGTAATGCAGTCAATTTGGGAGCAAGGCGGCAACCCTGATTCTGTCTATCTATCAGCATTCCAGATGAACGTAGCTCTTGGCTTTACTGGGAACAACAACCAGCGTTCAACTATCCGCGCTGAAGATGAGCGTGTAATCAAGCACATGGACGTCTACGTTACTCCTTGGGGTACAGTAGAGTTCATCCCTTCGCGTGAGAACCGTTCGCGTGACGTCTTCATCATGCAAGACGATATGTGGGCTGTTGGTGTTCTTCGTCCAACCAAGAACATCGCGCTTGCTAAGACTGGTGACGCGACTACACGTCAGGTAACTACTGAGCTGACTCTTGTTTGTAAGAACGAGTAGGCTTCAGGCATCATTGCTGACAACACAACTTCTTAAGTGAGTGTGTAACTTGCAGGGGGCTACGGCCCCCTTTTTTGGAGGTTTTATGTATAAAGTAACTATTAGCACATTGTTCATTAATGGCAAAAAGCATGTCCGTGGAGACACGGTAGACCTTACGCCAGAACAGGCTGTTCCACATGGAACAAATTTGGAGTTTGTTGCCGCTAAGCCTAAGCGCGCACCAAGAAAGAAGAAGGTAGAAGCAAGTGAAGACTAAAGAAAAGTTTCACAACAACAACGATGGCACCTTCACCATTGAGAAGCAGTACGACAACACGCCCTATTTAGAGCGCACCCAGGCACTACGCTCAATGGGTGCCGGCAAGCTGCCAGAATCGTGGTGTGTTGGCTCAATTCCTATGCACCTACTGGCGCAGTGGATGAAAGAAGAGAACGTGGCATGGGATGACAGAGATGGTCGCACCAAGTTAATCCTGCGCAAGCTGAACGATCCCGACTTTAAAAAGTTACGCATTGTTGAGGGGCGTATATAAGTTTTAAAATTTGTGCAGCCGCATAAAAACTTACGTAGCTCATAATTATCAAGACTGATCGAACACGGGACGGTCAAGTGATATAATGAGTACCCATAGACGTGGATTTATGGAGTGAGCTGTGAACCTGGCTGAAGAGGCATTGTTGAAAATCGAAGCGCATGAGAAAGAGTGCGCTGTTCGTTACGAGTCTATTCAGCGCCAGCTCGATGATCACGGCAAGCGTTTTGATCGCTTAGAAAAACTTATGCTCCAAGGCTTTGGCTTTTTGGGTTCAATAGCGGTAATTGGCATCGCTGTCATCGAATTTGCTCGGTAATGGACCTGAATGATTCTACTGATGTAACAATCCCAATCCGCAACCTGATAGCAATGGTGGCGGCAACGTCGATCGCCACTATGGCGTACTTTGGCATACAAGAAAGACTCAACACGCTTGAGCACTCCCTTGATAAATCTCAGATAGAAATAGAGCGCAACACTGAGTTTCGCATCTTGTGGCCTCGTGGAGAGCTGGGTAGCCTGCCTGATGATGCCCGCCAAGACATGCTCATTGAAGGCGTACAAATGGATGTGCGTGATCTTAGGAAGATACAAGATGAGGTGCATGACCTAACAATCCGTGTAGGCACGCTAGAATCGCTGTATCAGAACGAAAAAGATGACCAGTAGGCTTCCGGTCATCCTGTGCTTTTTAACCGCTTGTAGCGCCCCAGAGCGCAGGGATTGTATAGATTGGCGCACGCTCACTGTCAGAGACGAGCAATGTTACGCAGTTTATGGCAAGCTTATATGTGTGGAGCAAGACGTTACCCGGCTGCAATGCGTGCTTTGGGAGGATGACGATGTGGCAAGCACTAATCGGACCCGTAAGTGAGTTAATCGGCGGACACTTTAAACGACGAGCTGAAGAAAAGCAGGCGTCGCATGAAAGAAAATTACAAGTTATTCAAAATGATGCGGAGTGGGAGGCCAAGATGGCTGACGCATCTGCGTCGAGCTGGAAAGACGAATTTTGGACCCTTTGTTTAGCCGCCCCTATTTTTATGATCGGTTACGCCATAGCTGTAGATGACGTTACCGTAATCGAACGTGTAGACATGGCATTTGCCGCACTGGATACGCTACCAGAATGGTATCAATATCTGCTCTTTGTCAGTGTCTGTGCAAGCTTCGGCATAAGAGGCGCAGACAAGATTATGGCAATGAAAAAGAAATGAGTGATCTAGTTAGACAGCTTCGGCGTCACGAGGGTGTGCGCTCTCATGCGTATAAGTGCAGTGCGGACATGATCACTGTGGGTGTTGGTCGCAACATAGACCCTAATGGCGGCATTGGATTGTCAGATGACGAGATCGATTACTTGTTGAAAAACGACATCGAGCGTTGCCGGCAAGAGCTGGGCACATTGTCGTGGTTTGTCGATCTTGACCCTGTAAGACAAGACGCCCTCATCAACCTGTGTTTTAACTTAGGCTTTACCCGCCTACTAGGCTTTAAAAACGCCATGTCAGCAATGGCAGTTGGCGACTACGACACCGCAGCCGACGAGTTCCTTGACTCCAGGTGGGCCATCCAAGTGGGCATGCGAGCAATCGAAGTCACCGACATGATCCGCTCTGGAAGCTATTAATTACATAACAATAGTTGTTATCGATAACATATAGTGTTATTGTTTCCTTGTGCAATGTCGCACACAAGGGAGACAACTTATGTATAGCAAGCGAAAAGTGGAAACATTCTACTGTCCTGTAGATTTGTACGATCAAATCGATGGCGACCTGGACCGTATCGACGAGTTCAGCATGCAGGACAAAGGCTACCTAGTGTTAGAGGTAGAAGAGCAATATGGCGAGATTCTTTCTGAAGCCTTATTGCGAGCTAACAACCCCGCAGAGTTCATTATTAATCTTTTTGCGCCAGAGCGACCGGCAGACCCTTTTATCGACGGCCTGCGTGAAACGCTTTGGAATTACGCGCGCCCGACGATCGAGGAAAATCTCGATCTGCATTTCGGCATTGTTATTAACGCACGCGCTTACGGAGAGTAATCATGGAAAACTACGAAGAAGTTTTGACGCAAAACTGGGAGAAAGTTGTGCGTCTTTTGGCTAGGGAGTTCAGGGACGGCTTCGAGGCCGGCTATCACGGTCGCTACATGGAGCTGAAGCCTCGCATGTCCGACGCCTACTCTCAGGGCTATGCGGCTGGATATGACCTTGCGCGTGTCGAGTATGCAATGAGCGCAGCACCACAGCAGGGTTACGAAGACGTGACCTACGAAGAAATGGCAAAGGGAGTTTGAGATGACTGAAGGAATTGTGCCGATTCACGGCAAACAGTACAAAACGGTTGCGTACCGAGTGAATGAGTTTAGGGAAAAGCATCCTGACTACACCATCAGTACGGAGCTGGTAGAGGCTAACGACACGCTAGTTGTTATGAAGGCGAGTATTAGCAATCAAGAGGGCCGGCTGTTAGCCACAGGCTTTGCAGAAGAGGTTAGGGCTGCAAGCAAAATTAATCGCACGTCTGCCTTAGAGAATGCGGAAACGTCAGCTATCGGTCGTGCATTGGCCGCGCTGGGCTTGGCTGGTACTGAGTACGCATCTGCCGATGAGGTAGCTAACGCTATCAATCAGCAGAATGATACAGGGCCATTAATGGCTCATAACGAAGCACTACAGCGTAACTATGCGTCTGTGTACTTCATCAAAGAACACCTTGCATTGCGGGCATGGGAGACCGTAGCAGAGGCGTGGGGTGAGATCAGCGACGATGACAAGAAGGCACTATGGATT
>Ga0181566_10002541_pt1 | contig 14985 bp, 11 predicted proteins | sample 101ome_15_FD_133762 | JGI IMG/M metagenome (GOLD analysis project Ga0181566, IMG submission 133762) | Coastal salt marsh microbial communities from the Groves Creek Marsh, Skidaway Island, Georgia - 101402AT metaG (megahit assembly) | ecosystem: Environmental > Aquatic > Marine > Intertidal... | reverse complement strand
GAATAGCCCGACCATCGGAAATATGATGGGTAGGGCGAGGTGTGAAACCAGTATTCCTGATTATTCTGGCTTCATTATGACCGCCAAGCACCAAGTCAGGCTGGCTAGCAGTTATGGCTGGTGTGTCCTGCTCTGCTTCCCCCTCAGATATATCTGAGCTTTCGGCGATGGTGTCAGCATCATCACTGGCCTGCTGTTCTGTTTCTGCCTGAGCCTGAATTTCATCAATGCGTGACTGGGTTTGACGTGTCCGCTCCTCTGCTACCGCTTCGATGTCCATCTGCTCTGGCTGCTCTGGCCGTTCTGCCTGCTCTGGCTGTTCATCAGATGCGATACTGCTATTATCTGGCTGAGCCATATCCTGTTCAGTCTCACCTGCAAATTCGGCCGCTTGTTGGGTTGGCGGTGATTGCAGATTCATTGTTGGAACAGACATATCGCTGGCTGTCACAGCTTGTTGCGCTGGCGCAGAGATGCCCATCTGGCTTGCTATGCCAGCAATAACTGGCGTGTGAATATCCCTGTCAGGACGTTCTCTCATCTTGTCCGCATCAATGCCGGTTGCTACGACAGATACCCGCATAATGTCGTCCATTGACTCATCAAACGCAGTACCAAAAACAATGGTGGCATCTTCGTCAATTTCCTGTTTTACACGGTTTGCGGCTTCGTCAACTTCAAACAGGGTCATATCCATGCCGCCTGTAATATTAATCAGAAGCGCACTTGCACCATGCATTGAGCTATGGTCAAGAAGCGGGTTGTTAATCGCTGCTTCGGCAGCTTCCTGCGCCCGTTTTTCACCTGAAGCTTCACCTGTGCCCATCATGGCCTTACCCATTTCAAGCATCACTGATTTAATATCTGCAAAATCCAGATTAATCAGGCCTGGCTTGATGATCAGGTCAGTGACCCCGCTTACCCCTTGATGCAGGACAGTATCTGCCATGCCAAACGCATCGGTAAAGCGTGTCTGGTCATTGGCGCGGGTAAACAGATTCTGATTAGGGATAACGATTAGCGTGTCTACGACTTCTTGAAGCGCTCTTACGCCTTCTTCAGCCTGTTGCATACGACGCTTGCCTTCAAATTCAAAAGGCTTGGTGACAACCCCGACTGTCAGGATGCCCTGCTCGCGGGTAGCTTTGGCGATCACGGGGGCTGCACCTGTACCAGTGCCGCCGCCCATACCTGCGGTGATAAATACCATATTGCACCCTGAAAGCTCTGACATCACTGTCTCAAGGCTTTCCAGTGCGGCACGTTCGCCAATTTCAGGCTTTGAGCCAGCACCAAGCCCGCCTGTAAGCTGCGCGCCTAGCTGAACCTTTCTTTCCGCCTTTGAATGTTTCAAAGACTGGCCATCTGTATTGGCGACCAGAAAATCAACGCCCTGTAAGCCGGCATCAATCATATTATTAACGGCGTTACAGCCGCCGCCGCCAACACCGACAACCGTAATTCTGGGTTGAAGCTGATGTGTGGTCTGGGTAGGTACTGAAAGATTAATGGTCATGATTTCCTCCATGTGTTTTCAGTGTTAATCTGGTTAAATTGTGGCAATATTGCCGCCTGTTCTTTATGAAAGAGGCCTGATCCGGGAGGATCTGTCTGATAGGGCCAGTTACAAAATCTCTGCACTGCAATCTCCTTTCATGGCATTTACAAATGCGTGTCTAGCCATCTGCCAAAGCGCCCTAGCCGCGCCAGCAGACCTGGCTTTTCATTGGCTATCATTTGCGCTGGCAGTGACCTGTTCTGGTTACTTGCGATAAAGGCGGCCATGCCCATAGCGGCTGCAAAACTGCCGCCTGTTATCTGGCCGTCCAGCCCGCTCATGCCTGATGGCTGGCCAAGCGTGACTGGCTTTTCATAATATTCGGACAGAAAATCTGTCAGACCGGTAAGCTGGCTTCCGCCTCCGGTAATGGTGATGTGATATTGTCGTGCCGAGCCCATCGCAGATTCCAGTAATCTGGCATCTATCAATTCTAGGATTTCTTCTAGTCTGGCGATGATAATTCCCGGCAGAAGCTGGTGCTGTTCGCGGCTAATCTGAGAGTTAAGCGCAACAGGCTGAGGGGCAAGCAGTTGCGCATGGGCAAAATTATCTCCGCGCTCTGGAAAACTGCTCACAGAGGAAAGGGGAAGCTGGCGCAACGAGGGAAGGGCAGAGCCATCCAGCGCCTTTACACGCTCAGCATCACTACTGCTCAGACTAAGAATTTTGGCAATATCGCGGGTGATGTGATTGCCGCCCATCTTGATAGAGCCTGCAAATTGCAGATAGCCTTTATCATAGACCGCAAGTGATGTGGTACTGCCCCCAAAATCTATCAGCAGAGCGCCTGTCTGACGTTCATCTTCATTCATACAGGCTAGCGCGGCCATGCTGGCAGAATGGTGAATATCACCGATATCCAGATGATTGACATGCGCAGATGATAGTAGGTTCAGCCAGCTTGTTCGCTGGCATGACAGTATCCCATAGCCAATCGCCAGCGTACGACCATGCATACCCACAGGGTTTTCAACCGTGATCTTCTCATCAATGACAAAATCATGATTGACTGTCTGGACTGAAACCCTGTTTGGCGTTTCATCTTCTGTTTTCTGGCGCATCATCAGCCGCTTGATATCTTTTCTAGATATCGCGCCATCACCTAGCTCGATTGTCTGGTGATGATGGCTGAACTGGGGATCGCCAAATGAAGTAACAATATCAATGGTTTTAATTTCAACACCTGCATCCTGTTCTGCCAGCTCGATGGTGCGCCCTAATGCGGTGCGAAATTTTTCAAGGTCAGAAATATCACCATGTTTAATGCCATCTGCGGCATGAACAGACTGTCCCAATAGCTGGATCTGGCCATCATTTCCATGCTCAGAGATAAAGCAGGCCAGCTTTGTAGCCCCGATATCTACAATGCCAAAAGGCGTTTTGGTTTTTCGTTTCTGCGTCGTCATGGCTCAGGTCTTCTGTCCGGTTGCAGGAATGAATTTATTAGGTTCAACCACCAGCTTGTTCGGTACGCGTAAATCAATGGTGCTGATATCACGCGCTGTGATCTGTTTTTCCTGTTCAATCAGGGCCAGTTTTGACCAAGCGCTACCTGCATCCTGTTCTGGCAGTCTGACTGTTACGCCTGAACGCAGATACACATCCCAGCGCCGGTCAGAGACAAGCTGAACCGCCCAGACATCTGCAAATAGCTCAGGCTCAGTCTGTAACATCTGCAGCATCTCATTTGCCTTTGCAGGTGCATTTTTGCCAGACACCACAGGTAGATGAGTAAATTTCTGAGAATGGGCTTCGGTGATTATTTTGCCAGCAGAATCAATGACTTTATGACCTGCATCTGTTTCCCACAGCGCAAGCGGTATCCTCTCTTTGAGGACAATTTCAAGCCTGTCTGGTAAATGCCTTCTCACAAGTGCATCTTCAATCCAGCCAATATCCAGCAGACGCTCCCGCATTTGCCTCAAATCAAGGCGCAATATCGCATCGCCTTCATTGATATTAAGGGCTGTTAAAATATGCAGATTTGACGTATGGCTTCGTCCTTTAATATCTACATATTTAACCGCAAAGCCTGTTTCTATGGTTTTATTGTAAAACCCTTCAATCAGGGGCGCTCGCATCTGATAGCCAATGATAGATGTAAGCATCACCGTACAAATACTGCCAAAAATCGCAGTGCGTTTGATCAGCGTCATATGTTTTAAATTTTGGATTAGTCGTCGCATTGTGCAATCTCCAACAGATGATTCACAAGCGCTTCGCCCGAAATGCCGCAATAGGCCGCCTGTTCAGGCACAAGAGAAGTGGCTGTCATGCCGGGCTGGGTGTTGACCTCAAGCATATATAGCTCGTTTGACTGGTCATCATATCTGAAATCAGCGCGGGCTACGCCTCTGCATCCAAGCGCATTAAAGGCTCGTTCTGCCCATAAAAGGGCAGTAGCCGTGACCTCATCATCAATTTCGGCAGGGATGATATGGGTTGAACCGCCTGCCTTGTATTTTGCGTCAAAATTGTAAAATCTGTCATCTGTCTGAATATCGGTTACGCACATTGCGCGCCCATCAAGCACGCCAACCGTCAGCTCTTTGCCCGGAATATATATTTCGGCCATTAGCTGGGTATCGGCTGCCCATTCGCTTCTTAAAGGTGGTTCTTCACCTTCATGAATAATGCGCACCCCGACGCTTGAGCCGTCATTTCGTGGCTTGATAACATGCTCGCCTGTATAATCTGCCGGATAGACATGGCTGTCTTCTTCTAAGCTAAGAAGCGGTGGCACGGCGATGCCAACTGAAGTGAAAATCAGCCGCGAGACTATCTTGTCCATCGCACAGGAAGAAGCCACAACACCGGAATGTGTGTAGGGAATATTCATGATATTCAGCAGACCCTGCACAGAACCATCTTCGCCTATCTGTCCATGAAGTGCATTAAACACCCTGTCAGGTTTAATTTCTTCAAGATGGGTGATAACATCCCTGTCAAATTCAAGATCGATGACATCCCAGCCTGCTAGCTTGGCAGCTTTACTACAAAAACTGGCCGTAACGCGGCTGACGGCGGCTTCTGAGCCCCATCCCCCCATAATCATAGCAACGCGGCGGTCATAGGACATGGCCATCTCCTGTTTCTAATTCAGGAAGGTGCCTGCCAATGCGGCGAATTTCCCAGCGCAATTCAATTCCACTATGCTGTCTGACCCGTTCCCGTACTTCTTCGCCTAACTGTTCTAAATCTTCTGCTGTTGCCTGGCCTTCATTGATCAGAAAATTGCAATGCTTCTCTGAAAGAAGGGCGCCGCCTTTGCGTAAGCCTCTGCATCCGGCCGCATCAATGACCTGCCATGCTTTATGACCATCAGGATTGGCAAAGGTTGACCCGCCTGTCCGAACCCCAACAGGTTGGGCTTCAGAACGGCTAGCGATCATTGATTTCATCTCGGCCCTCAGCCTGTCCTTATCGCCTAAGGTCGTGGCAAATTGTGCTGAGGTGAAAATCCAGTCCTGAGGGGCGTCAGACGCTCGATAGCGCATATTCATCTCGGAAGGGGTGGCGGTGAAGGCCTGTCCCTGTCTGTCAATCGCTGAGGCTGACACCAGCACATCTTTGAATTCAGTACCGTAACAGCCTGCATTCATCCGCAAACCGCCCCCAATTGTGCCCGGAATGCCAATCATGAAGGATAGTCCAGCTCTGCTCTGTTTTGCCGCAAATCTGGCAACCTCGCCATCAGATGTGCCAGCACCGGCATGGATAATGCCGTTCTCATGGCGGATTTCTGAAAATACACCGCCAAGCCTGATTACCACCCCGTCAATGCCGCCATCACGCACCAGCATATTTGAGCCTGCCCCGATGATATGCAGGGGGAAATCTGACGGATATTGGCTTAGAAAAAGTTGTAAATCAGCCTCATTTTCAGGCTCGAATAGCCAGTCTGCACGCCCACCAACACCAAGCCAGGTCAGGCCAGCCAGAGACGCATTCGGGGTCACAATCCCTTTAATGCCTGTAAAATAGGAAGGAAGCGTGCCAGTCATCTGCCTCTCCTTCTATGTTCAGCTATAGCAAGCGGTAATTCGGCCGCCCACTGGCTGATAGAGCCAGCCCCCAGACACATCACCAGATCGCCAGCCTCTGCATGTTGTGAAATCAATTCTGCAAGCTGGTCCTGATGTTCAAGCGTAAAAGCGCCTCTATGGCCATGTGCCCCCAAACCTTCGACCAGATCCTGTTTTTCATACCCTTCAATCGGTGCTTCACCTGCGGCATAGACATCTGTTACGAACACCAGATCAGCATCATTGAAACAGGCGCAGAAATCTTCAAACAGATCGCGCAATCGGCTATAGCGATGCGGCTGGACAACGGCAATTAATTTATGTTCCGGACAGCGCATTCTGCCAGCAGACAGGGCGGCTTTAATCTCCACCGGATGATGGCCGTAATCATCAATAACAGTAATTCCGTCTGTCTCGCCTTTTACATCAAAGCGTCTGCCTACTCCTTTGAACTGGTTTAGCCCTTCTTTGATAATTTCAGGGTCAATGCCCATCTCGACACATACTGAAATCGCAGCTAGACAATTCTGCACATTATGTTCGCCCAGCATTGGGAAGATAATATTTTCTATTTTCTCGGCTGCCAGCCCCAGCCGCTCTGAAAGCTGGACATCAAAGAACATATTTTCTTTGTCATTATGTAAATTGACCGCGCGGATATCTGCATTGGTGCTTAGCCCATAGGTGATAACCCGCCTGTCAGAAATAGAGGGTATCAGCTTTTGGACTGAGGGATGGTCTATACATAAAGACGCAAAGCCATAAAACGGAATAGAGGCAACAAATTGCGCAAAGGCAAGTTCAAGATTTTCAACAGAACCATGATGGTCAAGATGTTCAGGGTCAATATTGGTGACAATTGCTACAGTTGGCTTTAGCCGCGAGAATGAGCCGTCACTTTCATCCGCTTCCACGACCATCCAGTCACCTGAGCCCAAGCGCGCATTACTACCCCAGCTTGAGATGATGCCGCCATTTATCACCGTCGGGTCTATGCCTGCCGAATGAAGCAGAGTAGCGACCAGAGAGGTTGTTGTCGTTTTGCCATGCGTGCCAGCAACCGCCACAGACCAGCGCAGACGCATTAGCTCGCCCAGCATTTCGGCGCGATGAACCACAGGCAGAAAACGTTTGCGTGCCTCAACCAGCTCGACATTGTCATCTTTGATAGCAGTTGATTTTACCACCAGCGCGGCATGTTCAAGATTGTCGGCATGTTGTGGTGTTTTCACCTCAATACCCAAAGAACGAAGCCGTTTGACATTGTTATTTTCGCTCTGGTCACTGCCCTGAACACTATATCCAAGTTCAGCCAGAATGTCGGCAATGCCGCTCATCCCGATGCCGCCAATACCGATAAAATGAATCACACCAATTGATAGGGGCAGGGCCGTCATGATGCGCCTCCCAGTGTGGTAGGTGACACCGCATTAAAAATAGCGCGGACCATATTTTCTGCGGCTCCGCTATGGGAATGAAGACGCGCTTGGCTGGCCAGTTTTTTGCGTGTTTGTGGTGCGCCCAACAGCCCTGACAGCATATCTGATAATGCTTCTTTGCTACATTCTGCTTCATTGATCATCACCGCGCCGCCATCTATTTCAAGCGCGCTGGCATTGGCTGTCTGGTGGTGATCCATCGCGCCTGCAAATGGAATGAAAATGGCAGGACGTCCGGCGGTTGCAATTTCGGCTACGCTAGAGGCACCAGCCCTGCAGATAATAATATCTGCCTGCGCCATTTTCTCAGGCACATCATCAAAGAAGCTCGCAATCTCTGCCTGCATGTTTGCTTTCTGATATTGTGCGCGAGCATCGTCAATCTGCTCTTCTCTTACTTGATGGGTAACTGTTATCTGCGCGCGGATAGACGCCGGCATAGAGGTGATGGCATTTACCACTAGCTCACCAAACAGATAAGCGCCCTGTGACCCGCCAAGCACCAGAATATGATGGCTGGTATTGTCAGGCTGATATGCTGGAATGGCACTAAAGGCTTGTCTTATTGGCAGGCCTGTATGAATTACATTGCCCTGTTGTGGCAGGCCAGAGGTGGCAGGCCAACTTGTCATGATCAGCCTGGCCCAGCTTGCCAATAGCTGGTTTGACCTACCCATAATGGCGTTCTGTTCATGCATCAGCACAGGGATGCCAAATAGCTTTGCCATTAACATTGGCATAAATGACGGATAGCCGCCAAAGCCGATGACACATGATGGGCGCATCTTCAGGATCAATCCCAGAATAATAATGCCGCCACTGGCCAATTTGCCTAATGCGATCAGCCGCCGTAACACAGAACCGGCAAAAGGCGAGCCAGAAGGCACAGAGATAAAATCCCGTGTCTTTGCCATCAACCTGCCCCCTCTGCTGTCAGTAAGCATGCAGATTGTGACCCCCTTTGTTTCAAGCGCATCTGCAAGGCTAAGAGCAGGGAATACATGTCCCCCAGTACCGCCAGATGCAAGCCAGACAGGATTCTTCATGCCGCCCTCCTGTCATGGGTTGGCAGAGGCGCAAAGGATATGGACTGGCTTCTGGTCAATGCCACGATTAACCCGATGGTGATACAGCTGGTAATTAGCGAAGAGCCGCCATAGCTGATAAAGGGCAGGGTCATTCCTTTGGTCGGAATAAGGCTCATTGACGAGGCCATATTGATAAAGGTCTGCAGGCTGAACTGTACGGTTAGCCCGCTAATTGCCAGAATAGAAAACATATCCTGTGCGCCATAGCATTTCGCAAAATTACGAAGCACGATACAGAGATAAATCAGAATTACAAACAGACAGGTGATCAGGCCATATTCTTCTGCCATTACAGAAAAAATAAAATCGGCATGTGCATCTGGCAGATAATGTTTCACTGACCCATTGCCAGGCCCGACACCGTTAAACCCGCCTTCTGCAAATGACTGGTATGAGCGTTGCATCTGCATTGAAGTGCCATTGAAAAAATGATCAACACGAACCTGCACATGATCTAGCAGAAAATAGGCAGATATCATGGCTATCGGCAGAAGAAATACAGCTATCATCACAAATATCAGAGGCAGGCCAGCTAGAAACATCTGAAAGCCCCATGTGGCAAGCAGCAAGGCTGTCATGCCAACATCTGGCTGTAGCAACAGCAATATTACCAGACTGCCTGCGATCCCCGATGCCCATACCCAGCCCGGAAATTCATCAGATTCCCGCCATAGCCCTAACAGCCATGCGCATACAATTGCAAAAAATGGTTTGGCAAATTCGCTTGGCTGAATTCTGAAGCCGCTAATGCTTAGCCATCTGGTTGCCCCTTTTACTTCAGGTGCAAACAGCACGGTAGCAACCATCAGACTGCCAAAGAATATCAGCCCGATAATACTGATCGCCCGAATGGAACGCACACTTAACATTGAAATGACCAGCATGATCGCAATCGCAGGCACCGCAAAAATACTTTGTCTGATAATAAAGTGATATTCTGAAAGATTAATGCGTTCTGCAACTGGCGGGCTGGCTGCCATCACCATGATCATGCCTACCCCGATCAGAAGCAGGCTAAGCGACAGGGTAACATAATCCACTGTCCAGACCCATTGTGCCAGTTTGCTTCTGTCTGTGCGCTTTAGCATGATGCCCGCCTTTCGGCACTATTTGCAATCGCAGTGGCCATCGCAGAAAAGGCATTGCCTCTTGCTTCAAAATTATCAAACTGGTCAAAAGATGCTGCCGCCGGAGACAGCAATATGGTTCTGATATCTTCTAAATCTTTTGCCTTTATGGCATCGCAATATGCAGCATTTACAGCCTCATCCAGCGTCTCGAAAATATCAACAGGGATATGCTGGTTGGCAGTACGCGCAAATGCGTCTGCTGACTGACCATAGAAATAGGCCTTATCAACGCTTGCCAGATGGTCCAGACAGGGGCTAATGCCATCTTCTTTTGCCTGTCCGCCTGCTAGCCAGTAAATATGGCTAAAGCTGGACAGCGCATAGCTAGCGGCAACGCCATTGGTGGCCTTTGAATCATTAATGAACTGGATATTCTGGATTTTAGCTACTGGCTGAAGTCGATGTGACAGCGCAGAAAAGCTGGCAATTGATGAGTTGATCACGCCATCACTGCACCCCAGAATCTGTGCAGCCATGCGTGCGGCAACACAATTCTGGCTATTGTGATATCCCTGCAAGCCCGGATTTGAAAGCTGAATACCGCTGTGATATTCCGCCTGCATTTCAGCATCGTCAATCAGGTAGGTTGTAGCGGCAGAGGCGGCCATTTCACGCGCCATTCTGCAACCGTCATCTGTGCCGCAAATCACTGACCCATCTTGCGGTGTCTGGCGTAGCAAATTGGCTTTGGCACTAATATAGCCTGTCATATCACCATGCCTGTCAATATGATCAGGTGTGATATTAAGCAAAATGGCTATTTCAGGGCTAAGAGAAGGGGTGGTTTCAAGCTGGTAGGATGATGCTTCTATCACCAGAATGTCATCTTCATCTGTTTCAGGCAGGCAGGTAACAGCGGTGCCAATATTGCCGCCTAGCTGAACAGATAATCCGGCCTGCTCCAGCATGTGAGCCAACAGGCTTGACGTGGTAGATTTCCCATTTGTGCCGGTGATAACAACCCACCGGCCCTTGCGCCCTGTCAGAATTGAAAATTCAATTTCTGAAATGATGGCAAGCTGATGATCAATGGCCATCTGGGCTACCGGATGAGGCTTGGGATGGTGATGCGGAATGCCGGGACTGATAACCAGAGCATCCAAGTCTGGCCAAGACCAGTCCTGTGGGGGATGGGTATGAAATTCTGTCTGCCGGTCATCCCAGCAATAGCTGGTAATGCCAAGCTGTTCTGCACGCTGTTTAACAGCAAGACCAGACCGACCCATCCCTAAAATGCCAATTTTCCGAAGTGTGCAAGATGTCTGTTTCATATCTTCCTCACCTCAGCTTCAATGTAGACAGGCTGATTAGCGCGAGAATGACCGAAATTATCCAGAACCGGATAACAATGGTGCTTTCAGCCCAGCCTTTCTTTTCAAAATGATGATGAAGCGGTGCCATCAGGAAAATGCGTTTACCTGTCAGCTTGAACGAGGCAACCTGAAGCACTACCGAAACTGTCTCAACCACGAACAGCCCGCCTGCAATTGCCAGCACCAGCTCATGTCGGGTAGCAACCGCAACCGCGCCCAGAGCGCCACCTAGTGCAAGCGAGCCAGTATCACCCATAAAGACTTTTGCGGGCGGCGCATTATACCATAAAAAGCCAAGCCCTGCGCCGATTAGCGCGCCTAGCAGGGTTGCCAGATCACCTGCGCCTGACACATGGTGAATTTGCAAATAGCTCGCGAAATTTACATTGCCTGACAGATAGGCTATCAGCCCGAAACAGGTTGCAACAATCATCACCGGTACAATTGCCAGCCCATCCAGCCCGTCTGTTAGATTCACGGCATTGGATGCGCCAACAATCACAAATACCGCAAATGGTATATATAAGACTCCCAGATAGATCAGCGTATCTTTGAAGAATGGTACTGCCAGCCCATATCTTAGCGGTTCAGGCGATAGCTGGATAAATATCAAGGTTGTGGCCAGCGCGGCTGCTGTCTGGAATAGCAGCTTTTGTCTGGATGACATGCCGTCACTTGAGTGTTTTTTCAGCTTAATCCAGTCATCAATACTTCCAATGATGCCAAATGATACCGCAACCAGTAAAACAGGCCAGAGATAGGGTGTAGATAACGGCACCCATAACAAGGTAGAGGTTACAAAACAGCCCAATATCAGAAGCCCGCCCATTGTTGGTGTGCCGATTTTGGTCACAAGATGGGATTCAGGACCGTCTTTTCTGATTGGCTGGCCAGCTTTCTGGTGTGATTTCAACCATAAAATAAACCGGTCGCCGCATAGTAATGCGATAAACAGGGCAGTAATCATCGCCCCGCCTGTTCTGAAGGTGATATAGTTAAACAGATTGAAAAGCTGGAAATGAGGCGCAAGCGGGCCAAGCAAATCAGGAAACATCTCTACCTCCTGACTGATGGTTGGCATGGTCAGACAGATTGTCCTGAAGGCCATATTTCTGGCGTAATTTTGCTGCCAGCTTATAAGCGCCCGAGCCATGAGAGCCTTTAATGAGCATCATATCGCCTGCATTGTGCGCAACAGCCTCAAATTCTGCATCATCATCTATCAAATCTGAGATATTCTGGCTGGTAATGCAGGTAATTTCAGGCGCAAGCTGGCTCGCAATTTTGGACATTTCAGCACCAATCGCTACAAATAATGCAGGCTGGATTTTCTGAATATAGGGCATCAGGCTGTGATGTGCCTGTGTGCTGGCAGAACCAAGCTCAAGCATATCTGACAGGATGAGAATTTTCTGGCCAGAACCGGATTGAGCAAAATCTGCAAGCGCGGCGCGCATGGATTCAGGTCCGGCATTATAGCTGTCATCAATCAGTGTGGATGCGCCCGATGGCATGGATAGCTGATAGCGTTTGCCGCGTCCGGGCAAATCCTGCATATCTGCCAGACAGGCTGATGCCACCTCAAGCGATAGGCCTACGGCCTTGCATACAGCAAGGGCGCATAGGCTGTTTAACGCCCAGTGCGGGGCATGCATGCCAAGCTGATAATGTATCACATTGGCTGTGCCTGCATTGTTATCTCTGACCGAGACGTTCAGCCCAGTATCGGTGGCAGTATAGCCGGTCATGCAGATATCTGCATCTGGTGCAGTACCAAAGCTGATAATCTGTTGTGCGCCTTTGGCGCGTGCTGTTTTTTCTAAAAACGGATAAAAAGCATCATCTTTAGGCAGAATGGCGATGGCCGCGCCACTTAGATTGTCAAAAATTTCGGACTTTGCCCTAGCGATATCATCTATTGTCTTAAAATGCCCAAGATGACTGTCTGCGATACAGGTAATCGCCGCTATCTGTGGTCTGGCAATAGCTGTTAGCACGCTAATTTCGCCCGCATGGTTCATGCCCATCTCAAGCACCGCATAGTCGCACTCATCAGGGATATTAGCCAGCGTTAGCGGCAGGCCAATATGGTTGTTATAATTGCCTGAGCTTGCATGTGTGTGGCCTTGCTGGCGCAGAATATGGGCAATCATTTCTTTGGTGCCTGTTTTGCCAACCGAACCTGTAATGCCGATTTTCGTTGCATTGGTTTTACTGGCACAATAATGCGCAATCTGCTGTAGCGCATCTAGCGGGGCAGGGGTAACAAGCTGGGCAATCTGGCTTTCCTGAATTGTGCTTACGATAGCGGCCTGTCCTGTCTTGGTATCAAGTTCAGATACAAATAGATGGCCGTCATGATGCTCGCCAGATAAGGCGGTAAACAGACCGCCTGGCTGGATTGTCCGGTTATCAATACAGATATGGCTGAAATTCTGGGGCGGCATATTATGCCATGTGCCCTTTGTGATATCAGCAAGAATTTCTGCATTCAGGAAAGCAGCTGTCATCATGCCTCCTGTCCGACAAGTTCGGAAATGGCGGCACGTGCCTGTGCTCTATCATCAAAAGGCAGGGTTTCAGTGCCGATAGTCTGGGTCATTTCATGACCTTTACCTGCGATAAGCAAGGTATCACCTGTATCTAGTGCAAAAATGGCCTGTTTAATGGCATCATCTCTGCTATCTATATTCTCTGCGTTTGGACATGCTGAACAGATAGCTTCACGGATAAGTGCCGGATCTTCTGAACGTGGGTTATCGTCTGTTACATAGATATGATCGCAAAATTCGGCGGCGATCCTGCCCATTTCAGGTCGTTTTTCAGAATCCCTGTCACCACCACATCCGAAAACAAGGCTTAATTTGCCAGATGTCTCCTGACGCAAAACATCAAGTGCCTGACGAAGCGCATCTGGAGTATGCGCATAATCCACCACAATCCGCGCGCCTTTTGGGTGTCCGTGAATAGCTTCCATCCGGCCATGCACAGCCTTCAGCGATGGTAATGCTCCGATACTGTCCTGTAGAGGCAGACCAGAAGCATGCGCGGCAACAGCCGCCATCACAGCATTGATAGCCTGTGGCTGGCCTGAAAGTGCAATCGCAAGATTATAGCGTTCACCACGCGCATCGATGGTAATGTCTGCACCAAAGGGCTGTAGGCTGAATTGAGACATTCTGAAATCTGCTGGCTGGTCTTTTGCCACTGTCCAGAGAACAATCGGACGATTGGATAGATGTTCAGCTAGCTTTCTGCCATAGCTATCATCAATATTGATAATCGCGGTTCCGCCTTCTAGCAGATTATCATCAAATAATTTCACCTTAGCGGCAAAATAGCTTTCCATATCGCCATGAAAATCCAGATGGTCATGGCTAAGATTGGTGAATACCGCGACATTCACGCCAAGTCCTGTAAGCCTGTTTTGGGCCAGCCCATGACTGGAAGCTTCAAAGGCCAGATGCGAGCTTCCCTTTGCTTTTTGCTTGGCAATAGCGGCAAAGAAATGTTCTGCCGACTGTGTGGTAAGCTCTTCTTTTGACGGCGAGATATGCCCATCTATGCCAGTAATGCCCAGCGTGCCCATAGAAGTGGCGGCCCATGCAGATTTGCGCCAGATCTGGTGCAAATACTGACAGGTAGATGTTTTTCCATTCGTGCCGGTAACCCCGACAATCATATCAGGACGGGCAGGCCAGAACTGGCCACATATCTGTGCAAAAATCGCTCTGGCATTGGACGTGACGATCAGCGTGATGCCGGCAGTATCTATCTTAACTTCGCGTTCTGCCAGAATACAGACAGCCCCATTGGCAATAGCCTGAGCAATAAAATCATGGCCATCAAGGTGACTTCCTGAAAAGGCGGCAAAAACTGCCCCTTCTTTGCAGGCACGAGAATCAGAAGTGACCACTGTAATATCAGGATCATTACCCTGCAGGTCAAAATCAAGATGAATATGTGATAACAGGCTAGAAAGATGCAACGATCGCTCCTTTTTTATAACGAAGCAATTGTGGGATCAGATTCTGTCTGATTTCAGGCGCATTTTTGTCAACAGGGAACACATTTAGCATAGGGGCAATATGTTCGATGACACGTTTGGCAATTGGCGCGGCGACCCAGCCAGCAGTTGCAAAGCCGCTAGAATGTTTCTGGCCTTTTGGCTCGTCCACCATCACAAATAGCAGGTAGCGTGGGGATGAGACAGGAAAGCTGGCAACCAGCGAAACACGGTTCGCATTTTTGTTATAACGTTTATTTTCAACCTTTTCGGCAGTGCCGGTTTTTGCGCCAACAAGATAGCCATCTGCATCTGCAAAATTGGCAGTGCCTTCTTTATGCGTGACCACCAGACGCATCATGGTGCGGATGGCGCGCACAGTCTCTTCGCTGAAAATTCTGCGCCGCTCAAAAATTTCGTCAG
>Ga0181566_10002539_pt1 | contig 14992 bp, 14 predicted proteins | sample 101ome_15_FD_133762 | JGI IMG/M metagenome (GOLD analysis project Ga0181566, IMG submission 133762) | Coastal salt marsh microbial communities from the Groves Creek Marsh, Skidaway Island, Georgia - 101402AT metaG (megahit assembly) | ecosystem: Environmental > Aquatic > Marine > Intertidal... | reverse complement strand
TTACAAAAATAAACCAGTAGTTGGTAAAGAAATTGCGAAAGAACTTGTTCTTATAGATTTTGTTGAAGGAAGAAGTACATCTAATACTATTGCTAAAATACAGGAAAATGATAGAAATAATTAAAAATGAAATCAAACTCCATAATCAAGTATCCTTATCGATGGATGGACTTGAGGGCTCAATTGAATCAATAGCAAAATTAGCCATAGACTCTATTGAATCAAATGGAAAGATTATTTTGTTTGGTAATGGTGGTTCTGCGGCTGATTCTCAACATATAGCAGCTGAGCTTGTTGGTAGATACAAGACTAATAGAAAAGGACTATCTGCAATTGCACTCACAACAGATACATCAGCTTTAACCGCTATTGGTAATGATTTTGGCTACGATCAGGTTTTTCAGCGACAGCTCGAAGCTCTAATAAATGTAAATGATTTAGTAATTGGTATTAGCACTTCTGGAAATAGTAAAAATGTTGTAAATGCGATGAAATATGCAAATGAAGTTGGGGTCAAGGCAGTTGGTTTTTCAGGTGGAGACGGCGGAGAAATGAATTCTAATTGTTATATCAATCTTGTTATTCCATCATATGATACTCCTAGAATCCAAGAGATGCATATTCTTGTTGGGCACATTCTTTGTCATCTAATAGATTTACATTTTTCTCAGTAATTCCTTGATGGCCTTAATTACATCATCTGAGTTGATATCATTCATGCATCTTTGATGGTTGAATGGGCATTCCCTTCTCATACATGGCCTGCATTCAAGCTCATTTTTAACAATAATGCTTTTTTTATTAAGCCACTGTGATGTTATGTTTTCATTAGTTGGGCCGAATATTGCAACTGTCGGAATCTGAAGAGCGGCACCAATATGCATAATCCCGCTGTCTCCAGTAATGAGTATGTCTAAAGAACTTACCTGTGAGATCAGATCTGCAATATTTGTTTTTCCAACCAGATTAATAGAACTAGATTTCTCTTTTGGATGGAGTGATTCTATTATTTCTCTAGCAATTTCAGAGTCAGCAGAAGAGCCAAGTAATTTGATTAAATAACCAGAAGAAAAAAACTTTATCACCTCAGCGTATTTAAAGGGATCCCATCTCTTAGCGCTACCATATTTGGCTCCAGGGCTAATTCCAATAACAAGCTTATCTTTATCAAACTTCTTGATACTTGTGAAATTTAATAAAGGTTTTTTCTCATTAGTTTGCTTTAAATTTAATATTTCATTAGTAAAATTTAAATATCTTAATACTTGGTGACTATCTCCTTTTCCTGAAAATTGGAACTTAAATTTAGCCTTTATAAAATTCTTAATAAATTTTGTTCTGAATGAACTTCTGAAAGATATAAAGTAATCATATTTACTATATCGATTAAGTGTTCCTATACTTTCAAATATTTTTTTTCTATTCTTGATAGTAATTATCTTTGCATCAGGAAATTCTCTGTAATATTCACAAGAAACTTTTGAACCAAAAAAATATATATTAGGGCTTTCCAAGTTATCATAAATAGTCTGAATTGCTGGTGATGCCATTACACAATCTCCAAGCCAAGTAGGTAATTCTATTAATATATTAATTGTTAATTCCCCATCTATTAATCAGAGCCTAAAATCGACTTAGAGTCCCTTCTTATAAAATTTATATAAATTCCTATAAATAGCAAACTAAGCATGGCGTTTTCATGGGAGAAAGTCGTATTAACGAAGCCTATAACTAAAATTGATGTTGAAATATTTAATACAGCAATGTCGATCCAATTAAATTTTTTGCTGGATAAATTCTTAGTTAAATTTACAAAAATATAAATCCAAAATATTAAGAAAATAGATAGCAATACAATTCCTCCCCCTGTAAGAAGTGCATAGTAAATACTATGGGGATGTTTGTACGGCATAAAACTATCTTTATTATCTTGCCACCAATTATCATTATGTTGTTTTACAACAGCTTCTCGAATATGGCTAAGATCAAAATTTGGGAAATTTGACATACCGGTTCCAAATACAGGGGAAATTTTAAACAGCTCATAAGAAAAATTATTTATCTTACTCCTTGTAGATTCCTCCTCTAGTGAGTAGTAGTAAATGAACTTTTTTACTACCGAAGGTGGATTAGTAATAACTAGTGCTAAAAATAGAGAAAGTAATGAAAGAAAGAGGATTCTTTGTTTTAAATTTATTCTTAAAAAAATCATAAAAAATGATACTGAGAATATGAAAACCAGGAGAACACTAGCAGCCCTACTGTTCGTATAAACAATTATGCTCGATATTAGAGTGTTAAAAATAATAAAGTAAACTTTCTGGTATTTTTTTATGTTAAAAAAATTTTCAGTTAAGTATGGAATTGTAACGCTTAATACTAAAATTAGATAAATCGCGGTATGATTTACATGCCCTACAGAATTAAGCTCAATATTTTCTGGGAGAAGATCTTGTTTATCAATAAAAATGTAAAAAATAGGTAGGATTGAAATAGATGTTATAACTACAATCTTTTTTAGAAAATCATTCTCAATATATACCCTTGAAATTATCCAACCGAAGGCAAGGTACCTGATTAAATCAAAAGATCCTTTGAAAGGTTGTGCATGAACTAAGACTGCATTCAATCCAACAAGTATAGCCAAAATAATCCAAAGCGCAAAGATAGTATCTATAAACTCCCAAGACCCTCCCCAGTCCTTATTTTGAAAGGAAAAAATAAACCAAGAGATCAAAAAAGCTAAAAAAAAGATATTCTTTGGAGCCTCAGCATTTGGCAAAGAGACTATAGTAAGAATAAGAAAAATTAACAAGGAAATTTTCGACTTAGTAGCCTCTATGCTATTCATAATGATAAGCCTTCTTAATTAAATCTATAGTCTTCTTGGCATTCTTTTCTATTGAATAATTCTGCACAATATTGCAATTATTTTTTTTGGCATCATTCATAAATTTTCTATTTGAAATTGCCCTTTTAATGTTTTTAATTATTTCTTTATCTTTGGATGAGTCCATAATCCACTCATTGCCGATAATCTCTGATGCTCCATTTTGCCTAGTTGTAATAACAATATTGGAAAATTGCATTGCCTCAAGGATTACATTTGAAAATGGATCATATTTGGTAGGCAATACTACAAAATCTGAAATTGAATAAAATATATCAACGTCCTTTCTTTTACCCAAAAAATGAAGTCTTTTTTCAAGACCTAGATTTAATGAATACTCTATGTACTTCTCTATATTCTTATCATGACCTATTACTATTCCCTGAATGTTAAAGTCTGATAGGTTAGCAATAATATTTATAAATTCAATTACACCCTTCCTATCAAATCCATTACCAACAAATAAAAAAGTTGCCTCAAATTTTGCTATTTCATAATCAATTAAAAACTGACTATTATCGATGGTATGTTCTTCATTTTTTTTAAGTTTTATTCCATTATAGATTACCTCTATCTTACTTTCAGAAATCTCATAATTGTCAATAATCTCTTGCTTAACCATTTTAGAATTAGCAATAATTATATTTGCATTAAGAAAACATTTTTTTTCAACGAACTTGTATATTGTATGAAGAGGGTTAAATTTTGATTTAGATGCTTTTGTTAAGAAAACCTTGTGAACACCATCGCCAGCTCTGTAAATATCTGCACAAACTATTCTTTCGAGGGAAAAATAAATTTTATTTCTTTTCCTGAAACATAAGAGCAAGTTAAAAAGTATAACCCTAATCCAAGATGGCAAAATAGCTGAAAATGGCGAATGAATAATTTCAAAAGGATATTCTTCTTTAGTTAATTGATTAATCAGTCTTTGAAGGTAATTTTCAGCCCCACCAAATGGAGTGTGTTTTTCTCTAATTAAAACTAACTTCATAATATCTTATTTAAGACTGATTTAACTTGCTGAAATGTTATGTTATCCATTCCTCTAGTTTTTTTAATTCCGTTTTCATAATATATTTCATGATTCATATTAGAGATGATGTAGTGAAAATTATTAAATTGAATTCCATCAATATCCTTAAACTTTCTTTTACCGTCATACCACGGCCCCCAGCAAAGTGGGGAACTTGCACCAAAAAGTGCCAGAACTTTTATATCACAAGCACTTGCAATATGCATTGGTGCGGAATCTACTCCGAAAAATAATTTAGCTCTTGAAATTAAAAAGGATAATTCCTTGAGAGACAATTTACCACCTAGCACAATGGGTATTGAGTGACACAAATTTAAAATTTCATCAATTCTATTCATTTCTATTTCTGCACTTGACCCAGTTAGTATTACAGATACATTTTTTTTAAGAATAATATAGTCAATAACTTTAGCCATTTCTTCATTATTCCAGCATTTAAACATCCATCTTGAAACTGGATGGATCACAACATAATCTTGAGCTTTTTCTTCTGGAAGAAGTCTAAATAAGCCCTGTTCTGCTTGACTTGGCCAAGATATTGATAATTTCTTATAAACTATTTCTTTATTAAGTAAAGGAATAAACTGTAAATCTTTTTCAACGGTATGAATATTGAAGTTATTTTCAATTACAGAGGTAAACATGCCAATATTAGAAATGAGGTAATTACTAGGTTTGATACTAAATTTATTTTTGGCACCTGAAAATAGAGTGTAAAGCGCTCCTCTGTCACCTTCTGTTAAATTTAAAACCACATCATATGAGTTAGTTCTAATCATCTTTAAGATTTTTATTTCTTGAAGAACTTTATCTAAGAAAGATAACTTTTTATTTTTCTTTCTTTCAAATGAGATTAAATTATCTACTAATGGATTATCCTCAATAATTGGAATGCACTCGTCATTAGTTGCATAGTCTATATTAGCTTCTGGAAAATAATGCCTCAGGTTTGCTAACAAGGGCGTAGATAAGAGAATATCGCCAATATTTCTAAATTTGATAACTAATATTTTCATCGATATAAACTTTCAGTTTTTCTGCTCTGGATTTCCAAGTAAAGTTTGAGGCAAATTTCTGGACTTTTTCTCTATTAAAATCTTGATCATTTAGGGCACTAATTATCTCTAAAGCAAGTTCATCAGCGTTTTCAGGCTCAAAAAAATATACAATATCGTCTGGGATATTAGATTTAATCGATGGCAAGGCGGAAGCAACTACTTTCAGCCCAACACCAAGATATTCGTATAATTTCAATGGTGATGTATACTTCTCGCCATCATCTAAATACTTATTTGTTATTGCTCCAATTCTAGACCTTTGAAGGAAAGATAATATTTTCTTATGCTTCAACCTCCCCATAATTGTGATGTCTCTCGATAAGTCAAGATCTCTAGACAAAGAACTATAAAATTCCATTTCCTTTTTTCTTGCACCAATTAAGACAACATTTAACTTAAGTTTGTATTGAAACTTAATTAAATGAATAGATTTTAGAAGTATATCTATACCCTTCCATTCACTAAAATTTCCAGTGTAGATCACATCTATATCTTTTTTTAAGTTATTTTGTCCCAAAAAGTCTTGACTAAAGCCGACAGGGAGTACAAGAGAAGAATTGTTAATTTGGCAGAATTTATTTAAAATTTCATCTCTTAATGTTGAGGTAATTGAGACTAGATGATCAACATGCTGAAACACAAAATTCTCCATTTCTCTCATTCTTTTTGAGTTTTTTATTTGTCCTTTTTTTCGCAAGTTTTCTGAAAGAATTTGGTGCACTTCAAAAAAAAATTGTATGTTTTTACTTTTATTAAATTCTTGCAGAAGAAGTTTCATCTGCTTAAAGTCTCTTGAGTAAATAATAATTTTTTCATCTCTGAAAGATTCGCTGATTAATTTTTTAACTCTCCAAAAGAAGAAATATTTATTACTTTTTATATAACACCATCTGTTAGAAATTGTCGTAACATTTAAGTTTTTATTTCGCTCTAATCCTAAAACACTAATAAAATATTCATCTATCTCTTCCTGTGAGTCAAGACATAAAATTTCAACTTCGTAGAAATCTGCAAGCGCATTAAGAAACTGAAGAATACTCAGCATATATGTATATCCAATTGATAATTTCATAGGATATGGGTAAATAATTCTCATTGTTTAGTTAGATGCTTATATATGCTAAAAAGTTTTTCATTTTTTTGATTTATATCAAATTTATCAATCGCTTTCTTTCTTGCATTTGCGGAATAAGTTTGGAGATCATAAAAAGGTAAGTTTTCTAAGATACTTGATAAAGCATCTGGTTGATCAATATCAACTATCCAACCATCCGAATAATTATTAATATTTTCTGGTAATCCGGCGAAATTTGAAACTATGACTGGCTTGCCCATAGACATCATCTCTCTGCAAGCATAAGAAATAGTTTCAACTGTGTATGAAAGAACAAATCCAACATCAGCTATAGCTAAATAATCTCTAACATCCTCTTTATAGCCTGTAAAAATAAAATTTTGAAGCTTAAGTTTTTTGATAAAGTTCATTTCTGGCTGATTGCCTAGGAGAATAACCTTAATTCTGTCTCTTTTTTTTTCATCAATTTTTTCTAGGGCAAAATGCAAAAAATGCCAACCCTTATGTTTAGCGGTACCAGCATTAGAAATCATCACTAAATCATTTTTATCAATGCCTAGCTCATTTTTTATAGTCATGCATGGATTAGATGGCTTGAAATAGTTAATATCGATCCCATTTCTTATAACTGTTGTTTTCGAAATAAGAAATTCATAGCCGTTTAATAAGGATTTTTGAAATTTTGAAACTAATATCAGATGGTCAGTATATTTACTGTAGAGTTTTTTATTTGAGAGGCTATTGTTTATATCAAAAGAATCGTGTTTTGTTCTAACTATCTTGAAGTTAAGGCGAAATAACCATTTAGCTAGAGCAATAACTTTATGATCCGGGGATCCATTAACATGAACTATTTCTATATTGTGCTCTTTTATAATTTTATTGAGCAGAAAAAGATTCTTTAGAAGATTAATGGCTTCATTTATTTTTGTTGGAAATTCGACATCGAAAACAAAGGCTGGATAGTCTTTCTTAATTGAGCTATAGAGTAGACTGTTTTTTGGTAAAGCAATATAAACTCGACTATGATGATCTATAAGAAATTTAAATAAATACTTAATATAAGTTTTATGCCCCCCGCCATCTTTTAGATGAAAATTTGTGATTAATATATTCATTAATATTTAAAGATTATTGTAAATGGCAAAAATTTTCTTTGTCATAACTTTCCTGGAGAAATTATTCAAAATAAAACTCCTTGAACTTTTAGAAATATTCTCTCCTGTATTTAAAAAGTTCTTAATAATTTCCTTGGTGCTTTTGTTTAATTCATCTTGGCTATCTTTATCAATAAGTAAAAAATTTTCATTGGAATATAAATCCTTCACACTTCCAACATCTGTCGCAATTGCTAATTTATTCATCATGAGTGCTTGCATCAGTGCCTGGGGCACTCCCTCTCCACTATCAGAAGAAAGTATAAACAGATCAATAGATGTGAGAAATTCCGCTTGATTATCTATATGCCCTAACAAAAATACATTTTCATTAAGTGAGTATTTACTTATTAAACTTTCTATTTTTTTTCTTTGGGGTCCCTCACCGGCCAGGAAGAACTTTAACGGAATACCTGGAAAAAACTCCAGCATGTTCTTTGCCATGAGGAGAAATCTATCATGGCGCTTGAATTTTCTTAGAACTGCTAGCATACCGATAACAAAATCACCATTTTTAATGCCTAAATTTTTACGGCAGATATTTCTATCGTAAAGTCTTGGGTCAAAAATTTTTTCATCTGGTCCTGTTGGAATTGATAGAATTTTTTTTGGGCAGATTCGGTTATTCGTAATCATTTGCTGTCTTACTGTTTCACCGGTAGTTATAATGAAATCAGCAAGCTCATTGATAAAATTTAATCTTGAATCATTTATTTGGTTAGATAAATGTCTTGTTCTTATAAATTTAATGCCAGCAATCTTCGCAGCCATGCCACCAACCCATGTATCTTTTCCACTATGAGAATTTAATAGATTAATATTACATTTTCTTATGATCTTTACCAAAGAGAACACTGTTCCAAAATCAAAATTTCCTCTAAAGGGCAAAACAAAACATTTAATTTGATTTTTCTCTGCTTCAAGTTTTATTCGACTATTGTCTCTGCAAGCCAGATAAACTTCGACACCGCAATCTTTTAAGGCACACATCTCGCTTATGATTCTAATTTCTTGCCCTCCCCAGCCATCAGACCATTCTGTATGAATAACTTTAATCAAAGACTTTTATCCTTTAATAATTTTTTTATTTCATTAGTCACAACATCGAATTCAATCATATTTAGACAATCACTTAATCCAGTGTTATTGCATCCGCTTTGAGAACATGGTATGCATTTAAAATTACTAGAAATAGTCGTATGCATTCCATGATTTTGAATACCTCCCTTTCGAGTATAAGAGTTATCAAAAAGAACTTTATCCCAAGGGCCCCAGTTATTAACTGCAGTAGGACCAAAAAAAGCAATCACAGGCACTTCATTTGCTGTCGAAATATGCATTATAGCTGTATCAACAACCAAAATAGAAACTGCCATTTTATTAAGAGCTGCTGTTTGCATGATATTTAATTTGCTACATAAATTAACTGGACTTGATTTAGTATGTTGAAGAATATTTGCTACTTTTGTTTCATCGTTAGGACCAAATCCTGTAATAATGGTTCTAAGTCCCATATCAATTTCACAATAATCTATTAATCTCGCCATCAGCTTATCATCGATAGACTTATATTTGCATTTGGAAACAGGATGAATTTGTACAAATTTTGTAACATCTCCAATAAGATTCCTAACATAATCAAAATCTGCTCTTTGAGGAAAAACCTCCAAACCTTTAGACTCTATTCCTATATCTAAGATTTTCAAGGGGTCAAGATTCAAGTCAATTATGTGTCTCTCACCATGAAAAGAAAAAAAATGTGAAAAATTTTTATTTAATTTTGGCGAAAAATCATTTCTTCTCCCAATTCTTATTCTAGCCTTAGAGATTTTTGAAACAATTGAACTTCTTTCGCCCCTGTCAGTTGCGATAACAATGTCGTACTTTTTTAACCTAACTTTCAGATAGATAAAGGCATCATATAGAAAATTTATTAATTTTGATTTATGATCTCCCAAAGTTAAAATTTCCTGAATATCTGGATTATTTGCCAATATTTGTCCAGTTCCATTTCTTAAGAGTATGTCTATGCGGGCGTAAGGATGTGCTTTTTTAAAATTCTTTATTAATGGGGTTAATAATATGACATCACCCAAACTCTTGAATTTTGTAATAAGAATTTTCACTTTTTGTATTTCCAGTAAGTATATCTAGCATAAGTAATAGCGATAATAAGACCTCTCCATCCTTCAAGAAAGCCAAGTCTCAGGATAAAAATTTTAACAAAAACCCAAAATGGTGAAACAAAGGACTTAAATAGGTTTTTTTTCTTGTCGCTCAAACTGGCATATTTTTTTTGTTTGTTTACAAATTCTTCTATGGACTTATATGCGATATGATTCATATTGTTCTGAAGGTAACCCACTTCTCCATCTATGATCACTTTTTCATGGACAGTTGAATTAGAAAAACTACCATTTTTTTTATTGAAAAGCCTTATGGAGAAATCTGGATAAAGTCCACAAAACTTTATATTTTTACCAAAAAAATTATTTAGTCTTGGGACATAATATGCATCAAACATAGGTTTTTTTAAAGTTAGAATAATCTCCTCTTTAAGACTTTCAGATATTCTTTCATCTGCATCAAGGACCATTACCCAATCAAACTTTGAGAGCTTTATAGCCTTATTTTTCTGTGCCCCATAACCAAGCCATTTATGTGTAATTACTCTAGCGCCATTTTTAGAAGCTATCTCTCTTGTTAAATCCTCAGAGTGAGAATCAAGAACAAACACCTCAGAGGCAAAGGCAGCAGATTTAATTGCATCTTCAATATTGTCTTGTTCGTTTTTTGTAATTATTACTACTGAAAGTTTATTCTCCATCTAAAATATTTTAAAGTTTTGAGTTTAAAACATATAGTTAAATGGGAATTAAAGTAATTTTTTTTGATAGAGATGGGGTAATTAATGAGGAAATTGGCTACCTACACAAATCAGAAGATTTTATTTTCATAGATAAGAATTTCATTTCATTTCATTATCTTAAGAATTTAGGATATTCATTTATTATTGTTTCTAATCAATCAGGAATTGGTAGAGGAAAGTACTCAATAAATGATTACTTTTCTCTTAATAATTGGATGTTGAAAGAATTTCAAAAAAACAACATTGATATTCTCGATACCTTTTTCTGCCCGCATGTTCCCGAGAATAATTGCTCTTGTAGAAAGCCAAAAACTGGCATGTTTGATGAGGCTATGAAAAAATACTCTATAGATAGGGAAAATTCATGGATGATTGGAGATAAAGAGACAGATATTATTGCAGCAAGAGAATTTGGTATTAAAAATACAATTTTGGTGAGAAGCGGACATCAAATAGAAGAAGAATTTTCATGTGCTAAACATATCATTAATTCTATTTTAGATATTGAGTCTATTGTCAATTAACAATCATAAAAAGCTGTATACCAATCTACAAATTCTTTAACGCCCTCTTCTAAATTTACCTTTGGTTTATAACCTAGATCTGTTACTAAATCAGCAACATCTGCATACGTATCAGGAACGTCTCCAGGTTGAAGAGGTAAAAACTCCTTTTCAGCTTTAATATTGAGATTCTTCTCAAGAGCATCAATATATTTCATAAGCTCCTCGGGATTGTTTCTGCCAATATTAAATATCTTATAAGGAGCTGAAGAAAATGAGGGGTCAGGATTAGATGCGTTCCAATCTTTGTTAGGTTCTGGCTTGCGGTCAATTACCCTTATTATTCCCTCAGTAATATCATCAATATATGTGAAATCTCTTTTGTGTTTGCCATAATTGAAAATTTTTATTTTATCTCCAGCAAGAATTGCTCTAGCAAATCTCTGAAGCGCCATATCTGGCCTATCATATGGTCCATAAACAGTAAAAAATCTTAAACCCGTAGTTGGTAAATTGTATAAATGGCTATAAGTATGAGCCATTAGTTCATTGGCTTTTTTTGTTGCAGCATATAGACTTATAGGATGGTTAGTAGGACTGTGGGTTGAGAAAGGTTGTTCATTATTAAGACCATAAACTGAACTAGATGAAGCATAAACTAAATGACTTATAGACTTATTTCTACAGGATTCAAGGATATTTCCGAAACCTACAAGATTTGTATCTATGTAGGCAAATGGATTCTGAATTGAATAACGAACACCAGCTTGGGCGGCAAGGTTTACCACAACATCAAATGAATTTTCATTGAATACTGTTTTTATGAGTTCTCTATCTTCTATGTCTCCTCTGATATGAGAATAGTTTGGATTATTGATATGTCTATTAATTCTTGCATCCTTTAATTTAGGGTCATAGTAATCATTATGGTTATCAATACCTGTAACAAAATCACCTCTTTCCAAAAGTCTGATGCATAGAGCAGATCCAATAAATCCAGCACTACCTGTAACAAGTATTTTCATAAAAATTTATTTAAGTAATTTTCCTTCAAGACAGAATGATATATATTATGTTAACTTCAATTAATCACTATTAAATAAGTCTCTTGTATAGACCTTTTGTATAACATCATAAAGATTTTTAGAAACTCTGTTTGCCACAATGACATCTGCAACCTTTTTAAACTCCTTTAAATCTTTAATAACTTTTGAATTAAAAAACTCAGTTTCACCTTTCTCAGATAATACCGGCTCAAAAACAACAACTTCGATACCTTTTGCTTTAACTCTTTTCATAATTCCCTGAATTGATGAAGACCTAAAGTTATCAGAGCCAGACTTCATTACCAGTCTATATATACCAACAGTTATAGGTTTTCTCTTCAATATCTGATCAGCAATAAAATCTTTTCTGGTTGAGTTAGCCTCAACGATTGCATTAATGATATTATTTGGAACATCTTTGTAGTTTGCTCTTAATTGTTTCGTATCTTTGGGTAGACAATAACCTCCGTAACCAAAAGAAGGGTTATTGTAATGATTTCCAATTCTTGGGTCTAAACTAACGCCATTAATAATTTCTTGAGAATTAAGATTGTGACTTTCGGCATAAGAGTCAAGTTCATTAAAATAAGAGACCCTAAGTGCTAAATAGGTATTACTGAATAACTTTACTGCCTCAGCCTCAGTTGAGCCCATTAGAATTACAGGAGTCACTTTATTTAATGAGGCATCGAGAAGAATGTCAGAAAATCTTTTAGCATCATTGGAGTGACCACCAACTATAATTCTAGAAGGGTAAAGATTGTCATACAAAGCTTTTCCTTCTCGAAGAAACTCGGGAGAAAAGAAAATGTTTTCTTTATCAAATTTTTGTCTCAATATTTTTGTATGCCCAACAGGAATTGTTGATTTGATAAAAATTGGAATATCAGGGTTGTATGTCTTTATATCGGCTATAACTTTATCTATTGAAGAAGTGTCAAAGTAGTTTGTTTTCGTGTCGTAATCTGTGGGGGTTGAAATTACAACCAAATCAGATTCTTTATAGGCTAAGGTTCTACTTAAGGTGGCAGACAGATCTAAACTTCTTTCAGAAAGAAATTCTTCAATTTCTTTATCTTCAATTGGTGATTTTTTATTATTGATTAGATTGACTTTTAATTCGTCGACATCAAGAGCAATTACTTTATGCTTTTGTGATAAAAGTACCGCTATAGATAAACCTACATAACCAGTTCCAACAATAGTTATATTCATAAACTTAATATTTCTTTTATAAGGATAGATATTTCATTAGGATCAATCCTAGTAATAGAAAAATCTTTTTTGTCGATTTTATACGGATTGACTTCATTATCAGGACTAATACCAAGATTAATTTTTGTTTTAAACATATTTCTTTGCATTGGGGTGGGTCCAAAAATAGTAATTGACGGTACATTCATCGCCCAAGCAAGATGGGTAGGACCGGTGTCTCCGCCAATAACAATAGATGAACTAGCAACTAGATATTTGAGCTCCGATAAATTAAGTTTTTCGGATAATTTAGCCCTCTGTGATAGGTTAATTAATTCATTCGCCATTTGTTTTTCCCTAGGGGTTTTCCATGAAACGATAAAATCAAAATCAAAAGAATTGATAACTCTTGCAAATTTTTCTACGGGATATATCTTCGATTCAAAAGATGCTCCAATAATGATTAAGCCTTTTTTATGGTTAGTATTAGTCAGTTTTGGATAACTAAATATTGGTTTTTTATTAAATATTTCCTTGGTTGTTACATTCAATTCAAGTGAACTGTTAAATATAGATATATATCTTTTAATCACATTTTCATCATAGGGGATAAAAACAGATTTCGAATAAAAGAATACTGCAAACTTTTCTCGTATGGATTTCCTATCAAATCCGACTCTATTTTTACTTGGTATGAATCTGCAGATAAGTGCTGACTTCAACAAACCTTGCAAATCGTAAATATAATCATAACTAGAACAAGACTTAAGTTTTTTAATAAGACTGAATAATTCTTTAAAGGAAAAATTATTCTTCAAATCCTTCAAGTTGACAGGAATGATATTATCAATATCATCATTTCCGATAAGAGCATCTTGAAATGATGAGTCAACAAACCAATCAATTTGAGCTGAAGGATATCTAGATTTTATAAACTGAAGGGCAATCATTGACTGGAAAATATCTCCCAATGCACTAAGTCTAACTATAGCAATTCTCATGGAGATGATTTTACTACTTCAAATCTCAAATTAATAAAATAAGCTTAACTGATATAATTCGAAGAATTATGTCAGATGAAACTATACCTCCTACAACTAATTTTATTCTTAATAAGATTGATCAAGACTTGTCTGAAGGTATTCATAAAAAAATTCAAACCCGATTCCCACCAGAGCCAAATGGTTATCTGCATATTGGCCATGCTAAATCCATTTTTCTTAATTTTGGTATTGCAAAAAAGTATAACGGTTATTGCAATTTAAGATTTGATGATACCAACCCATCTAAAGAGGATATTGAATTTGTCAATTCTATTAAAGAAGATATTTGCTGGTTAGGTTTCGAGTGGAATGAAGATGAAAAATTTAGCTCAAATTATTTTGAAAAATTTTATTCATATGCCACTGAGTTGATTCAAAAGGGTTTAGCCTATGTATGTTTCTTGTCTCCTGAAGAAACTAGAAAAAATCGAGGAACTCTAAAAGAGCCTGGTAAAGATAGTCCTTATAGGGAAAACTCAATACAAGAAAATCTTCAAAATTTTATTCAAATGCGAAATGGAGCCTATAAAGAAAATCATTGTGTCCTGAGGGCTAAAATCGATATGAACAGTTCGTTTATGTGCATGAGAGATCCTACACTTTATAGGATCAGGTTTGAAACCCATCATCAAACAGGTGATAGCTGGTGCATCTATCCAATGTATGATTTTGCCCACTGCATATCAGACGCTATTGAGGGTATAACACATTCACTTTGCACGCTTGAATTTCAAGACAATAGAAGACTTTATGATTGGATTTTAGAGAACCTAGATGACTTTAATAAGCCAGATCGTCCTCATCAGTATGAGTTCTCAAGATTAAATCTCGAATATACAGTAATGTCTAAAAGAAAACTCGGCATCCTTGTAGAAAATGACCATGTTAGTGGTTGGGATGACCCAAGAATGCCAACAATATCTGGAATGCGAAAAAGGGGCTGTTCCCCTCAAGCGCTTGCCTTATTTTCAGACAGAATTGGTATTTCAAAAGTTGATTCTATGACAGATATGAAAATTCTTGAAGACGCAATGAGAGATGATTTAAATTTGAATGCCCCAAGAACAATGGGGGTTATTGACCCCATCAGAGTCATAATTGAAAACTATCCTGAGGACTCT
>Ga0181566_10002537_pt1 | contig 14994 bp, 10 predicted proteins | sample 101ome_15_FD_133762 | JGI IMG/M metagenome (GOLD analysis project Ga0181566, IMG submission 133762) | Coastal salt marsh microbial communities from the Groves Creek Marsh, Skidaway Island, Georgia - 101402AT metaG (megahit assembly) | ecosystem: Environmental > Aquatic > Marine > Intertidal... | reverse complement strand
GTCGTAGCGCTCGTGCCGTCAACAGGTGATAAGTCACCGTGGGCAGACCTCAGAAGCGTTGACGCGAAGTCGGTGGAGACCGGACCGATTTCTACTAGAGAAATCACCGAATTCTACTAATCCCCCGTAGTGGAGCTGAGGGGAATCGAACCCCTGACCCCCTGCTTGCAAAGCAGGTGCTCTAGCCAACTGAGCTACAGCCCCGGAGCCGACAAGTTTATCGGGGCGGCTCCCAACTACGGACCGGGAACCGGGCAAGGAGTTGCGCTCACCAGTGACCCTGCCCAGTCGCGCCGACCGAGCTGAGATGTTCGGGCCGCAGGTTGGGCCTTGCCGCCATGCGCGTGGCACGATGATCGCCGTTCGCCAACGGAGGAAGACCGATGCCCACCGGACTCAAGGGTTCACCTGACGATTTCGATCTGCGGATGTCGGAAGGGGCTCGTCCCTTCTACGACCAGGTCACCGAGTTTCTCGACCGAGTGGTTGACCCGATGCAAAAAGAGTTCTTCAAGGCGAAGGATCCGAACAACCGGTGGGGCTACACCGAGCAGCAACTCGAACTCCTCGAAGGCGCCAAAGACGCCGCCAAGGCCGAAGGCCTGTGGAACTTCTTCCTCCCCGACACCGGGCAGGGCTTGTCGAACCTCGACTACGCCTACCTTGCGACCGAACTCGGCAAGTATCCGCTCGGCTCAGAATCGCTGAACTGCTCGGCGCCCGACACCGGCAACATGGAAGTACTCGAACGGGTCGGAACCCCCGAACAGAAGGAGCAGTGGCTCGAGCCGCTGCTGCGGGGTGAGATTCGGTCGGCGTATGCGATGACCGAACCCGGACTGCCGTCCTCTGACGCCAAAAACATCCGCTGCCAAGCTGTTAAGGATGGTGACGAATACGTCATCAATGGCGAGAAGTACTACATCTCCGGTGCTGGCGATCCCCGCTGCAAGATCATGATCTGCATGGTGCAGACCAGCCCCGACGGTCCACCGCACCGCAAACAATCACAGATCCTCGTGCCGATCGACACGCCCGGCGTCGAGATCCTCGGCCCGATGTACGTCTTCGGCAACGATGACGCACCCCACGGTCACATGCACATCCGCTTCAAGGACGTCCGTGTGCCGGCCAGCAACATGCTGCTCGGTGAGGGGCGAGGGTTCGAGATCAGCCAGTTGCGCCTCGGCCCCGGCCGCATCCACCACTGCATGCGATCGATCGGTGCGGCTGAGAAGGCGCTCGACCTCATGGTTCGACGTGGTGCCAGTCGCGAAGGCTTCGGCAAGCCACTCGTGCGGCTTGGCGGCAACATGGAGATCGTTGGGCGTGCCCGGGCCGAGATCGAAGCGATGCGAATGATGGTGCTGCGCGCCGCGAAGGCGATGGACACCCTCGGCAATCAGGAAGCGCGCGTCTGGATCTCCGCGGTCAAGGCGATGGTGCCCGAACGGGTCTGCAAAATCATCGACCAGGCGATCCAGATGCACGGCGCCACCGGTGTCAGCCAGTGGACGCCCCTGGCCGGGATGTACACGAGCCAGCGCACGCTTCGGTTGGCCGACGGTCCCGACGAGGTGCATTGGATGGTTGTTGGCCGTGCCGAGGTTGCGGCCTACGACGGCATCGATGTACCGCAGAGTCCCGACTCCTACGCCGACCCTGCCCTCACCGCAGCGTGGGCCGACGACGACAGCGGTTGGCAATCCAGCGGAGCGTGATCTGGTGAGAGTTTCCTCGGTCCGCGCTGCGGCGGTCCGGGACCCAACACCCCTCGGCCGTGCCTCGAAACCACAGGCGGATGTCGAGAGCGCGCACATGAACCCTATGGTCAGCACCGGCTCAGGCCGGGGTGCTGCCACGCGGTTCGAACCGTCATGGGGTGAGGTCGCCTGTGTTGTCACCCTCGACGACGGCACATGGGGGCTGGGACTGACCGCTCATGCCGGCCCGGTCGTGCCGGTAATCAACGACTACCTGGGACCGTTGATCGAACAGGAGGTCGTCGAGTCGGTAGCCGACATTGGTGAACTCTGGGACCTCATGAGCACGGTCGGTGCGGCACACCTCGGGACCGGCGGTGTCGTGAGCTATGCGATCAGCGCGATCGATTTGGCCCTCTACGACGCGCTCGGACGGCAGCGCGGCCTGCCGGTCTATGAACTCCTCGGCGGCCCGGCCCACGACTCGATCGACTGCTATGCGACGTCTTCCGACATCGCAAAGCTCGCCGATCTCGGGTTCGCCCGATTCAAGATTCCGTGCCCCTGGTCGGTATCTGGCCCGGCCGGCATCGCTGCTGCGGTCGACGCGGTCGAGGATGCGCGCTCCCACCTCGGTGATGCCGATCTGATGGTCGATGGGTGGGCGGTCATGGATACGGCACACGCCGCAGCGCTTTGCCGTGCCCTCGAGTCCTACGACCTGCGCTTTGTCGAAGATGTTGTGCACCCCGATGACATCGACGGCTACGCGACCCTCCGCTCTGCGACCGGGATCCGGCTAGCGGCAGGCGAGCGTTGGTTCGGGTTGCATCCCTTTGCCCATCACGCTGCGCTCGGCACGGTCGACGTCTTGCAGCCGGACGCGCTGTGGGTCGGCGGGGCGACGGCAACAGTCCGCATCGCCGAGCTGGCCCGGCAGCATGGCCTCGACCTCGCCATCCACTGTGCAGTCAATGATGCGTTTGGCCAGCATCTTGCGTTTGCCCTGCCGGAGAACGTCGTCGGCGAGATGTACGTCGGTGGGGCACGGAAGCTGGCCGACTCGTATCGGTCGACGCCCGGGATGGCGCTGCCCGTCGCGGGTCGTGTCGTTCCAACCGACGCCCCCGGCTTCGGCATCGAGATCACGCTCGATGGGATCGAGAACGCGAGCCGCTGACGCCAACGCAACGTCAGGTATCAGCAGCAGCGATCGCTTCGGCAAGCGCAGTGACCGAGCGAAGGCAGTGGCCCTCGAGAAACTCGTCGATGTGGGGGAGGGCGGCAGCCATGCCCTGCGCAGTTGGTTCGTAGCCGGGGCCTGCTTTGAGCGGATTGACCCAGATGAGCTTGTGCGCAAGTCGGTGGAGACGTTCCATCGACGTCGACATGGTTTCTGGATCACCTCGGTCCCATCCGTTGGAGAGCATCACGACGATTGCCCCTCGGGCCATGCCTCTAAGGCCCCACTGGCGCACGAAGCCATCGATCGAATCGCCGAGTCGGGTCCCGCCCGACCAGTCCTCGACCACCCCGGCTGCGGCGGCGACAGCCACCTCGGGGTCGCGAGACGCCAGCTGGCGGGTGATGCGGGTGAGGCGGGTGCCGAGCGCGAACACCTCCACAGATCCGCGACCGGCAACTGCGGTGTGAGCAAATCGGATCAGGACCCTGGCATAGCGTTCCATCGAACCGCTGATGTCGAGCAGCAGCACGAGCCGACGGGTCTTGTCACCGGGTTCGGTTGTGGCGAGCTCGATTGGTTCGCCGGCACGACGCATGGCGGCACGGACCGTGCGACGCAGATCGGGGGTGTCGCCTCGGCGTGATCGGCGGCGCCGGTTGGATCGGCGGCGGGCCGGACGAACCTGCAGCGCCGCCATCACATGCTCGGCTTCGGCCAACTCGGCGTCGTCGAAGTCTCCGAAGTCCTTGTCGTGAAGCCGCTCGGAACGGGAGAACTGCAGTGCCGGCTCGTCATCATCGTTTCCGTCACTGTCGGCGTCGGTGTCGCCGTCGAAGGAGTCGGAAAGCATCTGCACGACGTCGTCGAATCGCATCTGAAAACCAGACGTGTTGTGGTGAAAGAAGGCAAGGAACATCGCGTCGTACATGGCGACATGTTCCTGTTTGGTCACGAGCGTCGATCGACCCGACCAGTACACGTCGAGACCGTTCCCGAGTCCGAGAACTTCGAGCGCTTCTCGGAACAGCGCGCTTTGACTGACGGTGACCTCGAGACCGCCCCGTCGCAGTGTGTGAACAAACCCGGCAACCAGCCGATCGGTGTCGATGGCGGGTGCAGCAGACGCCACGGGTCAGGCGCTCAGCGCCGCAGCGAGAATGTTGGTGAGACCTTCGCGTCGTACCCGCTCTTGATCCTCGCGGTATTTCAGCAGCGTGCCGAGGGTGGCATCGACCGACTCCTCGGTCAGCGTCGTCTCCCCGAGCAGATGCACGGCATTGGCCCAGTCGAGGGTCTCTGCGACACCCGGAGGCTTGTACATGCCGAGCTCGCGGACGGCGCCAGTGGCTCGGGCGATCTGGTGTGCGAGTTGCTCGGGCACGGCGGGCGCCTTGGCCCGCAGGATGGCGACCTCGCGTTCGAAGTCGGGATGTTCGACCCAGTGGTGCAGCGCTCGACGCTTGAGGGCATCGTGAACGTCTCGGGTCCGGTTCGACGTGATGATCACGATCGGCGGAATCTCGGCCTGGAACGTCCCAAGTTCGGGCACGGTCACAGTGAAATCCGAGAGCGCCTCGAGCAGGAACGCCTCGAACTCGTCGTCGGCTCGGTCGACCTCGTCGATCAGCAGCACAGGTGGAACGTCGCTTCGATGATCGATGGCACGCAAGATCGGTCGTCGGACGAGGAAGCGTTCGGTGAACAGTTCCTCCTCGAGCGCATCAGCAGTTGCAGCGCTTGCGGTTCCTGCTGCTTCGGCGGTGCGAAGGTGCAGGAGCTGATGGGTGTAGTTCCACTCGTAGAGGGCTTGGCCAGCGTCGATTCCCTCGTAGCACTGGAGGCGGATCAGTTCGCCACCGGTGATGGCGGCAAGCACCTTGGCGACCTCGGTCTTCCCTACGCCCGCTTCGCCCTCGAGCAGCAGTGGCCGCTGCAGCGACGCAGCAAGAAAGATCGTGGTGGCGAGGCCTCGGTCTGCGAAATACCCCTGTTCGGCGAGCGCGACACTGACCGCATCGACCGACGACAACGAAGGGTGCGGACTCGACATGTCGTTCACCCTACGGCCCGCCGCCCGATCGCGGATACCGTGATCAGCATGAAGATCGAGAACGACTTCCGGGTGGCTGCGCCGATCGAGCAGGCGTGGGCACTACTCACCGACATTCCTGCCATCGCCCCGTGTCTTCCGGGGGCAGAGCTCACCGGCCAGGAGGGCGACGACTTCCACGGCCAGATGAAGGTGAAGGTCGGACCGGTCACCGCCGAATACGCCGGCACTGCCACCGTCGTCGAGATGAATGAGACCGACCGAATCGTCGTCCTCAAGGCATCGGGCCGTGACAAACGGGGCGCCGGTAATGCGTCGGCCGACATCACTGCGACCATGACCGAGGACGGCGATGGCACGGTGGTTGCGATCTCGACCGATCTCAAGGTGTCGGGCAAGGTTGCGCAGTTCGGTCGTGGTGTCATGGCCGATGTGTCGAAGAAGCTGCTCGGACAGTTCGCCGAGTGCATCGAAGGCAAACTCGATCGCCCCGAGGGTGGGGATGGATCCGCAGCTGAGGAGTCTGCTGCGATCGATGACGATGCAGCCGCTGACACCTCCGATCCTGGTGATGGCAAGGACGAGGATGTCCTCGATCTGCTCGAGGTTGCAGGTGGCGCGGTTGCGAAGCGACTGATCCCGGTGGCGATCGCCGTGATTGCGGTCGTCGTTGTCGTGATCCTCGTTCTCAGCTGAGCAGATATCGGTCGGCGAGTTGTGCGCAGCGTGCCGATGATGTGCGGCCCGCACAGGCTGTAGCACTGCCGAAACCAGGCGGTTCGCAGGGCCGCGCAGGCGAAAAACGGACCCGGGCATGTGACGTGACTGAAGTCACATGCTAGACACGCGCCATCGCAAGCGAGTAAAGGAGCGCGCACGTGGAAGTCTCCGTCACCGTCAACGGGGAGCGTCGGTCAGCCGACGTCGAGCCAAGAACCCTGCTGGTTCATTTCCTGAGAGAAACACTCGGACTCACCGGCACCAACGTCGGCTGTGACACGTCGTCGTGCGGTGCCTGCACCATTCACGTCAATGGTGAATCTGCCAAGAGTTGCACCATGTTCGCAGTGCAAGCCGACGGTGCCGAGATCACCACGATCGAGGGTCTCGCCAGCGAGAACGGCGAGCTGCATCCCATGCAGGAGGCCTTCATGGAATGCCATGGCCTCCAGTGCGGCTACTGCACCCCAGGCATGGTCATGGCAGCCACATCGCTTGTCGCCGAGAACCCCGGAGGGCTCGACGAAGCGGGCGTGCGCGAGGGCCTCGAGGGCAACCTCTGCCGCTGCACCGGGTACCACAACATCGTGAAAGCGGTGCTCTCGGTAGGAGGTGCGGCATGACCGCAGTTGAAGATCCGATCATGTCGACCGCCATCGGTACACCGATGAAGCGCCGCGAGGATCCGAAACTCCTCGCCGGCGAAGGCAAGTACGTCGACGACATCCACGTCGTCGGCCAACTCTGGATGGGAATGGTGCGCAGTCCGCTGGCGCATGCCCGCATCACCTCGATCGACACGTCTGCAGCGGAGGCGGCAGAGGGTGTCCATTCGGTGCTCACCGGCCCGCAACTCCAGGAGATGGGGTTGTGGATCGCCCCACTGCCCTGTGCGTGGCCAGTCACCGAAGACATGGTGAACCCACCACACTACCCAGCGGCGATCGACGAGGTTCACCACGTCGGCGAGATCGTCGCGGTGGTGCTCGCCGACTCGCGTTACGGCGCAGCCGATGCGGCCGAACAGGTCATCGTCGACTACGAGCCGCTCGATGCCGTCGCATCGATTGCGGCTGCCCGTGACGGTTCCGCCACGGCGCACTCCGAGCACGAGACGAACAAAGCGTTCCACTGGCCCCTCGTACCCGACCCCGACGCCCTCGATGCCGCATTCGCCAACGCCACCCACACGGTGAAGGCAGATTTCGTGCAGCAGCGACTCATTCCTGCAGCGATGGAGCCACGCGGCGTGTTGGCCGTCCCGTCGCCGATGGGCGGTGATGTCACCGTGTACAGCGCTACACAGGTGCCGCACATTCTCAAGGTGATGATCGCTGCGACGACCGGCATTCCGGAGAGCAAGATCCGGGTGGTCGCTCCGGCGGTTGGAGGTGGCTTCGGTGCGAAGCTCAACATCAACCCCGACGAGATCCTTGCGGTCACCCTCGCCAACAGGCTGGGGCGAGCAGTGCGTTGGACCGAGTCGCGAAGCGAAGCCGCCTTCTCGACGCATCAGGGCCGTGGCCAGCTGCAGACGATCGAACTCGCCGCCGATGCCGACGGCAAGCTGCAAGGCGTCCGAGTCCATGTCGATGCCGACATGGGGGCCTACATGATGCTGATCACGCCGGGTGTTCCGCTTCTCGGCAGTTTCCTCTACACGGGGGTGTACGACGTTCCCGCCTTCGGGTTCACCTGTGACGGCTATTTCACCAACTTGACCCCGACGGATGCCTATCGCGGTGCAGGTCGGCCCGAGGCCAGCTACGCAATCGAGCGGGCCATGGACATCCTCGCTGCCCAGATCGGTATCGGCCCGGATGAGATCCGGCGTCGCAACTACCTTGGCGGTGGCGAGTACTTCGAAAACCTCGAAGTGCCGTCAACGCTGGTGTTCGACTCTGGCCACTACGGTCCGAACCTCGACCGAGCCCTCGAACTTGCCGACTATGACGGCCTGCGGGCCGAACAGGCTCGTCGTCGTGCGGCCGGCGAGTCGAAGCAGCTCGGGATCGGGATGGTCACCTATGTCGAGATCTGTGGCTTGGCCCCGAGCCGTGCGCTCGGTGGTCTGAGCTACGGCGCTGGTGGATGGGAGCACGCCACGGTGAGGCTCTTGCCGACAGGCAAGGCCGAGGTCGTGTCGGGTTCCACCCCCCACGGGCAGGGCCACGAGACCACCTGGTCCCAGATCGTCGCCGACAAGCTCGGTATCCCACCCGAAGATGTCACCGTGTTGCACTCCGACACCGCGATCAGTCCGCTCGGGCTCGACACCTACGGCTCGCGGTCACTTGCCGTTGGCGGTGTTGCCATTGCGGCAGCGTGCGACAAGGTCGTCGAGAAGGCCAAGCAGATCGCAGCGCACCAGATGGAGGCATCGGCCGACGACCTCGAATTCGCGGGCGGCATGTTCTCGGTGTCGGGATCGCCGGACCAGGCCATGCCGATCCAGGCGATCGCCTTCGGAGCGTTCACTGCGCACGATCTTCCCGACGGCATGGAGCCGAATCTGCAGGAGCAGGTCACGTTCGATCCGACCAACTTCGTCTTCCCGTTCGGCACCCACGTGTGTGCGGTCGAGATCGACGAAGACACCGGAGCGGTCGAGCTGCTCAGCTACGTGGCTGTCGACGATTGCGGCAACCAGATCAACCCGATGATCGTCGAGGGCCAACTTCACGGCGGCATCGTGCAAGGCGTTGCGCAAGCGCTCTTCGAAGAAGCTTGCTACGACGAGGACGGCAATCTCACCAACCCATCGATGATGGACTATCTGGTCCCGTCGGCGGCCGATGTGCCGAGCATGGTCACCGACTACACCGTCACCCCGAGCACCAGCAACCCACTCGGGGTGAAGGGTGCTGGTGAGGCCGGCACGATCAGTTCGGCTGCTGCGGTGATGAACGCAGTTGTCGATGCGCTCAGCCCGTTCGGCGTGGTCGACATGGACATGCCTGCCACGCCCCAACGCGTGTGGCGAACCATCAACGAGGCGAAGGGAGGCCAGGCATGATCCCGGCCGCATTCGAGTACCAGGTGGCCGATTCGGCCGACGCTGCGATTGCTGCGTTGGCCGAGCACGGCGACGACGCGAAGTTGTTGGCCGGTGGCCACAGCCTCATCCCACTGATGCGGTTCCGGCTCGCGACACCCGGTGTCGTGGTCGACATCGGTCGGATCAGCGACCTCAGTTACATCAACGACGGCGGCGACCATGTCGCCATCGGCGCAATGACCACGCATCGGGCGATCGAGACCAGCGAATTGTTGGCCACCGAGGCACCGTTGCTTCGTCATGTGGCCGGTCAGGTCGGCGACCCCCAGGTTCGTCACCGGGGCACCCTGGGTGGTTCGCTCGCCCATGGAGACCCAGCATCAGACCTGCCCGCTGCGCTGCTTGCCCACGGAGGCGTCGTCGTCGCCAGGGGACCGGGCGGTGAACGCGAGATCGCAGCGAACGATTTCTTCACCGGCTTTCTCGAGACCGCCCTCGGCGGCGACGAGATCATCACCGAGATTCGGATTCCCAAAGCGGCTGGCGTGGGCTGGAGTTACCAGAAGTTCAACCGTCGTGCGCAGGACTGGGCGATCGTTGGTGCAGCCGTGATGCTCGGTGATGCGCCGAAGGTTGCGTTGGTCAACATGGGCTCCGCTCCGATGCGTCACAGCGGTGTCGAGGCGGGCCTCGCCGGTGGCGGTGGCGCCGACGCGGCTTCGGTTGCCGGTGACGACACCGACCCGCCCGAGGATCTCAACGCCGACGCCGAGTACCGCAAGCACCTCGCTCGCGTGCTCGTCGGCCGGGGCATCACCGAGGCATCGGGCTGACCCGACCTGCCCACAACACGTTGACAAGCTGACCGGGAGTGCACATCCACCCCGGTCAGCTTGCGTCTCCGTGACTCCTTCGGCCAAGACGTTCGTGTCGAGCCGATGGCGGTGACAAGGACTGTCGAGACCCGAGCAGCGCTACGGCGCGAGCGGGCGCCCGAACGGCAACGTGTCCTGCCAGGTCGAAAGGAATGACTCGGCGGCGTAGCACGCAGCGAGGAATGGACCCTCGTCGTGGTTTCGGTGCTCATTGCAGAGTTCGGTCACGGTCGCGGTGATCTCGTTGGTGACCTCGGAGTCGGCACGGGCTGGGTCACCCCATGCCGCGATGGTCCCGCCGGCGAGCGAGATGAAATCAGCTGGCACGGCGACATCGGCGGCGCGCAGCACGGCCAAGGCTCGAGCGGTCAGCGGGAGGCGACCCGAGGCAACGAGGGCAACCGAGCCGGCCAACTGACCAGCGACCGTGTGATCGACGATGCCGGTCTTCGAACCGGTGAATGTGATATCTGCGCCACTTCCGAAGATGGCCATCGGATGGCCGACATCGCCGAACCGTTGGACCGAGTCGGCGCCCTCGGCAGCGAAGGCCTCGGTGAGGGCATCGGTCTCGATACCGGTGTTGTCGGTCACGGTTCCAACGGAGGTGGAGACAGCGATGAGCTTCCCTCCACAGGTGGCAATTGCGGCTGCAAGGTCAGGACCAGCTTCACCGAAGCCCTCGATGGCGACGGTACGACCGTCGAGGCCGACGATGGCATCGGCGGTGACGGCTGCTGACAGCGAGTCGAATGTGGTCGCGGCTACGTCGAGGCGGGCCGAGTCTCGGGGGTCATCGGCACGCAGGACGGCGAGGTCGTCGATGCTGACACCCTTGGCGGCATCGGGCAGGTAGGTGCTGTCGGCGACGAGGGCGGCAACCTCGGCGACGAACGCTTCGACGGCCGGACCACGAGCATCGGGAGCCGCCGAGATCCCCGCGGAAGCGCCACCCCGGCGCAGCTCGAGTGCGGCGTAGGTATAGGTCTGCGATCTGGCCAAGTCTTTGGCCCCACCCTGCAGCACTTTTGGTGCCCATCTCACCGGGCCGGACGACGCGTCGGCGCCGTCGAGGTCGAGTGCGATGAAGGCCTCGGTCGATTCGAATTTGAGGATCCGCATGGCGCGGGTCCTACTCCTCGATTTCGATGGCGAACTCGGGGCAGTTGTCGGCTGCGAGTTGCGCTTTTTCCTCGAGGTCGGCGGGCACGTCACCTTCGACGAGCAAGACGGCGTAGCCCTCGTCGTCGGTGTCGAACAGCTCAGGGGCGAGCATGTAGCACCGGTTGTGGCCCTGGCACGCGGAACGGTCGTACTTGATCTTCACGGATGGCACCTTAGGTCACGCGGGGAAGCGCATGGGAAGCTGACGGGGTCCGCGGACCTGGCCGGTCGACCAGGTGACGGCGTCGGGATCGGCGAGTTCGAACTCCGGGAACGCCTGCATCCATTCCTCCATGGCAACGCGCAGTTCCATTCGGGCGAGGTTCGAACCGATGCAGCGATGGATGCCCAGCCCGAAGGCCGCGTGCCGGTTCCGGGCGCGGTCAATGACGAACTCGTCGGCTCGGTCGAAGAACGCAGGGTCTCGGTTGGCTGCGGGGAACGGGAGCAGTGTCCACTCTCCGGCTTTCATCGGGCACCCCTCGAACTCGATGTCTTTGGCCAGGAGTCGTGCCATCGTCACCGGCGCGTAGAAGCGGAGGAACTCCTCCAGGGCGAAGGGCCGCACGTCGGGTTCGTTGATCCATCGAGCCCGGTGGTCGGGATGCTGGGCCATGTGCCATATGGACGCACCGATCGCCGACCAGGTGGTGTCGATGCCGGCGATGATGAGCAGGGCGATTGTGCCGCGCACGTGCTCGTCGAGCAGGGCCATTCCTTCGATGTCGGCTTGGCAGAGATAGGAGATCAGATCCTCACCGAGGTTGGTTCGTCGCGCCGCAACATGACTGTCGAGATAGAAGTCGATCGTGTCCTCGTACGGCAGTTCCTCACCACCACCCCCCTGCTCCATGATGTTGTGGATGAAGCGACGGAAAAGGTCGCCGTCCTCGCGAGGCAGGCCGAGCATGTCGGCCATGATCATCACCGGGATGTGCTGGCTGTAGCTCTGCGCACAATCAATGACGTCTTCACCGTTGGCGATCCGGTCCTGAATATCGGCGATGAGTCGGCGACAGGTTTCACGAGCTACCGGTTCCCAGCCGTCGATAGCTTTGGGTGAGAAGAACTTCAGCAGAATGCTGCGGGCGATCTGGTGGAACGGTGGATCGCTTGTGATCGGCGGCGCGTATCCCATCGGTGCGGGGATGTCAGGCCGCCACTCGGTGACGACGACCCCCTGGCTCGAGAAATGTTCGTAGTCCTTGCTGATCGTCGCAACATCGTCATGACGGGTGGGTAGCCAGGTACCGCCGTAGCGCTCGGAGTGAGCGACAGGACAGCCGCTGGTTCGGATCTGTTCCCAGATCGTTGGTGCTGCAGCGGCGTAGTCGGGATGTTGATGATCGAAGTCGGTTTGCCAGTCCTGCACCGGCGGGCGCACGTGATCGCCGCCGCTGTCGTGCATCGGGCCAGGTCCGTTGGCGTCGGACGGAGTGGATTGCGTGTCGGTCACGATCTTCCAATCATTCGGTTGGAGCTACCGGATTCGGTGCAGATGATCCTAGGGAGAACGGGTCGAACGCTCCGGGCGATCGCGCTGTCGGACGCGATGCCCAAACTCGGCGAGCTATGAGCCGGCACTGTTCGATGTGCGCTGCGACAGGACCAGTTCCTGGAACTGTCTCGGTGGCATGGGACGGTAGAAGAAGTAGCCCTGGGCTGCGTCGATGCCTGCCTGTTGGAGTGCGAGTCGCTGGTCGTCGTTCTCGATTCCTTCTGCGATGCAGCCCAGTGCAAACGTGTCTGCGACACCGGCGATGATTCTCACGAACTTGGCGTCTGTCGAGACGTCGCGCTCGTTGCGAGCGTCAGCGGCCGTGAGGTTCGAGACGAACGATCGATCGATTTTGATCGCGTCAACCGGGAGGTCACGCAGGTAGGAAATTGCGTTGTAGCCCGTTCCGAAGTCATCCAACAGGATCGATACGCCAAAGTCCCGAAGGTGTTGCAGGGTCGTCTTCGCTTCTGTGATGTCTCTGATGATCGAACGCTCGGTGACTTCCACCTTGAGTCGGCCGGGGGGCAGACCGGTTTCTTTCAACACGCGACGAATGAAGTCTGGTGTGCCCTCCGAGCGTTCGAGCTGCCGGGCTGCCAGATTCACACTCACGTAGGGTCCATCCCAGCTGAGGCATTCCCGGGCCGCCTGTTGGAGCACGACGTTGCTGATTTCTTGGGCCAGGCCGACCTGTTCGGCCAATTCGATGAAGGCACCCGGGCCCGTCAGTCCATCGCGTGGATGCTGCCAGCGAACGAGCGCCTCGGCACCGAGGATCTCGCCGGTTGCCATCGACACGATCGGTTGGAAGAACGCCCGGAGTTCGTCGTTGTGCAACGCCCGACGAAGTTCCGTCTCCAGCGTCAGGCGAGCTGCGGAGGAACTTGTTGCACGTTCCTCGTACCAGTCGAGACTTCGGCCCCCGTGTTCTTTGGCTTTCTGTGCCGCATCCGTCGCCTTGCTCAGAGCCGTCTTCAGTTCATGACCCAGGCGGTCGTCGATGTCGTGACCGCTGGTCACGTTCACGAGGCCGATGCTCACCGATGGTTCGAGTGTTGCACCCCAGGGTGTTTGCAGTTCTGGCGGCAGATCGATCGACCGACCGCTCTCCTCGATCAAGTGGCGGGCAAAGTGCTCAGACTGGTGTCGTGCGAGTGGTCCTTGGACGGCGATTGCAAACGTGTCCGGCCCGATCCTCCCGCTGCGAACTTCGCGTTCATCGAAGAAGGACGCAGCACCGTGTGACAGACGCTCGGCGATCGTGCAGAGCACAGAGTCGCCGACCGCAACGTCGAAGTCCTCGTTGATGTGTCGAAAACGATCGATGTCAACAACAGCGATCAAGAGTCCGTGGGCGCGTTGGTACAGCTTTCCCACCTCGTCGAGGAAACCGAACCGATTCAGCAGGTGAGTGAGCGGATCCGTGACGGCCAGCGAGTGCGCCTCCTTCAGTGCAGTGGCAGATTCGGTCTCGTCGAAGATGAAATTGATGATCTCGCCGGAATCGAGCGGCGCAGTGCAGAAGGTGAGCGTGAGACGTGGCGGCCCTGCTTCGGTTCGATAGACGCGCTCGACGCCCGGATTGTGTTCGAACGCGTTGTACTCCTCGGCGTGTTCGAACATCCATGCGGACTCGTCTCGCAGCTCATTCGGAACCTCGAGAACCGAGGGGTAGAGAACATGTTCTGGACCGGTGCCAAACAGTTCCTCCGCCCGCATTCCGACGAGTTCACTGAACGCGTCGTTGCAGTCGACCAAGCTGAGATCGCTTTGTCTCCGTACCACGACCGGGATCGAGGATCGGTCGACGACCGCATCGAGTCGACTCGTCTGTGAAAGCGAGACCAATCCCAAGTGGATCAGGTTCGACACGGTTTGCAGGCGAATCGTCAACGACGGGTCCCAGGCTTCCGAACTCTCTCGTGCTGCGAGCAAGAACCCGCTGGGCTTGGAGTTGGTGACAGGAACCACGCCGATCATGCTCGGGTTCAGCGGTGTCGGCTTGTCAGGGATGATCCAACTTGTTCCTTCCAACCTGACCCGATCCAAGAACGGACGCGTTCCGAAGGCAGCTGCGGGCACAATCGGGCGGCCGCCGTACGCTTCCTCGACAACGGTGAAGAGACGACGGTAGTGCTCGTTCTGCTCGTCGATCTCCCACCAGACAAGGGCATTGACGTTCTCGACTTCTGCGAACGCCTCGAGGGCGTCCTCGATGACGCCTTCTGCGGAGGCGTCATCGATGGATTCGAGTTTTTGCATGCAGTGAACAACGGTCTCCAAAAAGTGATGATCACCAGCTGCCCGCTCTGCAGCCCTGTCGGCCGAGAGCTTGTCCATGAGGACGTAGTTCATTTCCGCCATGGTGTAGACGCAGACAACCTCACGAAGACCCCTGTTCTGGTCGCCTTCGCTAACACACACCACGATGTGCTCGGTGCCGTCGCTCTCGAGTGCCAAACCGAACGAGACCCACAGGTCATCGAGCACTCGTGAGTCGAGGAGGTCTTGATCGGTGACAAGGTCTGCGAGTGCACGGGAGGTGACCGTGTTGGAACGACAGCGATCGGAGATCTGTTCGAGATCGACCGATCGGCTGATGTCGAGCGCACGATCTCCTTCCTGAAGACCGTTGGAGCCGATGACGTAGTCGAAGCCGGTCGCAGTGGAGCCCTCGAACAACGCCACACCCCACAGGCCGCACTGGTGTCGGAGTCGCTCGATGCTTTCGCCGGCGGAGTTCAACGGCTTCCCACCAAGCTGCTGCAGGTCGAGTGTGAAGTTCCAAAGCGCCGTG
>Ga0181566_10002535_pt1 | contig 15001 bp, 9 predicted proteins | sample 101ome_15_FD_133762 | JGI IMG/M metagenome (GOLD analysis project Ga0181566, IMG submission 133762) | Coastal salt marsh microbial communities from the Groves Creek Marsh, Skidaway Island, Georgia - 101402AT metaG (megahit assembly) | ecosystem: Environmental > Aquatic > Marine > Intertidal zone... | reverse complement strand
TTTCGTTTTCGACAGAAGAGTCGGTGTTGATGGAGAATTAAATGAAACCACATCTGAAGTATGTTGGGCATGCAGGGAGCCACTGACACCTGAACAAGCAGCAAGTCCAGAGTTTGTGCGAGGGGTTTCTTGCCCCTATTGCATTGATTGAATCTCTTTGAACTCATTTCCTAGTTACCGGAATAAATTAATGATACCTTGATTTGTTATTTTCATGGCCGCACATCCTGATTGGTACAAGTTGGTACAAGAACTTAGAAAGAGTGCAGAAAATTTCCTCTCTGTTGACAATAGTGCTGCACTGTTGAAATGTAGAAAATCAATGGAAGTCATACAGATTTCTTTGTTTTTTGAAATGAATGGTGAGATGCCATCATCATTTATCCCGTTTGAAAAAATGATGAGTAAAAAGGGAATTGGCGATAAGATTCCAAAATCAGTTAAAATCGATTTCAGCACTGTAAACGAGTGGGGGAACTATGGCTGCCACTGGCAAGTCGACGGCGAACCACACGACAAACAAGTGAAAAACGCACTGAGTACACTAGACAGTCTGATTTCATGGAGATTTGAAGAAGAGAGCACCAACCTTCCTTCTAAAACACCAGCAAATTCGTCTAAGTCAACAAAACAGAATATAATCACAATAACAAATGTTGGAAACATGAAGAAAATCTTTAACAAAAAGTATAATGTTAATGATTTGTTTAATTATATATCTGTAATTGATAAAAATTTGAAAACTAAGCCCAAAGGAAGTAAAAAATTGGCATCTAAGGTTGTATCGAATCCCAAAAACAACCAAGGTGTGCAAAATCGTGATTATGGAACAATCCATCTATTAATGCGAGCCGTAGAATTGTCAGGAGGAAAAGGAAATAACTGGGCAAACCTATCCGAAGTGGGTTTGAAAATAAAATCGCTAGACCCGGATTTCAAAGTCAAGAATACAGGACACAGTAGACTTGAGTTACTCTTCAGAAAACATAAACAAATTTTCGATATGAAGTTTAAGAATATCAACGACAAAAAGGTGGTTTTTGTAAAAATTAAGGAGTCTACCGATAGTTGAAATTTAATGGAGCTAGCCAATCGTCCTCATTTGGATAGTTATTTTCAACCCACTCATTAGCGAATACTTCGGAATTTGCAAGAACTTGTTCTAGGAAAGATTCGTGTTCTTCTTCAATCAGACCTCGCTTATTCAAATCAATTAACTCGCATGCAAGAATTACACCAGGAGCCTCTTTCTTGAAGAAATCATAATTTTTCAGAGACAATAGATGGTTTAAGCATGATTCCAGGACTGAGAAGCCTATTCCCTCTAGATGTTCTTCCAGACCAGTTTGAAGGAGTTGATGAACCCACCTACAATACCAGTAAGCAATTCTCTGTGAGGGATGCTTTTCATTTAGTGAGTTTAAAACTAGTTTTGAGTAATCATGGAAAGACTGTACCGAATCGCTCGAAGCACAGGCTTTCAGGAGTGAAGCAAGATAATATCTGTCAGAAAGATGTAATTTATTATCTGATTCACCAATGTGTTTTGGGAATTCGATCTCTAAAATTTTCTTTGCTTCGTCGAACTCTGATTTCATCATCATCAATTCAGAATAAAGAATGAAACGCCTACGATACTGCTCATTACTCTGATGTATTGAACGTAATTTGTTTTCAATTTCCAAGGCCTCGTCCCAATCCCTAGTTTCATTTCTAAGAGCTCTAGAAAGTGCTTGTGAGCCAAAAAAATGCTGTGTTTCTTCATTCCAATCAAGCACATCATCTTCAGCAAATTCATCTAGGTCTTCGAAATCGATGATATGTGCCCAATCGAATTGATTGTCACTCGCACCACCTTGTAGAGATTTCAGTTTCCTGTGTTCTCTAATGCTCAACTTCAATCCGTCGTCCAATAATTCGTTGATATACACTTTACATTTGTTGGCAATCTTAGTAGTACCCACGTGATTTGAAGAACCCAAAACAGATTTCAGGAATATGTATCGATCCATTGGCCGAGTAAATCTATCCATCATTGAATCAACATCAATGCCTTCAACGATAAGGTTTGCAGCATGTTGCCCTTCAATGGTCTCGGCTGTATTTTTGAAATGCTCTAATAGAGTCTGCCAATCGGAATTCGACAAAGATTCTCTGGCCTCAATAATTGCATTTAGCAAAAATGGTCGAACGTAATCCCGTAAATCATTTGCATTGACACTATGTAATGATTGCAAGAAAAATAGTGGCCTAGATGTATCTTTAAGGAGCGGTTTTACAACACTGTTCAAACTCTTTTGTCTAAATGGAGATTTGACAATTCTCTTATCAATCCGTTCAAATAAATCTCCGTATTCCATTCCTAACTTTTGCATCTTTTTTTCATTGAAAAAATGGCCGATGGCATCGGAGTATCCCATCCAAGGGTGTTCGCAGGGACTTTTAGCAAGTATTTTCATCTCTTTAAAGTACATTTTACCCCAGTTCACTCTATCGTTTAATGCGGTTTTGAGGTCTAAAATTGGACCTTCTAAAAAATTCATTCCTGCTTTCAGTTGTTTCACTTGCTCTGAGAAAACATCAATCACTGTATCTTCTGTAACATGATTTGACAAACTTTCCAAAACCAAAGGTAAAGTTTCATTCCATTTTGATAGGTGTGGATCCTTGGCGGAACTACCAACTCCAGATATAATCTTGCCTTCTTCATATGTGAAAGAAAATATTAGTACATCTGGGGTCGCATCAATGTGCTGCAATGCTTTTATCAGTGATTTTTCGTTACCTGTAGCGTGAAAACTCGGTGAAAGATTTGGCAATTTTGAGTTAGGTGGTACCGCCAACCACACCATAGTTGCAGGAATTTTATGTTTGTCTTGTTTTCCAACATATTCACTGAAGCTTCCAGTCTCATCACCAATAACTGTCCAGTGTTTTGCTGCCTTTTTAATTAGAGTAGGGTATACATTTTCTAATATTTCCGTTTCGAAAATTTTTCTATATCTCTTGACCAATTTATTGGAGATACCACTCTTAGACAGGACATATGCACAATTACATAATTCTGATATTAGAGGGTGAGATTTACTGGAGATATTGATTCTATCCATAGGACAATCTTCGATTGAATATTCCCCAAAGAATGTTTTGAGCTTATTAAACACAAATTTCCTTCTTGGTATGAAATCATCAAATGGTTGAGACTCTACTCCTAATTTGTCTTCTTTTAGGTTTAAAATTAGAACTGTTCCCCCTTGGTCAACGAATTTAACTAAACTATTGACAAGAAATTTAGATTGAGAACCTGAGATTATAGTTTTGGCCCTAACCGATATGACATTATCTTCCTTAGAAATGAATTTTATTTTACCGAGTACATTCTTTTCAAAAATTACTTGTTCTCTCGGAATCTCTGTATCTTTCTTACCTTCATTTTCATTAAAGTCAACACTTAACAGTACAATATTTTCGCCTGCGAAAGTGCCTGGTTTCTTAGAAGATGCGACAATATCGAACTCCAACCTCATTCCAATTCTCAATTCTTTTATTTGGTCAGAGCAATTTGAAATATGGATAAATACAGATTCGGAACCTGGCTCGTCGTCGATATCAACGAATGCAAATTTACCTTGTGAATTTACAATTGTCCCTTTTTTTCTCAAAAATACGCCTCCAAGAGATTGGATAATTCTGGTTCAGCATAGCCAACCATAAGGATTTCACCACTCGGTAAAATGTGACATTCAACTTCAGTCTGTTCTTTCAGCACTGAATCATCGTACAAGTCCGATATGAAATGAACTTGCTGGTTGCGCGAACCCCTCCATCTAAGCGTGGTGTCTCGCAATTCTTGGATGTACCTTCCAGTCACTGCAATATCGCACAAATCGAAACAAGATTGCATCACTTCATCGAATTCTGAAGGCTCATAACCTGTGTAAATGAATACACTCAATCCTATTTCTTTGCAACCTTGAATCAATTCAAGACACGCTTGTGGCTGCTGCAATGGTTCTCCTCCAAGCAGTGTAATCCCTTCGATATCTTTCAACTCTTTCAGTTGGGAAAGTATAGCTGAAACACTGATTTCTTCACCACCACGACTTGGCCAATATTGAGTATTCCAGCACCCTTTGCAAGCGAGATTACATCCTTGCGTCCAGAACACTGATCTAATACCTGGGCCGTAAATTTCACTACGGTCTAATCGATGGCCAAGGCGTAGAATATTCGACACGAAAACACCTCATCCTCTTCGAACAAGTACCATTCTAAGTTGTCCGTTTTGCTCAGTTTGCTTGACTTTGTAGCCAAGAGTTTTGGCCTTCTCAAGAATCTCTTGCTTTCTTTGCTCAATCAATTCTAACCTCTGATTTTCAAAGGCCTCTCTTTGAGCTTGAATTTCTGCTCGCTCACTTTCAAGTTGAGCGGTTTCTTCTTCTGTGCGAAGTCGTCGTAATTTTCTTTGAACCGCTTGCTCATACAAGGGTCCAACACCGTTCATCCAATTTAGAGCGCTACCTGCACGGCGATTAACTCTGATTGTGTACCTTCCATGATTCCTCTGCATGGCCCATTCCTGACCGTTTATTCGAATACGGATTTGATTTTGATTACTAGCTAGGATAGTTGCTCCAACCTCTTCAAGCGCCTCTACAGCCCATTCATGGTCAGTCATAGGTATGCTTCTTTCAGTCCAGACTCCACTCATTTAGTTCCTTCCAAGTCTCTGTTTTGTTGAATTGTTTTGAGCGGCACGTGGGTCCTTCTCCTTGTATTCGCGAGTATGTTTTACATCATCCAATTCTGCTAATTCAGAAAGCAATGCTTCCAGTTCTTCAATACAGGTCTCGCCCTTCAAACCATCCGTTTTAGCGGACATTTTACCATCAGCATCAATGGTCACAGTGATTCTTTGTTCTCTCATCCCAATACCTCCCTAGATGCGCACAAGGTTGCATTGAGACGCTTGGCGTCCTTGCGCCCTTGCTCTACATGAGTCCAGTCAGAAATCGCAAGATAGCGCGTTCCACCGTCTTGGAATATAGTGCCATGAACAGGCAGACCTTCCTTTGGAATCTTTAATTCGAGTTTCGAGTTTCGAGTATCTCCCAAGAACTTGTGAGATTTGTCATCGCTCTTTTTCGACTTAGCCAATTTTGCAGGTGCCTTGAATTCAAATTTGGAGGTACTGACCTCTTTTGCATTCTTCAATTCAGAACCTAATTGCTGAATTTTTGGAAACAATTGTTCAATGTCACTTTCGAGTTTTTTCTTCTTAACATCTTCCGCTTTTTCTGAAGATTTCTTTAGTTTAGATAGTTCTGCATTCATTTCCTTTAGACGTGGTGCTAGACTCTTGATTGAAGCCTTGGCTTTGTTTACTGCCAACTCGTGTTCTTTGCGCTGTTCATCTTCCAACTTCATGCGTGCTTCTTCATCTTCAGCAGCCTTGATTGCATCTAAATTTCCGCCAACTTCCTTGGTCAATTTCTCGACCTCTTGGACTAGATCACTGAGAGTTTTCGAATCTAGAATATCTGGAAGTTTCTTTGATGATTCTTTTATTGACTTATCCAATTCTTTTGCCTTACGGCCGAACCCTGGGAACTTAGGAACGACATTCAGTTTGTCTAATTCTTCTAACCTTTTAGAAATCGAATCTCTAACATTATCCCATTCAGCATGCAGCCCATCTTTCGATGCTGATGTTGAAGGTACAGGCGGTGCAGAAATCCACTTGAACTGACACTCTCTAGCCAATTCGTCCTTAGGGGTAGTTAAATCCGGTTTATGAGATTCAAGAACTTCTGACGAGTCTGGCATTTCATCAAGATGAATTACACCCAAATCTTGAACCTGTGAATCTGAAATTTTCATTTCCTTACCATCAAGGATAATTTTGTCACCTGCATCTCCCAACTTAATTTTCGAATGCCCAACCCATTCTGGATTTTCGCTTAAGTTCTGAAGCAAGGATTTAGCGGCCTTAGCTTGTTCAGCATTGAGGCGTAGAATACTGTGCCAATCGCCACTAGCACTGCGATCCCATCCAGAAAGGTATGTCTCTTTTCCGATAGCCAAGTGTAAGCAAATACCAGAATTTGCGAATTTACCATCGCTTGGTTCTACACTATTTGGAGATGAATACAAAACATTCTCTGCGCCATTTCCGACAGTTATGGCTTCGCCATTCAAAATTACCGAACTGTTAACGGAATTTTCAGTAGAAAACCAATCCCAATTTTTTTCAGATCTTATTGCCTGTTCGGACTTGGAATTGTCGCCATCAGTAGAAAGATAAGAACGTAGAATATGGTCTTGATTTTGCAATGAACGAAGAGCGAAAGGAGCTTCCGCTATTGGACGAGGATTTCTTGCTTCTTCTGGTGAAAGAACTTCACGGCCTTCGGTTTCAGACCAAAACTCGTGTTGAATATGAGCAGAGAATTCGTCAATTTGGGTTTTTGACAAATCCATTGACCAGTTTTTCTCCACACTCTGAAGGGTGCCATCAAGTGGACTTGATAGCAACAGACCTGCCTTTGTCGGAAGATGCCAATCGGATAAAACAACATCTAATCCTCGATTTTTCCTTTCTCTAAGCAGAACTTCGCCCAGAAGTTGTTTGCAAAGATTATTCGATAGCATTGATTCAAATCCTTGAGTATCTACCAATAGGTAAACATTGGCGCCTCTATCAATTACAGCATTAGCGATAGCATCGATTATTGAAGCATCAGAGATATTCTGAGTAGAGATCAGTAGCCTTTCTTGACAGGATTCGACTACTTTTACAATGTGAGAAGAGATTGTTGAATCTTCGCCACTAAACATAAACGGGCCTTGCTTTTTAGGAGAATTATTCTTTGTAGAATTGATTGACCAAACAGAACCAAGTGGTTCTGCATTTCGATTAATTGACTTTTGGCCTGCGATTGATGTAATTTTGCTCATTGTGATTCCTCCTTATTCTTCTTTCCAACGGAATTGATGAAATTGCTAACCGAATCCTCGACGCCTCTACCAGGTTCCAATTTGGCAGCTGATTTCACTCTAGACATTCCCGAAACCAAAGTATCTGGCAAACTCCACCAACGAGTTTCCTTGTTTGTTTGAATTACGATATATCTATTGTGAGGGGCGATATCATAATCCTCCATAAAATGAACAATGTCAGAAATTTCTTTCATTTTCTTCATGTATTCATCGCGATCACGTTCGCCCTTTCCATATGGATCATACGCGGTTAGTAATCCAAATTTAACACTACCAAGTTCTTGCTTAAATGCTCTGACTATTTTTGCTAATCGCTTACGTTGGTCTGTCAATGCAGCATGCCTATCAACATACCAAATCTTGTTAATCTCACCATTCAGATTTTGTGTTAATTGAAGAAGGAAATCTCCATATCCTTTGTTAGGGTCAAGTACTGAAGTATATTCATCTCTCTTGACCCTCTCGACTTGTTTTGGGACAAATGCTACTGCATCAAGGTCATCTCCAGCATGTAAGAATTTTGAGAGCCGTGGATTTTTAGAGCGATTACTTGCAATTTCTTGCATTGTTCTATCATACACAGATTTGGTATCTACTGACCTGAAAGGGTGGTCCTCTAAAATGTCAGACAACAATCTTTCAGTTCGTTCCGTGGTAGTATAACCAGGTGTTTGATTTTGTAAAATAAATGATGACCATTGAGTTGCATCTTCCAAGGTCTTTGCCAGCAAGGGAATTGATTTGATTATGACTTCGTCCCAACCATCAGCTTCACTCTTCAGTGTCTCGTCTGTAGTGTATTGCAATCTTTCTGATTCTGTTAATTCTGAATAAGGCCTCTTCAAACCTTGTAACTTCACATCCCATCCGCCTTGAGCAAAACGCCCACTACTAAGCCAATCTCGAATGCTAGTTTCAGGGTCAAGAGCTCCAGTGTGAGGATAATTACTTGTCACTTTTTGACCATCTTTATCCTTGTTACTTGACGTTCCAATGAGCATGCAGTTTAGGTTCAATTGTTCTTCTACAGTCCACTTACCTTCATCTAAATTCCAGTTCCATACTAATTCTGCAGGAGTCCCATACTTCTCTGCAATACACCAAGAACTACCCTTATCTGTCCAACTTATTTTCCATCTTCGAATCTCTCTTTGAAGGAGTCCTCTGCGAGATTTACCATCCGATATATTGTCCAATATGCTTGGCGCATGTTTTGTTTGAGGTGTAGTTTCAGCAAATTGTTTTACAGTTCTAGAACGTCCAGCATGCAATAGAACAGGCCCCGTAACTTCGTTTTCATAAGTCCAGATTCTCAATGGACCTACTTCTTTGATTAATACATCACCAGTAAGTGCTGTTTCATGACCTTCGTCAGTCAGTTTTCCTTCCTTTGTCCATACTCCGGATTGTATCCCATTTATGAACAAATTTCGAGATGCCCCTGGCTTCAACTTGAATTGGTCTTCTATCGACTTCTCATCTATGTAATTCTCATTCAGTTGTGCATGTTGGCATAATTTCTGCAAACCTACGGCTGGCGCAGATACTGCAAAGGTTGTGATTATATCGTAAACTTCAACTTGTCCTTTAGTTCTTAATTGTACATCCATTTTCAATTCCTCCTTACGCGTTCTATCGAGTTACCTTTGTGTGATTTAGCCAAATTCTTTAGCATTGGATCATAGCATCTATCTCCAGAAAAGTAATCGTGATTTCCAACGATTATTCTCAATTCTCTAGCTCTAGTTATTGCTACATTCATACGGCTAGGGCTGTCTAAGAAACCAATTCTCGAACCATTCCTAAGACTTAGGAACACGATATCTGCTTCTTGCCCTTGGAATCTATCAGATGAATTAACTACTAACATGACATTTGATGGATTATTCATCTCCATCAGATCAAATCGGGTTTCGTATTGCATACCTGTCAGAGATCTAACCATATCGCGTAATCCTCTCCTTTGAGCTTGATATGGTGACAAAAGAGCAACTTCCCATCGCTCTTTATCATCTCTATTTTCATTATCCTTTGGCGGAGGATTTTTGCGAGCCCATTCTATAAATTCCTGAAGAATTTTCTTAATTGCGGCAATCTCTTTTGGGTTAACTCCCGAATTAACTGTTGAGGCGACATCAAGCCAAACCGACCTACTTCGACCTTTCCTAAACTCAAATGGGAACTGTTGATTTCTTTCTCTTATTGTGTTAGCATCTTTCAAAGCCTCACCATTATAGAATTCTTTGCGTGAGAATTTTGAAATTTCCTCATTCATCCTATGTTGATGCTTTATCATTGTGAAGCGTTCTGCTTTCGCGTCTTTTGAAAATCCTTGAGTTAGTGTGGTCTCAGGCAATAACTTTCTGGCATCTGGTGAAGCAAACCCTTCCTGCAAACATTCCAGTACAGATGGAAGAGCGATACTTCTTACTTCTTCAATTCTCGTCTTTACATTCTGTGATTTAGGAAGCAAGGACTGAATTTGATTTTCATAACTTGCTTGCATTTTGTTGTTGTTTGAGTTCTTTAACTCATATGAGCGGTTTAATCTCCACGTGATTTCATGTGACCAATCGTGGTTTAGGCTCTGAGATGACATTGGATGCCTCTCTCTAAATGAATCCTTGTTGCCAAAATATTCTTGCCGGTTAGCTGTTACCTCAGATTCGCTAAATCTACCGTTACGAACTATCGAATGAGGAGGCAAAAGTTCTGCTATTGTTTCATAGCAGTCGCTTCCACAGATGATTATATCGCTAGATAACATGTAAAGATTAGCATCTAAGTCGGTTTTAATCTCACTTGGGGGAACAATTATGCAATTATCTAGAACTAAGTCTGAACGTTTTGAACTCAATAAGCAAATCTGTAACTTGTCTAGAGTTTTGTCGGTGGCTGCTTCTAATTCTAACATAAATGATGTTGGAACTTCACTGGGCTCTATGAAGACAATTGGTTGACCTTCACGTGGGCCAGGGTTGCCTTTTTCAACAAACTTCTGTAATTGATGGATTATTAAACACGCTCTTTGTGACGCTGGCGTGAATAAATTCCCATTTTCATCCTTCATCTGATCTAAATTTGTCATCAACTCCGATGCTTCTAAGAACGGTGAAAGTTGGCAAATATCTCCAACTAAAACCCATTTCTTAGCAAATCCCGCAGGTACGATGAATTGCTGGAAAGTTGTTTTACTAGCTTCATCGATAATTAGAACATCCCACTCCGGCTGTGGGTCTCTTAACAAGCGTCCTTTACTTGAGGATTCACCAGCAATTCTTGGGTGTTGGAGGATTCCTTGCATTGTGCCACAAGTGAGATTGCTCTGGCGTAAAATCAAATCAACTGCTTCTTCTTCACTGAGTCCAATTTCTCTGTACTGCTCAATTTGCTCATCCAATACGAGATCATGGACGCCTTCATCGTAAATTCCTTTTTTCCATCCAATTCTCAGCGGAGATATTAGTCTTGACAGGTGAGGCTTACCTTTAATTCTTGTAAGTACATTGTCAATTGATGCTTGAGTTGAACCGCAGAGTAAGACTTTCTTATTCTGTAATGCGAATTGACTAATCAATTCTATGATTGCTGTAGTCTTGCCTGAACCTGGGGGTCCTTGGAGTATTGCGAAATCAGGAGTCGAAAGCGCTCTTCTAACAAATTCTCTCTGTTCTAGTGTGCCATCATAACTGTCATCGGTAAGAACTTTCCAATCTGCGTCTTTAATATCAATTAACTCAAAATCCGACCAAAGTTTGTCTCTTTCTTTTTCGTTTCCTTGTTCTGTCAAACGGAGTAATTTATCATGATGTGCAAGAGGTTTATCTCTTAGCATCAATAGCATATCCCTCTGTCTTTCAAGGTATTTTGCGTTTGGAGATAATGTTAGAATTGCATTTTCGTTAGGCGGTACGCGATCAACAGTAATTGTTTGGCGTTCAATATCTCTACTCTTGATTCGGATAGTGATCATCTTAACCTCAATTTCTTTGTTATCCCTTTTACTGAAAATCTTAATCTTGCCTCCGCCGATGTGGTTTCCGTCATCATCATGCCCAGTAACATTCAATTCTCGATATTCATTATCTGGCGAAAACAGTACATCAAGGGGGTTCACATCTCTTTCTTCATCAAGTAATGCCTCCGCTTTTGAATCTAGTGTGATTTTTAGCGTCACATCCTTGGTCGATTTTGTAACGTCTTTCCAAGAGTGCTTAATTCCATTAGCGTCATAAAGGAAATTCTCACTTGGTAACAAATCTACTACAAATGAATCATTCCCCCGAACTCTACTTATCACCTGTCTATCGGTCTGACTATCTCTCAATGGGCCATAGATATCTGAACCTGGAACTGTTTCCCAATGCATGTATTGCCCATCAAATTTCAAATCTGAATTCTCATCAAAATTAATCCCATCACTTACTAAAACAAATTCAAACCATTCTTGAGAAGTTTCTAAAGGTTTGAATTTTACCTCTTTATTACCAATAGTGATTGAACTAATCGGCCTCAATGAACGGTTATGGCTCCATTCGAATGATTCAAGGCTCTCATTGTAAAACTTCCAACCTTCTGTTGATTTTAGGTCGGTATCTGTTGAAAACTCTGTGCCTTCGTCGGTAACCCTGACATTAGTTATTTCAGCTGTAGTTTTTGTTTTTAAGTTGATAATTTCTGTACCTGATTTAATCAAATGCGATAATTCTCCTGTGGCTACATATGGCAGACGTTCCCTGCGGACTCTTATGTCAAAACCTTGTCTTCCAGTTACTGTAATTCTCTTTTGTTCAGGGACAACTTCCCAAACAAACCTAGCTCGCTTTTTGAGGTGTTCTTGAGATTTCTTCGCCAGTTCTGTATATTCAATGAATGGCGCAAGACTCTGTGCCCTGCTTTCGAGCTTCTGCAGATCAATATCCGTTCCACCCATTGCATAAAGATACAATTTTCTGAGATTACCGGCTGTTCCTTTTAGTAGGCGATTTAGCATCCCTCTATTTTGTTGCTTTTTCTTACCAGAAGATTGGTTATTGCTTCTTTTATTGGAGGATGATTTCTTTTGCTGTTGCTGAGAATCAAGTGGAGTTCCATCTATTGAAACAATATCTTTGACAAACCAGCGACCATCATCATGCCTTTGCATCTTTACCTGAATATCCGCGCCCTTAGGGAATGAAACTCCCCGTGGTGTTTTGTTCCAATTGATGAAAGCGTCTCCAATTCCGACAATCGACAACAGAACTCTGCGTTTACCTTTGTTGAATCCACCTTTCGCTCTTTCGATTGATTTTATCTTACCATTGTAGATTTTGTCAGACATGTTTTCACCTCCTCGTTGAGCCGACACCGTCATGCAGCATCTCCCCTAATGAATAGATTGCGCCTCTCATTTGGCAGGCGAGGCACGTCTTCGGCATCTGCTGGCAGAGATTCCTTTTCCTCACTCGAAGCGAGGCGGGCGCGATACTTGGCCCACTTACGCATACCCTCGATGTTCTCACGCATCGTCTTAGAAAGCGGATAGGTCGCTTCCAGCGCTCGCAAGATATCCTGTTCCTCGACCTCTCGCCCGGCATCAAACGCACGGAACAAAGCGTCCTTCACAGCTTCTTCAAGTTCAGCACCAGAGTAACCTACACTTGCTTCAGCCAAATGATTGAGGTTGAATGATTCGGCTTCCTCATGTCGCCCCTTCTTCTTGAGGTGAATGTCAAGAATTTCTGAGCGAGTATTCGCACCAGGAAGGTCCACAAAGAAGATTTCATCGAAACGCCCCTTACGCAACATTTCAGGTGGAAGTTGATCGATATTGTTTGAAGTTGCCAATACGAATACTGGTTCTTCCTTTTCCTGCATCCATGTAAGGAAAGTTCCCATTACACGAGCAGTTACTCCAGAGTCAAGAGAACCGGAACCCTGAGAGCCTGCCATTCCCTTCTCAATTTCATCAATCCATAGGATACATGGAGAAATTGCTTGAGCGACTTGCAATGCCTTACGCATATTAGCCTCGGATTCACCAACGATTCCACCGAATACACGACCAAGATCGAAACGCAGCAATGGGAATCGCCACAATCCTGCTACAGCCTTCGCTGTCAAGCTCTTTCCACAACCTGGAACACCTAGCAATAGAGCACCGCGTGGAGGCTCTAGTCCGAATGCCTTAGCCTGTGAAGTAAATGCGCGACCACGGTTCTTGAGCCAATGCTTCAACTCATCCAAGCCTCCAACATCATCCCATTCTGTACGTGGATGGAAATATTCCAATACTCTGCTTTGACGAATAATTCGCTCCTTCTCTTCAATCACGAAATCAATTTCTGCAGAGGTTAGGCGACCCTTGGTTGCAACAGCCTTACTGAATGCAAGACGTGCTTCCATAATCGTCAACCCAAGTGCAGCGTCAAGAAGCGCTTCGCTCTTCTCAACTTGATGTGGAAGTAGTCCTGCCTCTTCTACAACATCATCGAAAATGATGCCAAGAGTATGGCGTCGAGGAAGATCCAATTCGATGATTGGCATTTCCTTGTCAAGTTCAAGAATTGTAGTTGGAGTAACTGTTCCCAAAATCATGCATTTGTTTTCGGACTTTGTCATCCGAGCTAGTTCGCGCAACCACCAGATGATGAAACCGCGTTCTGTGTTGCTCTGATCAAGGAGCATGTGACCATCTTCAAGCAATAGAATTGCCTTCTCTTCAAGATCTCGGAACCACTCAAGGAGTTCGACTGGCATCATTTCATCGACTACATCAAATCGGGATTCGCTAAGATTCCAAACCTGGAGGCGGCGAGCCCCTGACCACTTGTACAGGGTGCGGCCCATACGCATAGCTGCGGTGATAAGTGCGCCATCAACACGCTCCCACTCGTATGAAACAAGTTGGAACATAGAACTACCAGAATCAAGCAAAGGCCTAAGACGATCACGGTCGAAATCAACATGACTGGAAGAACTCACAGTAGCACCCCCAAATTGGAAAATTCTGAGGCGTTGCTTGCGCTAGTTTTGTTAGCGTTTGTTTGAAGGGTTTGCGTCCACATCTGGATCGCATCGGGCGACTCCGCCCTCAACTTCCCGTGTGCACAGTCCTATTTTAATCTTGAGATTAGCAAAAAATACCCGCCCCTTTAGGGGCGATTTCCAAACCGAATAACAAACCTACTTCATCTGAAATGAAAAAATAACAATAAATTGTTTGTAAAATTGTACAATATGTTTGTTCACAAAAACGGATATTCATATACTCAAATGAGAACTTATCATTTATGTCCGAGAAGCCTAAACTCGCTGTTTCTTCTTGCCTCCTTGGGAAAAAGGTACGCTATAATGGCGATGCCGCAGAGTTTAGGGTGCTCAACCGCATTTGGAGTGAACATCTTGACCTAATCGGAGTCTGCCCTGAAGTTGGTATTGGCATGGGGGTGCCAAGGCCTACAATCAGGTTAGTCAAAAACGGGGACAAAATTTCGCTCATTGACCCAAAAAACGGAGATGACTATACTGACAAGATGCTAGAATTTGCAGAAATGCAATCGGACTATCTGGTATCGGAAGGCATTTGCGGCTTCGTTTTCAAGAAGGATTCTCCATCCTGCGGTGTAGAGCGCGTTAAGGTATATCGTGGTGATAACCCGCAAGCAGTTCGAGATGGTGTTGGCATGTTTGCGAAGGTCTTCACCACGTTATACCCCCACATTCCAGTGATTGAAGAAGGTCGATTGACTGATCCCTTACAAGCCGAGCACTTCCTAGCGAGAGTTCACTTTTTCCACGAATGGCTGAACATCGGGAAAGAAGGTTGGACCGCTCAAAGAATTATGAAATTCCATGCGGAACATAAACTGTTCTTGCTTAGCAGAGCTCCAGATTCAAAGAGGGCTCTGGGAAGGATTATTGCAGAGTCCTTTGATAATGATGAACACCCCGAAAATGTTGCACTAAAATACATGACATCCGCTCAAAAATTCCTCTCTAAGTTAACAAAGAGAGGACA
>Ga0181566_10002533_pt1 | contig 15012 bp, 13 predicted proteins | sample 101ome_15_FD_133762 | JGI IMG/M metagenome (GOLD analysis project Ga0181566, IMG submission 133762) | Coastal salt marsh microbial communities from the Groves Creek Marsh, Skidaway Island, Georgia - 101402AT metaG (megahit assembly) | ecosystem: Environmental > Aquatic > Marine > Intertidal... | reverse complement strand
CTGATGTCATTTTCTCCTTGGCTTAGTTTTCCATCATTCTTAATAAGAGAATCTAGTGTATTGTTAATTGCCTGTTGAACCGAAAATAGACAAGGAGTTGAAAAATTTACAATATTTGCTCCCAATTTCGAAACCTCTGTTAAAGTAATTGACGGAGTTTGACCACCAGCAATAAGATTCAAGGTAAGTGATGCACTGCTTCCAATATTTGATCGTATTTTTGAAATATCTTTGACATTTTTAATACCTTCAACTAGGACACCATCTGCGCCCATCTCAATATATGTCTTCGCCCTCATGATAGCTTCATCAATATCTGCTGTATCAGTTCTCGCAATAACATAAAGCGAATCCCTTTGTTTGGTTACAGCCTCTAATCTAGGTAGGAATTCATCAAGAGATAAAATTTCTTTACCAGGAAGGTGGCCACATTTTTTTGGCCTTCTTTGATCTTCAATGATTATTGCAGATGCACCAACCCTCTCAAGTCTGCTAGTTATATTGGCAGCAATATTAGGGTCACCATAACCATCATCAATATCGACAATGATATGAGAATTAGGTAAAACAGCTCTAACTCTTTCAACATATGAGACCATATCAGTCCAGGTGATGTAACCTTCATCAGGAAGACCATAGTAACTTGCAGCAAAACCGTACCCGCTACAAAAAATAGCCTCAAATTTTTCAGCTGCAAGGGCTGCAGAGAACACATCATAAACACCAATTAGAGAAAGTATTTTTCCAGAGTTAATTCTTTCTCTTAATTTATTGCCATATGATTTCATAATAAGGATAGCAGCGCTCGAAAAATTTGATTAAGTGCGATTATAGTTAATTTCCAAAAGACTCGCTAATGAATCAATGTCTTTTAATTCAATTATTTCAAGCGTTGATAATTTTCTATTAATTCTTTTTTCTAATGCAATTATTATTCTAATATGAGACAAACTATCCCAACTGGGGTGATTTGATAAACCTATATCATCAGGAATGATTGAAGTATCAATATCGAAAATCTCAGAAAGCAATTCTTTAGCTATCTCTTTGCTCAAACCAATCCTCCCTAAACATTGCGAACATAATTTCATCACAAGCCCTATTATCAATATATCTATGTGATTTTAAGATGCCCTCAACTTTCCAATTTTGCTTTTGATAATTAAAAACAGCTGGATAATTATTTGCAATACAACCACCTTCAACTTTTTTACAATCAAAATTAATAAAAACCCAGTCAAGTATTTTTGCTCTACATTCGAGAGGCACTGACTTACCCCAGAATTTTTTATCTCCAATTAGTACGCCGAGATTAGCTCTCTTATCCTTAGGATGGAATCTTAGAGAGAAATTTCCTATATGTTTCTCTTCACTTCTTGAAAAAATACCAAATAAAAAATGAGTTTTATTGTTGTGGCTAGAAATATATTCTTTGATGGTTTGAATATTTTGTTCTTTATCGCTCACATACAAAAATTTTGTAATCTCCCTATCTCTCAACCATGATAGGTATTTTTCGCTAGCATCTTTCTCAGTTAAAGTTTGAAGTAAAAAGTTTTCAGTTTCTATAACAATTTTTTTCATCACTTAAGAATTCAAAAATTTTTTTGCAATAGATAACCTATCAACCTTGCCCCTGTCATTTTTTGGTATTTCTTGGACAAAAAACCACTTTTCAGGAACTTTTTCTTTCACTAAATATTTCATACACCACTCTCTTAATTTCTCTTTAGTGATAGAGTTATTATTCAACTTCACTGCAACAGCAACAATTTCACCAGACAACTCATCTTCCACCCCAAAAGCGCAAGCCTCGTCTACTGAAGGGTTTTTTTCCAACAAGATATCAATATCCTCAGGATTAACTTTCAAACCGGCTCTATTTATTTCGAATTTTTCTCTTCCAGTGATTTTTATTAGATGATTATTGTCAATGCTCCCAATGTCTCCAGTTCTAAACCAACCTCTTATGAAGCATTTATCTGTTAAATCGTTCATTTGATAATAACCCTTCATAATTGAAGGTGTTTTGATTAAAATTTCACCGTGTCCCTCAGATAAAATTTTTCCTTCTCTAGATAAAATAGCCGCATCTCCACCCCACATTCTGCCGATAACGCTGTCGTCTTTTTCATCATGGACATTATTTCCGGCTATCCAATTTGCAGTTTCAGTAATTCCATACATATTGTATATCTTATTTGCTGAACTCCAAACAGCAATCTCTGAGACAAGCGAGGAAGATAAAGGTGCAGAACCAATATGAATTCTCTGTATTGTTTTTAGCTTAGGCTTTTCAGAAACTTTTGTAGCTATTTTCCACATGGTTGGAACAGAACTAAGGAACGATATTTTCTCACTGTCAATATATTCACCAATCTTCGACAGGAAAGAAATATCCGAACCATTAAACAAAAAAAGATTTTTACCTGCCAATAAAGGCGTTAGACAATTTCCTATAAGGCCATGCCCAAAATGAGTTGGTAAGGGGCATAAGGTATTTTCCATTTCATCAATTGGAATTGAGGCAATATTTAAACTAATTCTTGAAATAATGCTTCTAAAGGTGTGAGTCACACCCTTAGGCACACCAGTGGTGCCAGAAGTGAATAATATTAAAGCATCATCATCGATAAAATTATGATTAATATCGGCATTAGATAAGTTTAATTTTTCATCTGCTAAATCAATTGCATCATGGAATATATTGTTAGAAATCTTATCTAGAATAAGTTTAGGCTTAATAAAATTAACAATATTATCTATTTCGGACTTTGTTGAATTTGGATTAATGCAAGCAGCACAGGCCCCAACTTCCCATACTGCAAATAAGTCTGCAAAAAAATCTGGGGTCCCTCCATGCTTAATTACAACTTTATCTTCCGCTTTCATACCAATTTCTACTAGCTTTCTAGCCCTCAAATTAATTTCTTCAACAAGTTTTTGGCCGGTCCAAAAATTGTTATCATCCAGTGATTTAATTGAGCATGAAGTATTATTTAGGACCTGCATAATTAATTCGAATTTTTTATTAACACTTTGAGAGAATCAGACTTCTTCAAAGATAATATTTTATATTAACTCAGAGATTTTTATTTTATCTTTCTCACTATTGTCTAGGCTGGATTAGTTTAAGAAATGATGTGAGATTTTTTATATTTATTTTTCTCTTTCAAAACGTAATCAATTGTTTTGGAATAAATATCAAGAGACTCAGGCTCAGTCGAATTAAAATATTTTCTAAAAAATTCCTTACTTCTTGCTTCAATTTTGCTTGTATTTTCAAAATCTGAATAAACTAATGACTCTCTAATTTTCTTCTTAAAATCTTCTTTGGATGATGCAACTTCGAAGAGCTGAATATCTTTCGACCATAAGAAATCATTTTTATAAATTTCTGTTTTCTGATAATTATAAAATAGTGGAAATATTAATTTTTTATTTGCTAATGCAGACTCAATAACAACTGAAGATTGGAAAGCGCAAATGATATCAGAGCCGAAAATTAACTCCGCAGTATCGCTTTCGTAATCAATTAAAAAGTTATTGTTAATATTGTAATCTGGCCTAGAGGACAAAATCTCTTCAAATAACTCCCATGATTTATTCTTCATTGACTCTTTTTTTGGCCTAATGACAAATTTCATTGCCGGCATTTCTTGAGCTAAATCAATTATTGCATTGTGAAGATCATTGAAAAGTTTAATCCTATTTGCCCATACTTTATAAGCATAAGGAAATGTTTTATTTCCTCTTTCAGAGGGTGTTTTCCCGAACCAGCTAGAATTATATTGAAAATAAAATAATAAGAACTGACCTTTTCTTTGAAACTTTGGAGTTTTCTTTAATTCTTTTAAAAATGGATCCATTCTAAGTGCTCCACCTACAACTATATTTTTACTATTTATAAATCCAGCCTCTAAAAAAGCATGCTTTATATTTGAGTTTAAAACAATGACTTTATCTCCTATAAATCTTCCAAATTTTCTTGTCCTTTCAATGAATTCCATATAACCACGACTGTCCTTTTCAAGCATTCCTTCGCGATAGAACATAATATAAGGAAGTTTGCTTTCTTTAGCTGCAATCAAGAAATCATAATCTTGCAGGTATCTATAGTTTGGGGAAATAACAACATCTACTTTTTGGAAAAAACATAACAACCTGATAAGGTGTTTATAGAATCTCTTAGCTAGTAGATGTCTAGCATAAAGCTTAGAACTTTTTTTTGCATTGACTATCTTAGGGATGGTGTCGCTTTCTTTATAGAAGAGACTAGTGAGAAAATAAAAAATACCTTGATTTATGGCTAAGATTCTATATTTCTCAGAACTAGAGAGAATTTTAAGATCGCCTCTAAATCTGGAAGCATCAATCGCCAAAATCACTGCTTTCGCTTTTCTTTTATTTAACAAAGGGAATCTTTTAATTTTATATATTAATAAAATGAATACTATGAAAGCAAATCCAAAGAGAAGTGGGCCTCTTGCAAATATTTGAAAAAAAATTCTCATGATGTCACTACTCTTATAAATTTACATGTGAAATGAAATATATTTATAAATGCTTCAAGATTTATGATAATTCAATAGTTTTTTTAATATTACTGAGGAGGAATTATCCTTAACCACAAAGACCTCCTCATATCTATTTTTAAAAAAAGCGACCACCTCATCATAGTTGTTAATGATTTTTTCGCTAGTCTTCAACAAATCAAGATACGAATTACAACCAAATACTAGTTTATCTTTCCTATATTCAAGAATGGGTGAGCCATCACGATCGCGAAAACTATCAGGATTATCATATTGTTTTAGGTTATTTAGATCAAGATACTCAATAGTGGGTTTTCCTTGGGCGATCATATCAAGAACAACACCTGAAAAAAAAGATATTGCAAATTTACATTTTTTTGCAAGGTAAATTGGATGACTATTAGTAAAAATCCATGTTTTCCCATAGTTTTCTGATCCAAAAATCTGGAAATACATTTGCCTATTATGACTGTTATCAGATTCCTTGGGATGAAGTTTAACCATTACACCCAACCCTAAATTATCAATAATAACCTTCTTGATATTTGTAATTGCATCCACTTTTCTTTTCTTGGGAATTAAAGTCCCCGAAGGTCTACTTATAATTAGAACAAAATCATTGAACTCTTCTTTTCTATTGAGGAAATTATCATTTAAAAATTTAACCCAATTAGTGTCATGCCTCGGGAAGCCTATCAGATGTATATTCTCATCATGAAAACCCTTGGCTAAATAAAGTTTTTTAACTTTATCTGAGTTAACAAAATATTCGACATTTTCATAATATGAATTGTATTTTGGCATTGGAGAACGCAAGAAATGTGAGGGACTCTGCAATCCATGATCCATTGAAAATTTCTTAATATTTTTAAATACTGTAGTTAATTCATAATTTGTCTTCTTATCAACTAATTCTATGTCTGTAAGAATGGCGGAAATATCATCGACAATTGAATTTAAGTCAATAATTTTCAGCCCTAATAAATTCTCTCTAAATATAGATACTCTCAGCGCAATACTTTTTAGTATTTTTGAAAAATATATATGAAAAAAAAATTTAGAAAATAAGCCCTTTCGGAACCTAATTGATAAATTGTTAATTATTAATTCTAAGTTTGAGAACTTGAATACTCTATCTGTTGATTCTAAGTTTTTTGAAACGAACCACCTATTAGAGTACCCTCTTTGAATAACCTTGAAGCAATATTTACTAGCAATACAGAATAGTTCACTTGATCTATCAATAAGTTTTAGACTTGAAGGTTCGGGAAAAATGAATATAACATCAACTTTATTTTCATTTAACATTTTGATAATAGGCAACCATGTATCAATCATTCCAAACCCAGGGGAGCACCATAGAACGATTCTTTTTTTCATCATAAATCCTAAACCTTAGTCTTATTATTTATAGCCAAACTTAATTTGTCTAAAACTTCTTTGGCTTGTATTGTTGTCATGCAATTATTATGAACTAAAGGACATACTCTTTTCATGCAAGGCTGACAAGGTAAATTCTTGTGAACTATAGTGGCGAATTTATTTCTCCAGGGTGATGTAACTCTAAAGTCTGTAGGGCCAAAGATAGCTAATGTTTTGACTTCAAGTGCTGCAGCGATATGCATTGGTCCGCTATCATTAGTTATGAATAGATCTAGTTCAGAAATAGACTTTATGAGGCTTTCTACAGAAGTTTTACCTGCTAAATTTTTAAAATTTTTAACACCATAATTACTGAGCTTTGATTCAATATCCTGTGCAATGGAAATCTCATTTGGTCCACCAAATATAATGATGTCATATTTATCAGACATCTTTCTGGCGACTTTAGCAAACTCAGACGAAGACCATCTTTTTGCATTTCCATATGTTGCACCGGGATTCAATCCTAAAGTCATTCTCTTTTTTGCCCCTGTTTTTTTTTGATAATTGATATCTAAAGATCCAGGTTTGATGTAAAAATTTAATGCTGAACATACAAAGGAATTGTATCTTTCAACTTGATGCCCAGAATATTTTTTTTTATTGAAAAAAAATTTTTTTTTGGCGTTAATTAATAAAGAATAAGCTTTAGATCTAAGAGAACTTCGAAAGCAGAAAAGCAGATCGAATCTATTATCTAAATTATAAATTTTTTTTAAAGAATGGAAGCTTTTGTCTATTATAGTAGTTGCGGAAACACCTGGTATTTTTTTAAGTGCATTAACTGAAACAAAGGAGCCAATTAACGTTATTTCGCATTTAGGATATTTGCTAATTATATTTTTAATAGCTGGTGAAGTCATCACAGCATCACCAAGCCAAGTCGGAAGTTCGATAATTATTTTCAAAGTTTACTAAAGTATCGTGTAATGTTTTTTACTTAGATCGACTTTAAAGATCCTTTCAAAAAAAATCATTAACCGATGTTTTCTTTCCTTTTTATTTAATTTGTAGGTTTTATCTCCACTAAAAACCTTTGAAGAATTGGGTAACCAATCTTCAATAAGCTTTGGATGTGTCCCTTTAAATTCTTTGATTATTTTTGGGTCAATCTTTGCGTATTCAATCTTCTTATATTTAGATCCCCAATATTTGATAACTTTTTGACTTTTCAAATTCATTTGATCTTCTGTTCTTACCCAACCATAATGATAGCATGTAACTCCTGTATGCTTAGCACGCGGATATCGCCCTACTTTATTTTTATCAATAACAACCCAAAATAAGCCATCAGGCGCATAAGTTCTGATAGTATTTTTGATAATTCTAGCCTCGCTTCTGTACCAGCCTGGAGAATCTAATACCGTTTTTCCATTAACATAAAAATGGTGAAAATCAAATACTAACGCTTCAACAGAAGAATTGTTTAAATATTTGAGCATTGTCTCTTGTATTTTTTTTAGATCATTCTCATGGTACAGCTCATCACCTTCTACATAAAAGGCCCAATCACCTGTGCAATTAAATTGAGCAATCATTTTTTGCTGACCATATACATAACCTCTATCGCTCATTTTTTCATTCCATGAAGACTGGATAATTTTTATCTTTTTACTGTCAATTTTCCTTATGTCTTCAAGAGTTCCATCATCACTTTCTCCAACGTTAACAACAAACTCATCAACAATTGGAAGAACAGACATAATTGATTCTATAAAAGGATACCCAAGAATGTTTCCATTCTTAATAAAAGTAAATGCACTAACTTTCATTTTTTCTCAGAACTTTATAACCTTCAATATATAATTCATCAAGATTACAATCTATAAAGTCTGTAATTGCATCGTCTGGAGTTCTTACTATAGTTCTTCCATGCAGATTAAATGATGTATTTAAACTCACTCCATAACCAGTTATTTTTTTTAACTCTTTCAAATACTTATAGTAATCAGGGTTATCTTTGTTTGAGACGAATTGGGGTCTGGCTGTTCCATCAACATGAACTGCGCAAGGGAGTTTTTTAATATGCTTATCTCTCATTCTAAATGCAATTGCCATATGTTTATGGGAAAAGCTATCCTCGAACAACCTTTCTCTTTCCTCTTCTAAAATAGAAGGACAGAAAGGCTGGTATGAGGGTCTTCTCTTTACAGTGGAGTTAATTTTTTCTCTTGATTCTTCAATCATTGGATTTGCGATAATAGATCTATTTCCTAATGCTCTGGGACCAAACTCCATTCTTCCATGAAAAAGTGCACAAATTTTCCCAGAGGCAACTGACTGAGCAGCCTCTTTATGCCATGATTCAATGCAATCAAAAAAGGAAATATCTTTCCTAAGAATTAGAGCTTTGAGCACCTCCTCCCTGGAATACATGTCCCCATAATAAGGCATATATAGATTTTTCAACCATGAAATATCTTGATCTTTTTGAATTGCAGTAATGATTGCACTGCCTAAGGCCAGCCCATCATCCCCCATAGCAGGCAAAACAAATATTTTTTTGAATTTTGTTTTTTCGTAAATATTCAAACTCATAATAATATTTGCTGCGACTCCTCCAGAAAGGCATAAATTTTTAAATGGAAATTTCTCATAGATACAGTTCAGATAATCAACTACGGTATCTTCAAGGTATTTCTGCACAACTGCGCAAAAACTTTCATCCCCAATCCTTGATCTTTCATTTTTTAAAAAATCTAAATCATAAAACTTTGAAATTCTCTTGGAATTAAAAGATATTCTAAAATTTTTCTTGTCAATAATTGTGGTCTTTCTAAGGCTAGCCAGAAGAACCTTATCAGGAACTCCAAAGGCTGCTAGTGCTTCAACCTTTCCCTCGTCGCTATTTGGTCTAAGATCCATTGCCTCTGTAAAGTAACTATATATTCTTCCAATGGATTCAAACCAATTGGCTCTTCCTAGAAATTTTGCACTAGACGCTCCAATTAATTCAAATTTATCTCTTTCAAATTTATATAATTTACTAAAGAATCCATCGCCTTGACCATCAAGTGTTAAAGCAATTGCTTTTTCCCCATAAAAAGGAGATAAAAAATATGATGGAACAGCATGGCAAAGATGATGATCAAAAAAATATACTGCTTCTGGATTGAGATTGTATTTATTAAAACAACCTGTAATATATTTCACGAATGCAATTTTATTTTTTTCAGGAGTTTCAATAACTAGAGCCCTTCTAAATTTTGATTTGTAATACTGAAAAACAGGCCAGGGGTTAAAAAAAATTGACTTTAAAATCATCAAATTTTTTCTTCCTCTAGAAATATTTAGATCCTTAATATATTTTGGCTTGATAATTTTTCTTAGTGATTTCTCAATATCTTTATTGAGCGTCATTTTTTCCCTTAGTTCTCCATCATGGCCTTTATCTTCAAAATCACTGTAACTATGCGCAACGAAATCAGCAGAGCTAAAATCATAACTTTCGAGAATTGGGGTTATGTCAATATAATCATGCTTTATTCTTGTAACTCTTTCTGTGCTCATTGCAAAAATTGTTTTTTTAGATGTGTCAATACAGCATAAAGCACTATCATGACCGCAAAATTTTGTTCCAAAAATTATCATAAAACTACTTCAAAATCTAATAATTAAAATTCATTCACTCCAAATCTGCATTTTACTGACTTGTTGTTAATAGTTTTTTTTAAAATTTCATCATTTCTCTGTAAATTATCACGCTTATTTTCAGCATGGAAAAGATGATATTGAATCGCAGAAAACTTCAAATTAAATCTCATTAAGCCATAGTTATATAGTCTTGCAACTAATTCCGAATCTTCTCTTCCCCATCCTTCAATTTCATTATTAAAACCATTTACACTATAAAAATCTTCGCGAAAAAAAGACATATTGCAAGTTCTTATTCCATTAAAACCTTTTGAATTAAAAGAAAATACTCTTGAAAGAACAGAGGAATGTATTGAATTTTTTCTATTTTCTAGCCCTTTAGTAAAAAAATTTAGTTTAAGAATTTCAAGATTTTTATTTAAGATCTTATTGGTTAAAAAGTTATTAAGTAACACTCTTGAACCCTGAATAAAGCAACCTCTTTTTGCATGTTTTATATGATCAGAAACAAATCTTGGATCTAAAAGCATATCACCATCAACTAATATAATGTATTCTCCAGAAGACTGCGAGATTGCTAAATTTCTTGATCTTGCAGCTCTAAAACCTTTATCCTCTTGCCACGAGTGAAGAATTTTCACATGGCTTTTCTTCATAAAACTATCAATAAGGATCCTTGTATCTATTCCACTTCCATCATCGGCAATAATAACTTCATTTGGCATTACCTTCTGAAGAGAAACCGAGTCAAGTACTTTTTGAAGATAATCAGGATTATTGTATGTTGTGATAATTAAACTTGTTTTCATTTAAAGATTTGGTTTTCAAAGTTTGGTAACATCTTTTAAATATATCATTTTAAAAACAACAAATATGGGAATATCTGTATACATAATAGCCTTTAATGAAGAGGATAAAATTAGAGATTGTATAAATAGCGTTTTATGGGCTGATGAAATAATTCTTGCTGATTCCTACAGTACTGATAGTACAGCTAAAATTGCAAAAAAAATGGGCGCAAAAGTTATCCAAGTTGAATTTAATGGTTTTGGTAATTTAAGGAATCAGGCTATTAAAAATTGTTCGAATGAATGGATTCTTAGTATTGATTCTGATGAAAGGTGCACTATTGAAGTAAGAGACGAATTAATTAAGATTACTGAGAATCCACTTTGTGACATATATCGCATACCAAGAAAAAATTTTTTTATGGGTAGGTGGATTAGATTTTCTGGATGGTATCCTAATTATAGACAACCGCAATTCTTCAAAAGAGGAATGATGACATATGATCTGAAACCAGTTCACGAGGGTTTTGTTCCAAAAAGTGAACTTCCAATTGGAAAATTAGCAAATCATATTTGGCAATTTCCATTTAAAAATATCGAAGAAGTTATTTCTAAGGCTAATAGGTATTCTACATTAGGTGTAAGAAAACTTGAGAAGAGGAATAAAAAATCTAAGGTATTTAAGGCTTTTATTCACGGGTTATGGTCTTTCATTAAACACTACTTTATCAAACTTGGATTCCTTGATGGTGGCGCAGGTTTTGTGATTGCTTTTGGAAATTTTGAAGGAACTTTCTATAGATATCTAAAGTTATATGAAAAACAAGCGGGGTGGCGGCCCCCAATATCAAATCCAATATTGAAAAAATAAAATGCTAATAACACCTATTATCTTAGCTGGTGGAAGTGGAACCAGACTTTGGCCTTTGTCAAGAAAATGCTATCCAAAGCAGTTTCATAAATTGAATAGCGATTTAACACTATTCCAAGAGACAACTCTAAGAGTGAAAGACGGTTTTTCTAAACCAATAATTGTCTGCAATGAAGATCACCGATTTTTAGTCGAAGAGCAATTAAAAGAAATTAATATTGAAGCAGGAAAAATTATTCTCGAACCTGAAGGAAGAAATACAGCGCCAGCAATTTCAATATCAATTCTAATTAACGGGCCAGATAATTATCGTAACAAATTTCTTGTTTTATCTGCCGATCACTTTATTAGTGATAATAGCGCGTTTAATGAAAATATCAGTCATGCCTCCAACTACCTTAAAGATAACATCCTCACTTTTGGCATTATTCCAACATTTCCTTCAACCGACTATGGTTATATAGAAACTTTTAAAGAAGGTAAAAGAATATATCGAATAAAGAAGTTTACTGAGAAGCCATCTATTGCTGATGCAGAAAAATTCTTGGATGACAAAAATTATTTTTGGAATAGTGGAATATTTCTATTCAAAGGCTCAACATTTATTAATGAGCTTAAGTTGCATTCACCTAAGATTTATGAAAGTTGCTTGAATTCGACACAGAAAATAACATCTGATCATAATTTTATTAGAGTTAATAGTCATGATTTCCTTAGATCGCCATCAATATCTATAGACTATGCAATAATGGAAAAAACCTCGAAGGGACTTCTACTACCTCTAACAACGAAGTGGAGTGATTTAGGCACCTGGAATAGTTTATGGGCTAATTCAAAAAAAGATTCATACAATAATTATAAGATGGGGCCTGTAACATTGATTGACTCCAAGAATTGCTACATAAGAAGTAAACATAGAAATACTTCAGTACTTGGCTTAGAAGATTTAATCGTAATTGACACCAAAGACGCTTTAGTTATATCAAAAAAAGATTCAACTAATCATATTAAAGATCTAGTAAATTCTCTTGAGAATTCAAATAGCGAACTAATCACAAACCATGCTAGAGTCCTAAGGCCCTGGGGGTTTTATAATTCATTACAAAAAGCAAGCTTTTATCAAATAAAACATATTGTTATTTATCCAAAAAAGAGAATATCCCTCCAAAAGCACCAATATAGATCAGAGCATTGGATTATTATAAAAGGTGTTGCAACAGTTACTATTGATGGGAACCAATTTAAACTTTCTGCAAATGAATCAACCTTTGTTCCCATTGGTTCGATTCATAGACTGGAGAACGAAACTTTGAAAGATCTAGAGATTATTGAAATCCAAACTGGATCTTATCTAAATGAAGATGATATTATCCGCTTAGATGATGATTATCAAAGAGTCTAGATAACTTTTTATAACTTTCTAGTACCTCACTAAATTCAATATTCTTCACATTCCTCTCATCAAACAAAGTAAGGGTTCTATTAATGGTCGTAGTCTGCATAGAGCTATCTAGTCTAGCCAGCAAAACTAGCGCTGGAGTATTGACGGCGTGTGCTGCATGCATCAACCCCCCATCACAACAAAGAACTGCATTGCTTCTGGAGATAACCTCAGAAGTTTGATTGAAGGTTAATTGATTAACCAAATTAACTATCCTCTTATTATTTGATTCTCTTAATATTTCTAACGATTGAATTTCTGCATTTTTAGAGCCTAGTAAAACAATTCTCAGTGATTTATTTTCTTCTAAAAGAGAATTCACAATATCTAACCACTTGTCATATGTTCTATATTCCCATTCACCGCCAATTACAATTGAGATAAAGGCTTTTGGAAGGTCAATTTTGTTTACAAAATTCTTATCAGAAAGAGAAATAGATATTGTAGTCTTTGCAATAGAATTAATTTGTTCTGTATTTAACCTATTTTGTAATAGAAAATCCATCCTGTAAAAGCTAAATAAAACCCTATTAACTTCTGGACCATTGTAAAAACCAAACATTGATACATAATTTAATCTTGGAAAGAGCTTATTTTTTATTTTTAGTGTTCTTGAACTGTAAGAATCTACAATTACAAGATCGTAAATATTATTTAAAACTTCAGTTAAATTACTATAGGTATTTTCAAAAAAAATATCGTTTTTATATAAATTAATATTTTTCTTTGAGGTCAACAAATCAACAGAACGGTCCTTTAAGAGAACTCTTGAAGATAAATCCATTAAGGAATCTCCTAAACTGGGTGCAGATATATTAATCCATAAGATTTTCTTGTGATAGTCCTTAATTTGTTTTTCTTCTAGGGAAATTTGTTTCTTTAGATACATATATGCGTATCTTTTAAAGAACTTGAAAAATCTTAGAAGGAGACTTTTCTGATCTAAATAGATTTTTGTGTAGTTAGGAACTAAAGTATCGAATGGCAAAGAATAAGTTTCTTTAAATCTCTCAGTAATTTTCATAAATCCATTTTTTTATTTCTAACTTTATAACTTTAGGATCAATATCATTAAAACAGTCGCTGATTCCACAATCATTGCAACCTTTTTTACCGCATGGTACACAAGAAAATCCACCTTGAAATATGGTAATATTTTCATATGAAGTTATCCTATCAAATTTCTCTACCGCTTTAGATTTATTTGACCATGGTGACCATTTCTTCACTATGGTAGGACCATAAATTCCAAAAATTCTCTTATTTTGACTTGCCGCAATATGAATATTTAATGTATCCATTCCAATGAATCCGATTGACTGTTTACTTAAGTAAAAAAATTCACTAAGAGTAGTTTCACCAATAAAGTCATATAAATTTTTTGATTTGGGTAATGAGGATTTAATTGTTAAATCAATATGTGTTTTGCCCCCAGTAATTATTATCGGAATACCAAATTGGTTTAGATACTCTAGCAATTTTAGTCTTTGTTTCTCTGGATATACCTTATACTCATATTGAGCTGAGGGATGAAAAATAATAAATTTTTCTATATTCAGTTTTTTTAATTTTTCATTTATTCGTTTTTCTTCAGGGATATTCTCTAATAATGCATCTTTGGCAAATTCCCTAGTATATTTAATTCCCAGAATGTCCAGAGGCGTATGGGTTTGAATAAATGCATGTGTGTTTGTATCATAGAAAAAGAAGTTAGTTAATAAAAACCTCTTCCACCAGGATTTCGATTTCTCTTTTTCAATCATTCCAATTGATTTTTTAGCAGAGATAATTGCAAAAAGAATACTTCTATCACTGGATGTAAGGCTTATGCTAAGATCATACTTCCTAAAAATTAATTTAGATATGTCTAATAAATATCTCAAGCCTCTTTTTTGCTTTTCGTTATAAGAAAAGCTTATTATTTTCCTTATCTCTTTAGAGAATGCGGCTGTTGAATATGTATCATCATTTACAAGAATATCTATATATGAATCTTGATAATAAGTTTTTAAGATTTTTATTAATGAAAGTGAATAATAGACATCTCCATTGGATCTTTGAATAATAACTAGAATACTTTTTTTTCTATTCAATTTTGTCTATATATTAACGAACTTAAAAAAATAAATAACACTGTCGTGAAGTGACCCAATAAATATGAATCGCTAAACATAATAACTAAATAAATTATAGGTAAAGCTAGTGCGATGTTTTTATATCGCTCATCAGATTTTTTAATAGCGTAATTTATTTGATAGATAAAAATAGAAATTAAGGAAAGCAACCCTAAAATCCCTGTCTGCGCTGTAACCAATAAGTACATATTGTGAGGGTTGACAGTAGGAGGAATATTTGGGCTAT
>Ga0181566_10002531_pt1 | contig 15013 bp, 11 predicted proteins | sample 101ome_15_FD_133762 | JGI IMG/M metagenome (GOLD analysis project Ga0181566, IMG submission 133762) | Coastal salt marsh microbial communities from the Groves Creek Marsh, Skidaway Island, Georgia - 101402AT metaG (megahit assembly) | ecosystem: Environmental > Aquatic > Marine > Intertidal... | reverse complement strand
TTGATCTTATAAGTGTAAAAGATCCCGTTAATTCATCAATTAAATCTGTGGCACCACCAACAACAAAATTGGTCAAAAAAGAGCCCATAGCAGCTGCAAGATCATTTTGATTAATTTCCATAACAGCACGCGCCCATGTATCTACATCCATTTCTTTTTTAACTTTTATTGCTTCGTTAATTGATTTAGTATAACTTTGAATTTGTTCGACAATTTGATCTACACCCGAATTTACAATCCCTTGAAGTGATTCAAATTTTTCATTAAATTTTGATCGCTGCCGATCCATTTTTTGTCGACTACGATCTAACTTATTTTTAATATCAGAATCAAGATCCATATCATGAATACTGCGTGATTGAGCTAACATAATTTCCTGATAACCAGAAACAATATGAAATAAATATAAAAACTGATTTAAATACTCCCTAACCTCTTTTGCATAATTGAATAACCCTTCAGTATCAATCGTTACGCCTTGCATATAGCTCAGCGTACTCCCCATTTCATCTAAATTAATTGCATTATTCAAATTATTTGAATCTAAGGTAACTCCTTCTAAATTAAATTCTTTTGTATGAACATCAAAAAATCCAAAGTTAGACTTTATACCTGTTATTTCTCCTCCAAAAGCTTCAAAGTTATTTATTTCCTCTTGAGGATCATCTGGTTTTTGACTTAAAATCATATTTTGATCAATAAAATGATAAATTCGTGGCTTTTTTAACTCTAAATAAGCCTTTTTTACATCTTTATATGGCCCTTTCTCTGGATCTCTATCTGACATTAATATATCGATAGCCGTCTGAATACGTTTATACTGACTTAAATAACCAGCCACCTCATCTTTACTTACAGACTTAAGTACGCCATCTACTTCAATAGCAAATGAAGATGGTGAATCCATATCTGTAGCTTCTATCTCATCTCCAGGTCTAGGAATAACAGTATTTACTAATTCTAAAATAGACTTTCGTTGAGCCTCTATACCCAGTCCATAGCGGGAAATATAGGTTTGATCTCCACCAATAAAATCATCTTTTAGATTAAGTTGATATTTTCCATCTTCCAAATTTAAAGGCGTAAATTCATACCCAAAAAGTTTTTTTAATCTTTTTTGTTGGTCACTATTCAAATCCATATCTTCGTGTTCCCAATTAACACCTAAAAAATTAAAGTCGTCAGCTCCTAAAACTGATTTACCTTTCTCTCCATAAATTTTCGTTAAATCTAGCCCCTTATCCTGAGTAGGTTGTTGGGTTTTAATAATCGCTGACTCTCTTAAATTAAACGTATAGGATATCCCATCGTCTTCTTTAGATGCAGATAAATCTACAGTGATGTTATCAAACATAAATTCATCGCCATCTTTTTTTTCATTAAAATCAAGCGTGCCAAGATACGTTTGCTCAAGAACATCTTCTGATATGAGATAACCCCAAACAGCATCAACCTTCTTTTGATTATCTTCTGAGGTGTTTTGATAATCTTCATTTACTTCAAAAACATCCTTTAAAATAGCAGTTTTAGTAATAAACCCATCCGAAGAAAACATAGCTTTAAAAGGAACTGTTTTTGCTAATGCTAATTTATAATCAACTAATTTATTATTGTATGCATTATAATTTTTGGTTTCATCTGAACCTGTAAACCCTCTCAAAGCATCTATAAACGATGATGAGAGAGTCTCGGAAGTGCCGTCCTCTATCTTTATTTTGAATAATTCTTGCGTTGATCCAGGGTATGTATACCGAGTTCCATAAACCCAATCTTTTTTTTCAGTTACTTTTGTACTTGCATCAAATGCGTTAATAAGAGCTTCAGCAGCCTTAATATCATCTGTATTGATATACTGAGAAAGCCCAATTTTTTCTTTAATATTATTTACTCCCTCAAGTGACACATCTGTGCCATCAATTGCTTGATATATCACATCATCAGAAAAACTAGCTAACCCTTGTCTAATTTCTGATGTTAATCCATCCAGCTCTTCCTTTTTTGTCTTATAAGCTTCTTCAGCAGCTTGGTAATCATTGTTGTCTTGTAAAGTTTTTTTTCTCTCATCAAGATTTTTAATAAACGCATTAATTTCTTCCATAAGCGATTTAAGCTCTTTTTGTTCTTGTAATTCATCATCTGTTAGATTTTCGTCACGTCTAAGTTTAAGGTTGAGCCACTTATCAATTTCGTCTACGTCAGTAATTTGCCGATATAAAGCGCCTTGATATTGGCGTGGAACATTAATTTCAATAGTGCATCTTTCTTGAATTGCAGTTAACAATGCTCCCATTCTAGTATAAAAATGGTCAGTAATTTTACCTGAACCATTATCAGTAGCTTTACCTGTACTAGTGTCAGTAACTATCTTCTGGTCAATAAATGGAGCTGTATTAGAAGCCGTACGAAAATTATCATCTAATTGCCCTACCAAACTAAAATGCAAATCATTAATTTCAAAAACAGTTTCAAAGGATCCTTCCGGCAAGGATAAAAGCAGATTATTTTTAACACTATCTAAATAAATAATGTCTGATTCTGGGTTCTTGGGGTCTGAAACAATTTTAGTTAGCGCATGATGAACCTTAGCCCCATTTGGCAATTCAAACGTTCCTGCAGCCAAAGAAATCATAGAACCAACATCTTTTTTTGAATATCCCAAACGATAATGAAAAATATTAGATAATAACCCCGTTAAAACGATGGCTGTATCTTCACAGTCTCCCTGCTTTGATCGAATCGTATCAGCAATATTCTGCCAATTATCTTCTCCTGACTGATCTGCAACATAACTAAACTCATTTTGAACAAAATGCATCATTTTATCGATGATGTTTTCTTTAGTATCGGTTGCATAAATTATCTGAGAATCATATAAAGATTGTACAAGCTCTGTTACAGAATCATTATGATAATCTAAGTTAAATGCTTGATTTCTATAAAATATTTCTTTATTACTTATTCCTAAACTCTGATTTAAATCAGAACGTTCTTTGGAATACTCTGCTATCAACGCCAGTTCTTCAGCGCTATCGTTTTTCAAATGATCCAAACATGTTTTTAAATCTGAAATTTCAACAGATTGCAATTGCAGTAGAGCATCATCAGCATGCGTAATACAATGCTCTAAAAAATTCACAATAGTATCGGTCGCTTCAAGAGATACAGTTCCTTGAATAAGATAAGATTTAATCAATTCAAAAGATTCTTTATTTTTTTGTTGAATCGAATCTATTGGTACAGAATCTGAATATAAATAAGATGCATATTTTATACACTTTAATCGCAATTCAAGATCAGCAATACCATCAAACGAGACAACACCATTAGTCTTATCTGAATCCTCAAAATCAATACCAGAGTAATCAAAGTTTGCTGAATCTACCTTAGCAAGAATATCATCACCAACAACTTGATAGCCTGATCTTATATCCAATTCAGGAGCATACATCGCCATAGTTAAGCTAACACCATCCTATTAAGATAATATACGTCATTTTACTAGCTAAAAATGCATCTATGTTTTCTGTTTGATCTTATCAATATTACTATCCCCAAAAACATCTCGAAAAAAAGACTCAAACGGAACCTCTGGCCTCATCATCAAATATGGAAAAACCTGCTTGAATCCCTTTTGCCTAAAAACAATTTTTAATCGTTTCAAATATTCTTGATTATCTGAAATTAGCTCGTTAACAAGCAATGGAACCACGTAATAATGCGTTGAAGCTAACGCTAATACTATCAAAGCAACCTCATCACTACTCTGACTTTCCTTTAACCGCTTAAGCAAAAAAATATAACAAGCCACATAATCCGTGCATGCCAACATTGGAATCCCTAACATCTGAGCATGATCTTGCAATGTTAAATAATGCTCTAATAAAAAATCCAAAGCTTTATTTGACGACTCAATTAAGGCAAGTAACGCCGCTGTATAAACACCATCGGAATTTTCTTGGGTCAAACACGTAAGCAAAAACGAAAATTCTTCCTCTAAAAACTCTTCTTCATCATAATTTTTTAATTGTATCTTTTTTATACGCGAAATCTTTTTTGAAAAAATCATACCCAAGTATACCATTCATCAGAAAAATTTTCTCAGCCAAATAAAACAGAAAAAATAAATACATTTTTAACAACAGATACTTCGTTTTTAAAAATAAAAAGGAGTTTAATATGGCAGATAAATCAGAATATATAACAAGACTTGGTGATGCTGGCCAGCGAGAAACTATGGCAAAAACTGCTGGTGATACATACGTTGATGACATTGCGGGAATCCGAGCCGAGCTAGATGGTAATGACGATGGTGATTTCGGAGCATCCTTAGGAAAGATGCTTGAAGTTCAAGTTAAGATGACAGAGGCAGAAACAGAATTCATGACAACATCATCAATTCCGAAGAAAGTTTCATCAACCATCTTACAAGCTGGACAGGAAGTTAAGAAAACGGCTGGCGGATAATAATTAGACAATAAAAAAGAGGTACCGTAAATGCAATGGGAATCACGCTCAGTAATTGAATATACAAATACGCTTAAGAGTGGTGTGACATATGACTTTGCATTTGCGGAATACCTGTCTAGTGTAAATTTTTATGAACTTCTTTCAGAAGTTCAAGTAGGTTTAGCAAAAGAAGGAAAAGCAACACTTCCTTCAGGTATAGAAGTTGACTTAAGTAGTCCTGGTGGCTTACTAGCTCTTCAATTGTTTATGGAAAATGTCGATGCCACACGACAAGCACACTCTGGTCTTTCACGATTGGGTTTAAATGTAGAAAAGCAATTATGGAAAAATATTTAAATGTCCAAAGAAAATTTTTACGAAATAAAACCCACAATGTTTCCTCTAAAAATCAACCCGCTTCCATCAAATCAGGTTGAATTAGGCTTAAAGCTTGCAGAATTCGATACCATTTTATCAAACAAAAACAAAACAAATACAAATTCAAAACAAACCAAATTATCAGACACGATTACTAATCAATCCTCTGCTCTAAATCTAGGTTACTCATTATTAAACACAAGCATTATTCAGCAAGGGAGCAAATTTCTTCCGCATCATCTGATTGCAAGCAAAGAATTTTCTGGAAAATCTAACAATGCTGAAAATATAAAGAGTTCTAGCTACATAAATTACTCTATGGCATTTCAAGCAGGATTTCATTCGGAAGCAATCACAAATTACAAAAAAAGAAAAAAAGACTCTCAAGCAAAAATCAAAAACGAAAACGAAGAAAACGATGATGATTCTAGCTCTAAATATGCCCATAATTTAAATCTTTATCATGCAATTGATTCTCTAAACCCTTTTAAAAAGCAAGATAAAAAAAATCATAAACTATTTGAGAAAAGCACATTACACAAAATGTTGAAATCTAAATTTATGTCTCCACTAGATTTATTAGGATCTGAAGTTACAAAAAAAACAAAAGCAACATTATCAAGAATTGCATCGATGTTACCATCCATTAAAGATGCTCCCGATGTATACACCGACAACAAGATCGATACGTTTGAAATAAACGCTAACTATAATTCTCTTGAAAACAATCGAGATTCAAAGGATGCCTCTTGGAAAACATGGAGCAAAGAAATGTCGTCGCATTATTTACTCCAAAGACATGCTGATTTAAAACAATACTCTAAACTAATTCGACAATTTTCTGGAAAATTTTTAGACCAAGAAAGACATATAGATCGGATTCAAAAAAATCTAAACGCCCCAAAATCAACCGAATCAAACATGAATGAATTGCTTGATAATATGAACACACTTTTGGAATCAACAATCACAGAAATTCAAACAACCCCTGTATCATTAGATAATATTGATACTATTAAAAAGATCAAATCCCAACTTGAAGATATCGACGAATTATCTGAATTATTAGATAAAAAAACAGACCCTATCTCTCAAAGCTCTAAAACTTCCTTTGAAAATTTAAAATCCAAACTAATGACAACATTAAGCTCAACCGAAAAAAATAAAACTACCTTTGAGTCTTATGCAAAAAACAAAGCTATAGAGCAAAGCAATCAGTGGTGGGAAACTATAGGTATACATATCAAACAACCAAGCCTTGTTTTGCCCTACGCATTAATGATCGAATCTGCTGAAACCGTATTTTCAGAAAGTAGAATAAATTTAGATAATTTATCTGACCAAAATTCATTTTATGAAAAATTAATTCAAGATTCTGCCCATGTATTTAACAGTGAAACCAAAACCAACCATATGCCATCCCAAACAGTCAGTCCTGAAGATTTAATGATTGATAACATTGAGTATGGCCAACAAATATTTGATAGCCTGCGTAAACAAAAAGTAATTAGTGATTCTGGAAAAATTTTATCGGTTGATCCTAACGATATGTTTCCTGAATATCACTTAACCTCTCAAAGTGAAAATAATCGTATTCAAAAAATATTACTTCGTGCTATCCAAGGTAATACCAGTATCAACACCTATGATACCTTGAAAATTAATGATCATGAACGAGAAAACATCAACCTTATTGCACCAGATAACACGCAATGGGATTTAAATACATTGCTTACCTCTATTCCAGAAGATAAGCCGTCAAAAGAAATTTATTTACAAGCAAGAAAAACATACACTATCTTATTTGATATGCTAAAAACAATGAGTGGTAGCAATCTAAAAGATAAAGGTGAATTAAAACCTACCCTAATAAAAAACAAAGACTCCGTTAGCATGTCTGTATACCCTAATGCTGAATGGCTCGAATTTAATCCAGAAATTTCTGTATATAATGAAGAAACCAAAGAAAAAGAAATTGTTGAAGGTTGGGAAAAAGTTGAAAATAGCCCTCTAGCAATTCATTTTAATTCCGAAGAAAAAGCAAACGAATTCTTTGATACTATCAAAGAGGCTATTTTAAAACTTGAGCCTCTTGTATCTACATTTTATACAGAAACCGACTCTGGCACTATTTCAAAAGAAGCCCATTATGAGGATGGAGAAATTAAAGAGTCAACAATACAAACATTAATTGATGACCAAGGAACTATCAAAGATAATTCAATTATCACAGCCACCAATTCCAAGCTTACATACGATACAGATAGTTTACTTGATAAAGCCTATTTTCAAACAAACCACTGGAAACAAATTTCTGCTCATATAAAAACAGGTATTGGACTTACTTTTGGAAGAGAAATGATGACTCGAACCCAAACCAACAGAATTATTAGAGATGATCACAAAAGAAAGAAACAAAAATACAAAGAAAAAAAAGAACAATGGGAAAAAGAACAATATGAAAAAAAAGTTGCTAAAATAAAGCAAGAAGCTAAAACAAAAAAAGCACAAAAAGAATTATTAAAAAAAATAGAGGCTGATAAAAAGAAGCGCGCAAAAGAACTCAAAGAAGCTCAAATGAAAGCGGAAGCACAAAAAAAGGCAAGAAAAATAAAATCAAAAAAAGCTCAATCTAAAAAATCGAAAAAGGCTTAATTATGCAAGAAATAAATTTAGAAGCCTCAGCAAATGAAGCAAACGAACACTTTTATTATAAAAAGTTACGTAAAGAGCTTCAGGATAAAAAAATCGAAAAACAAAAGGCACTTGAAAAGTCAGCGAATACTAATCATGACCCATCTAAAGCAAATGATACTACAAAATCGTTTCTTGATTCGCCTTATTTTAAGGATAAATTAGACTTATCTAGAACTGAAATACAAGAACTTCAAGAAGAAGAATTAAAAAAAACAAAAAAGAAAAAACAAACCGATCAATTAACTGAAGATTTCAAATACAATGCTCATGATATAATGAGACATCTTGCCCATAAAATAAATTTTTTTGAACGAAAAGATGAGCTAATTGAAATGTATAAATATAACTTACAGCAATCACGATCTCATAATTTATTTACTGCTCGATTTGCAACATTTAAAGTTGGCATTGTGGGTCAATTACTCACAGCCATTGGTGTACCAATCAATGAAATACAAAAATTACAAACAGATTCATTAAAAGATCTCTTTGAGCAAAATACAGTTGAAATGCAAGAAAACATTTATCACGCAGAATTAGCTGAAATTATCAAAGGTAAAAACAGAAAAACCAAATCTCAACTAAACCTCTTTTCTCAACTACAAAAACATTTAATCACTCAAATGAACAATATTGGTAGAATCGGATTTTGGTCTCAAACACGCTTATATGAAGAAAAAATTACGCAATGCCAAATAATTAAACAAGAATTTGAAGAAGAAAAATCCCATTTAGAATACTTATTACATTTTAATGATCAAAAAAGAGAAGCCTCATGAGTAAAGAAAAGACAAAACCAGAATCTATTTCAACAATCTTAAACTCCGAATTAGAGTCTAATACACTTAGTATTGCCGATATAAAAAAAGATCTATCGCACTGCAATCGCATGATTGAACGAACACAATTTAAAATAAAAGCATATCAACAAAAATTAGATCAATTAAACAAAATAAAAAAAACAACGGCATCAACCATTAACAAAGGACTACGATTATTTAACTTAATAAAAAATATTAGTAAAAAGGTCTAACCATGAACATAAATAATCAAACCAATCCATTAAATCCAGATCCATCTTCAAATAATACTATCAATGAATTATTGAAGAATAACCCTGAATTAATAGCAGAATTAGCCGAATTAAATAGCGAACCCTCAGAAATAGAAGAGATTGAAGATATTGAAGAAAGCGAAGACATTGATGAAGATGATGAAAATTTATCTAAAAAAAAGAAAGCACGTTTAAACATATCTAAAAAACGCCGACAGGTAGATTCTCGATCGGTATCTTCTATGTATGATAATGACGATGATCCTTTATCTTTTTTAAAAAAGTCTCACGAATCATTAAAAACAAAACAAGATACTCAATTAAAAGAAAAAATTAAACAAGGATTCAACAAAGAACTATCTACCTTTTTAGCAGAATCAAAAAACCCTAAAGCAGCATCGTTATTACAGAAAAATTTACGCCCCTCTGCTTCAGATATCATTTCTATTTCACAAAATAATACGGACCAAAATAGTCCTACAAAGGAATCACAATCACAGCAAGCAAAAAAGAATCAAAATTTAAAAAAACAAGCTCAATTTCTTAAACAGCCTGAGTTATATACCCCTTTAAAAGATTATGTTGCATTATTTGGAGAAAGCCAAATCAATCAAGCTCCTGAAAAAAAAGAAAAATTAAAATCAATTAGACAATCATTACAAGCAAAAGGTATTGGTAATGCTCAGTTATTAGGGATTGAACAAGGCGTTCAGACATTAATTAATAACGACTTAAAAAAAATGCTAAAAAATAAATTTCAGGAATTAATTTTATCATTTGAAAATAAACCAACTGCAGAAGTAATTGCCAATCATGAAAAATTTAAAAATGTTTTAGCAACAGCAGGACAATTTAATCTTTTCCAAAACAATCAAAAACTTCTTAAAGATATTAAAAAAGATTCTAAAGAAGAATTAACTCATTTTTTACATAATGAACTCGATCGAACAATCACAGAAACAAAGCTTACAACAACATCGAATCATGAATTAATAGAAGCATTTAGTAAATTTAATGAACTTAGTAAAATGATTAAATTCGATCAAGGAAACTATCTACGCTATTTTAATAAAAAACTAGAAAACGAAGGTTTAACACCATTTATATCCCCCGACCCTCAAGGAACATTAGATACGGATTTTAACCAATCAAACCAACAAAATAGCCGTCAAAACCACCCTAATTTTGAGCAAACCAATGATGAGCTAGAAAAAGAATTATTAACTATTGAAATTAAGTCTTATTTTTCTCAAGGAATTATAAGCTCAGTAAAAACAAATCTTAAAAAAATAGCATTAACCTCACGTTGTAAACGTCAAAACATTGATATTATTACTATCAAAAAACAAGCTAAAACATTGGCAATTTTACATGCAAAAATGGAATGTCGTAGTTTGTTTGAATTTAGAGCAACACTTCCAACCTATCACTCCCCCCTATACAAACAATTTCAAAAAAAACTTAAGGTAATTTTAAAAATATTGAAAAAATTAAACCAGCCTCTTAATAGTTCTGATCTCAGACTTATACGAGATCAATCAAATAAAGCTATGTTTTCAATAATTAAAGAAGAATACATTAAAACTACTGTTTTTTTAGAATCAAACCCCAATCATCCAACATTACTTAACAAAAGAAAAGAATTTGCAGGCATTCTTCAACGATTGAAATCAGAAACAGCAATTAGTGAAAATTTAAGCACAAAAATGCTTGAAGATCTTCAGTTTTTAGAAGATGTAAATATAAACGAAGCTGCTTAAAAAAATTTCTTTAAAATTTTATGCAATTTACACCTCATAATATACGTTTATGTTTATAGAGTGCCAAATAATGGAACTCTATACAAATAAAAAAGGAATCCAATGTTAGATCTATATATCGAAAACAAAAATGCAATTATTGGTCTTGAATCCGCACTGAGAATTGCTATCTCAAATGCAAATAATTTTAATACTACTGGATTTAAGTATATTTTTTCATCATTTACTACAATGTACAGTGAGGCAATGTCATCAGGCACAGATGTTACCAACCCATTAGAAACCGGTAGCGGTATGACCTTAGGTTCAACGTCAACCGATTTCTCTCAAGGAAGTATCACTATTGGAACAGATTTAAATGTAGCAATCATGGGAGAAGGATTTTTTGTAGTATCATCATCTAACTCTGAATTTACAAATGACTCCAGTGCTTTATATACTCGTGCAGGAAATTTTCAAGTAGATTCAAGTAACACGTATATTACGGATAGTTTTGGTAGACAGATTATGGGTTTTCCTGTGGATAATCAGGGCAATATTACATCAACACAGCTTGAACCTATACAAACAAAAGGATTCTCAGCTATTAAATTTGAAAATGGAGGCACGTTGGTAGGAAATCCAGAATCAGATTCACCAACACCTTTATATAAATTAGCCTTAACAACATTCCAAAATAAAGAAGGTCTTATTCAAACTACCGGAGGAGCCTACAAAAAAACAATATCATCTGGCGAAACATTTTCTATCAAAACAGCCGGAGAATCAATCGCCGATAATTCTTCTCATACGTACGGTGATATCTTAGGAAATTCTCTCGAATCATCAAATGTAGATATTGCTAAAGTTGCACTTGATATGAATCTTCTGAATCGAGGATTTTCTGCTGTTCAAGCTGTAATTGATGATGTAACAAAAATTCTTAACGAAATAATTAAAAAATTAAGTGGCTAATAGTTAAGCTAACTTAGCGCTTTAAAAAGGGGCGCTAAGGATAAGAATAATATCAACGCATTCAGTGTAAGATTAACTTTCAACGTTAACACTTTGTTAATTGTTTGAGGAAAACATGAACCTATAAAACGCCCCCAAAAAAAAATACCCTCAAAAAGACTGGATTAAACATTTTCAAAGACGTTAAACTATAGATGATGTCACCAAAAAAACAACTCTATATAGTCTTATGTTCTTGTTCATTACTTTTAAGTATCTTAGCCCTTATTTTAAATATAAAAACGCTTCCTTTAATCAAGCAAACGCACCAAAATTCTAAAAAAATTACAGAATTAAAAGAAATTAATCGTCATCTAGAATATCAAATTCAAAAGCAATCTACCTATGAATCTATTGAAAAAAAAGCCTTACAATTAAAAATGACTCATCCAAGCTCTAGAAAAATAACTCATTATTATTTAGCTCAATAAAAACCCATGAAATTAAGACATAAACTTTTCTTTTTATTTTTAGCCTTGTTTATAGTGAGTATCATTATTCGACTTGGCTATTTACAGCTATATAAAAATGAATTTTTTAAAACAAAATCAAATAATCAATTAAAACGAATTATTAAACTTTATCCTAATCGTGGATCTATATTAGATCGAAATCTAAAGCCGTTGGCACTTACGGAACCTGCATATCAAATTTATGCAATTCCTAATAATATTGAAAACAAATGGCTTTTTGCAGAACATGTTGCTCCGTTGTTAAATAAAGATCAAAAAGAACTCTCCGATAAATTATACGAATCAAAAGCTCCCTTTTTATGGATAGAAAGACAGGTATCTGAACCAATCGTATTAGAATTAAAAAAATTAAATCTCAAAGGCATAGGTTTTATTAAAGCAGAAAAAAGAGTATATCCTAACAACGAATTAGCCGGTCATGTCTTAGGTTTTGTAGGCATTGATAATCAAGGCTTGTCGGGTCTTGAATATCGTTATGACAATCAACTAAAAGGATCCAGTGGAAAAATTATCTTAGATGGGGATCCTCGTGGGACACAATTAGTTTCGGGAAAAAAAATTAAAATCCCTCCAGATGATGGGCAAACAATTGTTACAACAATTGACTCAACTATCCAATTTATTGCAGAAAAGTCATTGGCGCATGCTATGAATAAACATGAAGCAGAGTCTGGCCAAGTAATTATCATGGATCCTAAAACCGGGGATATTTTAGCTATGGCAGTGGCACCAACATTCAACCCAAATTCTTGGCAATCAAGCCAGGCAGACGATCGTCGGTTACGTCCTGTTACAGATGTGTTTGAACCTGGCTCTATTTTCAAAATGTTTACACTTGCAGGAGTTTTAGAAGAAGATATCGTCTCTGCAAAAACAACGATTCATGTACCAGAAACCTATAAACTTTACAATAAAGTTATCAAAGAAGCACACCCACGAAAAGAAAATGAATCCAGCAACAAAACTGTTTCTGAAATCATCGAACAATCACTAAATGTAGGAACTACCCTATTGGCAATAAAACTTGGAAAAGAAAAATTTTATAAATATATTAAAGCCTTTGGCTTTGGAGAAAAAACAGAAATCCAGTTACCAGGCGAAACAAAAGGCTTGTTAAAATCAATAGATCAATGGTCTGGAGTAGATATTGGCACCCATTCATTTGGGCAAGGCTTAGCGACTACGGGTATCCAGCTTACCACAGCCATGAGCATAATTGCCAATGACGGAATCTATGTAAAACCTCGGCTTATCAAATATTTCCAAAACAAAAATAAAACTCGCTTAAAGGGAATTCCAGTGCAAGAAAAAGAACGTATAATTAGTGAAAAAACAGCTTATGAAGTTAAAAAATCCCTCTATAATGTAGTTGAAAGAGGAACTGCAAAAAACATTCGTATTAAGGGATACACACTCGCAGGTAAAACAGGAACCGCTCAAAAAGCCAAAGAAAATGGTTTAGGGTATGCTCCAGGAAAATATATTGCCTCTTTTTTAGGATTTTTTCCTGTCGAAGATCCTCAAATAGTTATGCTTGTATCCATTGATTCTCCAAAAAAGGGTTATTATGGCTCAACAGTTGCGGGCCCTGTATTTAAAAAATGTGCAGAATTTATTATTGATTACTATAATATCCCTCCCAATTCAATAAAAACCGAACTTAAACGATCAATTTCAAAAGTTAACCGACTCTAAATAACGCTTTATTGTTTCTTTCCAGCCATAATGCAATGCATCACAAACCAATGCATGACCAATAGATACCTCTTGAACTTTTGGTACATGTTTAAGAAAAAAAGTAAGATTATCTAAATTAAGATCATGCCCAGCATTTAATTGAATTCCTAAATCACATATCGTTTTTGCTAGTGCTGTATATGGTTGAACAGCTTTTTCTAAATTATCTGGATAATGCAAATAATCCTCAGCAAAGGGCCCCGTATATAATTCTACACGATCTGTTTTCGTTGCTTTTAGCTGATCCCAAGCATTACATGCAGTATCAATAAATAACGATGACCGGATATTTTTTTCATGAACTTGCGCAATCGCATTGCTTATTAAGTCAAAATCTTGGGTTACATCCCAACCAAACGATGACGTTAAAGCATCTGGAGGATCCGGAACAAACGTAACTTGGTCAGGCTGAATATCACAAACTAATTCTAAAAAATCTGTTGATGGATACCCCTCGATATTAAATTCTTTTTCCGGATAACATTCTACCAATAATTTTAACTCAGCAACATCCTCATAACGAATATGTCTACCATCGGGTCGGGGATGAACGGTAATACCATCAGCACCTAATTCCAATGCTTGATGAGAAAACTCAAGTACATTTGGAAAATCCCCTTCACGCGAATTTCTTAATAGTGCAATTTTATTAACATTAACACTTAATTTGGTCATTTATTACACAGCTATAGGAAATTTAATAAATGGCTGATGCTCATAATTAAATAATTGAATATCCTCAAATGTAATATCAAAAAAGGGCTTTTTAGCAATGGCTACAGTCGGTAATGGACCGGGCTCTCGTTCTAACTGAATCTTTACACCTTCAACATGGTTTTGATAAATATGTGCATCACCAAATGTATGAATAAAGTAACGAGGAATTAACTGACATTCTTGAGCAACCATCATTAAAAGCAAAGAATAACTAGCAATATTAAAAGGTACCCCTAAAGCAAAATCTGCAGAGCGTTGATACAACTGACAATCCAAAAATCCATTAGAAACATAAAACTGAAAAAACGTATGGCAAGGAGGCAATGCCATCTGATCAAGATCCGCTACATTCCAAGCACTAACAATATGACGACGTGAGTCTGGGTTTGTTTTAATACTTTCCATAACGTGAGTTAACTGATCAATACCTCTGCTGATTATTTGGCCATTTTCTTCTTTGGTATAGGCTTGCCACTGGCGCCATTGATACCCATAAATAGGCCCTAAATTTCCAGCCTCATCAGCCCAGGCATCCCAGATAGGCGTATGCTCGGTTAATCCATCATTGATATTAGTCGATCCTTTAATAAACCATAGCAATTCTCTAACCACAGCATTAAACAAGACTTTTTTAGTCGTAACTAGAGGAAATCCTTCACGTAAATCATAACGATTTTGTGCGCCAAATAAAGAAATCGTACCTGTTCCGGTGCGATCATGTCTAAGTTCGCCTTCATCCAGGATTTTTTGTAATAATG
>Ga0181566_10002515_pt1 | contig 15059 bp, 14 predicted proteins | sample 101ome_15_FD_133762 | JGI IMG/M metagenome (GOLD analysis project Ga0181566, IMG submission 133762) | Coastal salt marsh microbial communities from the Groves Creek Marsh, Skidaway Island, Georgia - 101402AT metaG (megahit assembly) | ecosystem: Environmental > Aquatic > Marine > Intertidal... | reverse complement strand
GTTGAATCATCCCCATAGTGGCCAACAACCGGCTTGATTATGTGGCAATGAGTACCAGGAGCCCGAGGACATTCCCAGCAATGGCATGCAATTCCATGGAATCCACATTGAGGGCACCCACGGTTCTTTCTCCTTCTGTCAAAGGTGCGGCCATTTCAGACTGGATCCGTTCATCGAGGCAAAAATATTTTTCCTCATTGACCACATCGCCCGACAAAAAAGGCTCACCGTGCATCGCCACCCACCCGGTTATCCCAACCCCCATGGGGAGCTCAAACCCCTTACTTTCCTTTGAAAGCCCTTTCTCGACCTCGATAAGCAACTTATCGGAATCTGCATTGAGCATACAAATAGAGGCAGAACTTGCCCCAAATACCCCGATCACCTCATCCAGGATTTTTTCCAGCGATACCAGGGGGTTGTTTTCCTTACTCGACAAAGCACTGATACGGTACAGCACATCCAGGGCCCGGCGGTCCGAATTTTGTTGGGTAACTTTGATATCCACGACTTGTAAATTATCGGGAGTTACCAGGAATGCGAGAAAGGAAAATAAATTATTGCTTACTTTGAATAAAGTGCGACCAGGTTTCCTCCATCGGTTTTCCCAACAAGGAAGACATAAAAGGTCGACGGGATGGGCGCTTGGGCTCCTTGAGTAATCTCATGCCTGCTTCTTTGGGAAGGCGGTTGCTTTTCTTACTGTTACAGCGAATACAGGAAATGACCACATTTTCCCAGGATGTCACCCCGCCCCGGTCCCGGGGAATGACATGGTCCATATTCAATTCTTTGGTCGGTAATTTGCCCCCACAATATTGACATTTGTAATCATCCCTTTCCAGGAGGTTTTCCCGGTTAAACTTCATCTCCTGCATCAGCATCCGGTCGTAGGAGCGCAATATCAATACAGTTGGAACCAGGACTTGCTGGTTAATCGTCCGCACCACCCGACTCCCCGGCTGAAACTCCACTTCTTTGGAATATTCAAACCAAGCCGGGCCATCAAAAACACGGAAACTTCCATCTTCCGCATATATCACTTGAGCATGATCGAGGGAAAGCAAACTAAACGCCCGCTCTACCCCCACGACGTTGACCGCTTGCCAGAGGCGGTTGAGCACGAGGGTTTGATAATGTGTGTCCATCCGCCTTTAGATATAACCGAAGACATCTAGGGAGTGTCAAAGGATTTTTCTTACTTTTTTTGTAACAAAAAAGTCACAAATAAGAAAAGGTACTCGGTGGTAGGAAAAAAAGAGCCCGGCCAATAATAAATTAGTAGCTACGGCCTTCTTTATCTTCGTAAAAATTAAGAAAGGCTTTATGGACGACACGATAACCGCCAGGGGTCGGATAATCCCCAGTAAAATACCAGTCACCAGGATGATCAGGTAACGCTTCATGAAGATTTTCAATTCCCTGAAAGACAATCTTCACATCGGTCACCCCGTCCAAACATTTTGGTTTTACAAGCTCTGCCACCCGATCAGAAATTTCACTGACCTTGAAGTTTTCATAGACTCGTTTCACATGATTTACCAGGCTTGGCTTGCTTTCTTTCAAAGCCTCGCGGCACTTCACGGCCACATCATCCAACAACCCATCATAGCCCCGTTCCTTAATTAAGGAAACAGCCGCCTGAAACGCGATAAATTTTCCCAGCTCGGACATATCAATGCCATAACAATCCGGGTAGCGTATTTGTGGCGCAGTGGAGGCAATTAAAAGTTTTCTCGGCTTTGATCGCCCCAAAATTTGCAGGATGCTTTCCTTAAGTGTTGTCCCTCTTACAATGGAATCATCTATGCAGACAAGGGCGTCATCATGCTCACGAACAACCCCATAAGTAATATCATAAACATGGGAAACCAGCTGGTTACGGCCCGACTCCTGTGAAATAAAAGTCCGAAGCTTGATGTCCTTATTGGCAATTTTTTCTCCCTTGGGCCAATTATCCATGACCAGCTCATTGATTAATTCGTCTGTGAGCTCCCCCTTATTTTTGGCATCAATTAATTGCTGCTGCACCACTGCACGCCGCACCAGGCGCAGCTGCTCCATAAAGCCATAATAGGCACTTTCAGCGGTATTGGGAACATAACTGAAAACGCTGTTGGAAAAATCCTTTCCCACAACTTCCAATACCTGGGGTACTAAAAGAGCCCCAAGTGTTTTGCGCTCAGCATAAATATCAGGGTCATTACCACGGGAAAAATAAATGCGCTCAAAGGAGCATCCTGTCTGCCGGGCGGGATCATCGGCAAACCTTTCAATCTCAACCGAGCCATTTGCCCGAACTACCACGATGGTACCGGGCTTGATTTCATTCACCTCACCGGCCTCCTTATTAAACACAGTCATCAAAGGAGCCCGCTCGGAAGCCACCGCCACCACCTCCTCATCCTCGAAATAAAAGCCCGGACGGATACCCAGCGGGTCACGCATAGCAAAAGCGTCGCCATTCCCGATAATACCCGCCAGGGCATACCCCCCATCCCAGTGAGCGGCTGCTTTTCTAAAAATCTCGGGTAAATTAATTCGCTCCCCTACCCATGCAGAATATTCGTCTCCAGCAATACCTTCTTTTTGGGCAAGAAGCCCAAGTTCGTCATTGCTGGCATCCAAGTGGTAGCCGGTTTCTTCCAAAATAGCCTGAGTGTCGGTGTCAAAAACCGGGTGCTGGCCGCGTTCCACCAGCTTCTGGTTTAGCTCCTCAACATTGGTGAGGTTGAAATTCCCCGCTACCATGAGGTTTTTATTGGGCCAGTTACTCTTGCGGAAATACGGGTGGCATGTGGTGGAACCATAGGCACCGGAGGTGCCATAGCGCAGGTGACCGAGCAGAATCTCCCCCCCATAGTCAAAATGCTGCTTGATCGTCTCAGGAAATTCGGGGAATGCCTCTCCTCGCTTGATTATTTTATCAAGTTGCTTGTGCTGGCCTCCAAATATTTTAGCCAAGGCCTTACTGCTGGTACTTCGTTCCCGAAACATGAAGGCCTCTCCTGCAGGCATATTTAACTTCATCGATCCAATCCCAGCACCATCCTGGCCACGGTTGTGCTGTTTTTCCATGAGTAGGAACAATTGGTTGAAGCCCCAAAGCGAGCTTCCGTATTTCTCGGTGTAATAAGCCAGTGGCTTTTTTAACCTTACGAGAGCGATCCCGCAGTGGTGTCCGATTTCATCACTCATTTTTCTAGATTACACAGATTCCATCTGCGAAGGAATCGCATCTTCCCAAATCTTCTGCAACTTTGAAATACTGGAGTTTACAATTTCTTGCTCATTCACGGTCAGGGAAAGCTCTTGGCCCTCGGTGCTTTGCCCAATTACCTGGGCCGGAACCCCGGCATTTTGAGCAGCGCTTACAATGGAATCCGCATGCTCGGGAGATACCCCAATAAGAACACGACCCTGGCTTTCTCCAAAAAGCAAGGCATCCAAGCGGGAAGATGCACCCATGCTATTGATATTTACATTGGCCCCCAGGCGAGATTCTCCAAAAAGCATTTCCACCAGAGCGACTAAAAGACCCCCCTCGGCAAGATCATGGGCACAGTCGATGGTCCCACTTTGAATGTTGGAAATTAAAAAGTTTTGCAGTTTGGCTTCCGCGTTCAAGTCAACTTCAGGCACGATTCCATCTTTCAAACCGAACTGGGTCTGTAGGAAATAACTGCCACCCAATTCATGTGGTAAGTCCCCGAGAAGAACGATGGATTGTCCCGCTTGGGACAATGAAGACCGGGTCACATGCTGTGCATCATCAATGAGACCCACCATGGAAACCACTGGGGTTGGGTCAATGGCTCCCTCCCCATGCTCATTATATAAACTTACATTTCCACCAACCACGGGAACATCAAAATGAGCACAAGCATCCGCCAAGCCTTTCACACATTCCTTCAGCATGAAATAGGCTTCCGGTTTATTGGGGTTTCCAAAATTCAAATTATCAGTCACAGCCAGGGCTTTGGCACCCGAACAAGCCAAGTTCCTCATACACTCCACAAAAGCAATCAGTGCCCCTTTGTAAGGATCGAGATAACAGAACCGGTTGTTGCAATCATTGGCAATGGCCAGGTACTTGTCCAAGCCGGCAATACTCAGCCTTACCACTCCTGCATCACTGCCCGGTTCCACGGTACACCCGGACATAACCATATGGTCGTACTGTTGCCAAACCCACCGCTTGGATGCGATTGTGGGATGAGCCAATAATTTTTCCAAAGCCGGAGTCACATCGCTTGCCTGGAGAGGAGGGACTGAATCAACTTTCCAGTCCCGAGCCCGGGTCACATGAGGGGGCTCACTGGATGGCTGGTCATAAATTGGAGCTTCATCGGTCAGGGATTTCGCAGGTAGATCCGCCACCACCACACCCTTATGGCGAACCACCATACGATCTCCTTCCTTGACCTCCCCAATTCTGGCCGCGTGCAAGTCCCATTTCTCAAAGACTTCTTCAAGCTCGCGTTCACGACCACGGTTTACAATGACCAACATTCTTTCCTGGCTTTCGGAAAGCATGATTTCGTAAGAATTCATACCGGTCTCCCGCTGGGGAACCAGATCCAAATCAATTTCAATACCGGCATCTCCCCGCGATGCGGTCTCACAGGTGGAACAGGTAAGGCCTGCAGCTCCCATATCCTGAATGCCCACAACCAGACCGGGAATCGCCATCATTTCAAGACAGGCCTCCAAGAGGAGCTTTTCCATAAATGGATCTCCTTTTTGGACTGCGGGGCGGTCCTCCGCACTTTCCTCGGTTAACTCACGGGAGGCAAAACTTGCCCCTCCCAGACCATCACGCCCGGTACCAGGACCCACGTAATAGACAGGGTTGCCAACCCCTGTAGCAGCTCCTTTTTGAATTTCCTCGTGACGTAAAATCCCCGCACACAAGGCATTGACCAAAGGATTCCCTTCGTAACAACTATCAAAGTAAATATCGCCACCCATATTGGGAATACCCAGGCAATTACCGTAATGGGAAATCCCACTGACTACTCCGCGAAACAAACGCTTTACCTGAGGATTTTCAATATCCCCGAAACGCAAGGAATTGGTCAAAAGAACGGGGCGGGCACCCATGGTAAAAATATCCCGGACAATCCCGCCCACTCCGGTGGCCGCACCCTCAAAAGGTTCAATCGCACTGGGATGATTGTGGGATTCTATTTTAAAAGCAACACCCCAACCGTCGCCCACATCAATGACACCGGCATTTTCTTCCCCTGCTTTGACAAGTACCTGACCGATCGAATCTTTATCTTTTTTCTCAGTGGGGAAAAGCTTCAGCAATTTCCGGGTATTTTTATAAGCGCAGTGCTCAGACCACATCACCGAAAAAATCCCCAGTTCCGTGAGGTTAGGTACTCGCCCCAGAATTTGAAGGATGTTTTCATATTCCTCGGGAAGCAACCCGTGCTGGGCAATAAGTTCCGGGGTTATCTCAACATTGAGACATGGGTCGGGATTAGGGGGCAAGGCAGAGATCGATGAGTCCGTCATGAAGATGCAAGCTCGACGGGGCGAGCACTTTGGAGGGGTTCAAGAAAAGATTGTAAAACCGGAATGCCATCCAAACAAGGGTGATGGGGCTCAACTGCCCGTTCAGGGTGAGGCATCATCCCATAAACATTACCTTCCCGGTTGCGGATACCGGCAATGTCATGAATCGATCCATTGGGGTTACCTTCGTAACGTAACAAAACTTGTTTATTGGCTTCAATTTCCTTCAAGGTGGAATCTTTTACCCGGTAATTGCCCTCTCCATGAGCAATAGGCAAGGCAAGGCTGTCTCCCATTTTTTCACAATTAAAACGCTCATTGGAATCCTCCACCTTGAGGGCTTGGTTCAGGCAGCGAAAGTCAAGGCAGTCATTGCGGATAAGAGCACCCGGTAACAGCCCTGCTTCACAAAGGATTTGAAACCCATTACAAATACCCAACACCTGACCACCCTGGGCGGCAAAGTTCTTGATGTCCGCCATAATCGGAGAAAACCGGGCAATGGCACCACAGCGTAGATAATCTCCAAAAGAAAACCCACCAGGCACCACCACAGCTTCGGTCTCTGCCGGCAGGGAGTCCTTATGCCAAATGCGTTGAGCGGGGACACCAAGTACTTGGTCCACCGCATGTTCAGCGTCCCAATCGCAATTGGAACCAGGGAATTGTATAATGGCTACTTTCAAGATTTTTTCTCCTCCTGCTGGGGTTCCTCGTCCTTAAAAACTTCTTCAACTACGGGGTTTGTTAAAATGCCTACCCCGTCCACTTCAACCGATACTTCATCGCCGGGCAATAAAAACCTTTTCGGGTCCCGAGCCTCACCTACACCGGAAGGGGTACCCGTCAAAATGAGGGTTCCGGGTAGCAAGGTTGTACTTCCACTAAGGAAGGAGATTAAGGTAGGCACATCAAAAATCATATCCTGCAGGGAAGACTCCTGCATTTTTTCATCGTTTACAAAGGATCGAACGGTCAACTTGGAAGGGTCCGGGATCTCGTCTGCGGTCACCAGGCAGGGGCCGACCGGGCAAAAAGTATCAAAGCTCTTCCCTCGGCAAAACTGACCACCCCCTCTTTCTTTCTGCCAGTCCCGGGCACTCACATCATTGACACATGTGTAACCGAGCACACAGGAAAGAGCCTCCTCCGGGGAGACATTTTTACAGGGTCGGCCAATAACCACGCCCAGTTCCCCTTCGTAATCAACCTTATCGCTTCTCAAAAAACGGGGAAGCACAATGGGGTCTCCCGGGTTTTGAACCGAGGTGGGAGCTTTCATGAAAACCATTGGGTGCCTGGGAATCTCAGCCCCCGTTTCCTCGGCATGAGCCCGGTAATTTAACCCAATGGCATAGATAACCCGGAAATCGATGGGGGTGAGCAATTGAAAGGGAGTGATCCTTTGATCCGTTGCCTCAAAAGACCCATCGTCTTTTTGGACAATCATAAAGGTTTGGCCCTGCTCATCAAAGCGACCAAAGCCCATACTACCGGCTTGATCAAGGTAGCGAAATATCTTCACTCCTCAATAATTTCGTAGCGGTAGTCCTCGATGACGGGGTTACTGAGTAGCCCGTCACACAATTGATCGATGGTGGCCCTGGTTTCCGCGGTGTCTTCCGCGTCGATTTGGAAAGTAACTGTCTTTCCCACCCGAACCGCATCGACGGATGCGTGCCCCAAACTTTTCATCGCTTGTTGAACCGCGGCGCCTTGAGGATCGAAGACAGTAGCCTTGGGAGATACATATACCATAACCTTCACAACCCTATGTTATGAATCCTTGTTCCCCCCTCCTTTCAATCAAATTTTGCGCACGTGAGGAAATACGCAGATATTTTTTCTAAGAATTGGCAAGCGGGTGGAAATTGGCATGCTCATCAAGGAGCCGTTCAACTTCCACCTGGGTGTATATTTGAGTGGTTCCCACATCCGCGTGCCCGAGCATTTCCTGAACGGAACGCACATCCGCTCCCCCCATTAAAAGATGGGTGGCAAAGGAGTGACGCAACCCATGCGGACTTAAATTTTTTTCAATCCCGGCACGCCGGGCATATTCCTTCACCAAGACCCAGACCATTTTTCGCGATATCCCTTTGCCCCGCATACTCAGAAATAACTCTCCACCGGTTCCTTCTTTTACAAGTTGCGGTCTTCCGCCATGTAAATAATTACGAATCGCTTCACTTGCATGCTTGCCTACGGGCACAACTCTTTCCTTGGCCCCCTTCCCAAAAACCCGGGCAAAGCCTTCCTCTGTATCAATTGCATTCATCGGCAGGTCACAAATTTCGGAAACCCGAAGTCCGCTGCCATACATCAGCTCAAACAGGGCACGGTCTCTTTTGCCAAGAGGGGTATTCAAGTCGGGTGCCTCCAGAAAGCGTTCCATTTCCTCAATACTCAAGCAATCAGGTAAATGCCTGGCTTTTCTGGGGTTGGCCAAGAGCTCGGTGAAATCCTTTTCCAACTTATTCTCCCCGGTTAAAAATTTGGCAAGCATCCGGACCGCAGATAATTTGCGGGATAGGCTGGAGGCGGCATATTCCTTCTTGGTTAAGGATGACAACCAGGCAGAAAGGTGCTCCAATCCCACACTTTGCCAATTACCCACACCCTGGTCCTTTAGGTTTACCGCACATTGCACCAAATCTTTTTCATAGGATTCAACCGTGTTGGCGGACAACCCCTTCTCTAATTGTACCCAGGCGAGAAAGGCACTAATTTCAGACTCAAAAGCGGGGGGCGGTTCCAGTAAAGCCTCTCCCCTTTCCCTCCGCTTCACCTTACTCTTCGCTCCCATTTTGATCGCTTAGAAATTAATCACTGGGTGTTTTTACCGGGGCCAGATCACCGGCAAATAACTTGCGGTAAATTCGATTGATAGGGGTCTTCATGCGGCTAACCATAAATTTCTCTTTACGCAAAGCCCCATACCCATATCGGTAACTGGCAGCTAACCTGGGGTATGAAAACAGACCCTGACTTCCGAGCATCCCCTTGAGTCTCTTCAAATAAAGCATGCCCACTTCCACATTGGTTTCCCAGTCAAACGCTTGCCGGTAATGAAGCTTGGTCACATCTGACCAGGCTGCCTCGGTTAGCTGCATCATCCCCCGGGCTACCGAGGTTTCAGCATTGGCATTCAAACTACTTTCCGCATGACACACGGCATATACAAAGCTTGGTTCCAAACCATGAGCGGGGGCTTCCTTTTTGATTTTCTCCCAAACTTTACTGCCCGATATGTATTGGGCATTGCTATCAATCAGGTTACACCCCGTTTGGAGCAATAACAATGCACTTAAAATTGCGTATATAAACAATTCTTTTTTCTTACCCATCACCTTCCCTAACCAAGCATTCAAAACCCTGCGTTGCAAGGCTCAATCAGCATTCCCCGCTCCGTTTCCTTCCCCTACAAATAACGACCCCTGCTTCAGGCCAATAATAAAAAGCCCAGAAGAAACAACATTCCGATAAAAGCGGTCAGACCAATGGGATGTAGCCCCAACCGGGCCCGCAAAGTCATACGCTCCTTAGCTTTTTGTTTATCCCCTTCCCCAAGAAGCCCAATCTCATGCATGGGATCCGCAAGGAAACTAAGCACATGGACCTGTCCGGCCTTCGAGAAGGTATTTACCTTTTTGACCAGTCCGCCCACAAATAAACGGTGAACCAGCCCATTACACCCATTCCAAAACCAACCCATTCCCAGCGTAAATCCCTGGCCGGCTTTCCGGTAGACCCAATCGATATCTAAGACAACGGACGGTACATCCCGGGGGTACTTTTCAAACTTCCGGAGTAAAATAAAAGCAAGAATTGCAAAAAATAAAACCTGTAACTGGGTAATCACATGGGTGGCATCATATGGGTGATACCCCGCTGCCCCATGGGGCAAAAGCGAATAGAGCCACTCCGGATTACAGCCGACAAACAAACAAAGAAACGAAGAAAATCCCATCGCCAGAAGCATGTTAACCGGTGCTTCCTTGGGCCTCAGTCCGGAATCCTTTCCGAAAAAGGCAAAGAAAGGAATTTTAACACCGGCCTGTAAAAATACCCCAACCGCACCAAAAAGCAGGCAAAGCCAAACCACCATGTATCCATTCTGGGCCGCTTCGGTAATAATAACTGACTTGCTTACAAAACCACAAAACAAAGGGAAGGAAACCGCCATGGCTCCGAGAATGTTAAAACCTGCGGTCCAGGGCATTGACTTGTAGAGCCCACCAAGATGAGAACTCCTGACCTCCCCGGTGCGGTAAAGGACTGCTCCCATGCTCATAAAAAGTAAACCTTTGTAAAGAACATGACTAAAGGCATGGGCAATGGCCCCATCGATGGCTAAATCCGTACCGATCCCAATACCCACAACCATAAACCCAATTTGATTAATCTTTCCATAGCACAGAACCCGGCGCAGGTCGTTTTCCATCATTCCGTAGAAAATGGGAAAGACGGCCATGACCGCTCCGATCACAATTAACACTTCGGCCCCGGGAAATAAGCGGGCCAGCATACAGACTGCGCATTTTGTGGTAAAGGCGCATAACCAGACAGGTCCGCTATGAGTCGCCTCGGCATACCCATCCTTGAGCCAGGTGTGCAAGCCGGGGAAAGCGGCCTTGATACCTACAGCCAGAAGAATGATTATGGCACCGACATCTCCCGCCTCCAAGGCTTCCGTCAGAGGCTCCATGGCCAGGGCTGACGCCCCTTCCCCATGGTAGCGGAATAAAATACCGCAGAGTAAAAGTAAGCCGGATGATATGTGGAAGAACAGATAGCGAAAACCGGATTCCTCCGCCGCTTTCGTCTTTCTTCCCCAAATTTGAAAAACTGAGGTGATGGCCAACCCTTCCCACCAGAGAAACAAAGAAATCATATCCCCGGCAAAGGCTACACCCACAGCACTGGCCGCGTAAAGTAAGCCCATCGACAACTGCCAAGGGTCCCGCACATGAAACGAATAGATTCCGGCAATCAAGGCAGCCACATGAAAGAGGTAGCCAAAAAACTTGGCTTGCTTGTCGACCTCTACACCCAATAAATCATAACCAAAAAGTGACAGGTGGGATACTGCACCCAGCTCCAGGGAGTGAACATACCATAGCCCAAACACCGGGGCGATGACCAAGGCCATGGATGCAAACCTGCCACGCAGGACTGCGGCAACCAGCCCACCAATAAGCAAGGCGGTCGCAGGGTGAAACCCAATTTCTAAACCACTGGCAGCAAGTGCATTCATTTTACTTCTCCCAGTAATCCTCCTCTTTCATCAACCCACATTTTCCAGTCGGGTTTCCCAAAAATTTCGATAAATAAACAAGGCCAACACAGACAACAAAACCAAAAATTCCATAAAAAGCAGGTAAGATCTCCACCATATGCAAAGTTTCCCCTTCTTTAAAAATCGCGTGCTTGTGCCAGCCTAGAGTGAAGATGATATCCACCACCACAATCAGCCCGCATAGCCAGTAAAAGCAACGCAGCAGCCTAGACCTATTCTCAGGGTAATCGAGCCAGTCTTTGGCCTCTTTCTTCTTTTTACGGGGTTTTGGCATGACAAATAAGATATTCTTTTACTCCTTAATTCCGGCAAGTTGCAAGAGAGGTTCGCTGAGGAAGAAAAGCACAAAGCATCCGATCGCGGTCAAGGCAAGCGGGACCACACATGCCCAGGGGGCTTCCTTGATTCCACTCGGTTCCTGCTCAGTTTCATCTTTCCGGAAAAATGCAGTCACCGCAACGGGCAAGAGATAGAAAACATTTAGCAATGAACTCACCAAAAGTACCACCACCACCCAGGCGGCGTCCCTATCCAAGGCTCCCATGGCGAGATACCACTTACTGATAAACCCACCCAGGGGAGGCAGCCCGATTACGCTCAGGGCACCAATCAAAAAGGCTCCCATGGTGATGGGCATTTTGCGCCCTAGGCCCCTTAATTCACTGACATATTTTTTGCCAGTGGCCACAAAAATGGCACCCGCACAGAAAAACAGGGTGATCTTACCACAGGCATGCATGGCAATATGCAACACCGCCCCCCCCATTCCCTGCTCTGTGGCCAAAGTGGCACCCAGGACAATGTATCCAAGCTGGCCAATCGTGGAAAAAGCAAGACGTCTTTTCAGATTATCCTGAGACAGGGCAATCAGCGACGAAATCAGGATGGTGGCACAAGCCAGGAGCATCATCCAATCCTCCCCATCCATCTTTGATAAAACCTCAGGGCCGAAAATATCAGCATACACACGGTACACACAAAACACCCCAACCTTGACCACTGCCACCGCGTGCAACAAGGCAGACACCGGGGTTGGGGCGACCATGGCCCCGGGTAGCCAGGAGTGGAAAGGCATCAGGCCCGCCTTGGCAAAGCCAAAGGTAAACAAGGCAAGCAGGATAATCTGCGTGGGCTCGGTAAAAAAGCCAACCTTGCCGGTGTCGGCGAGAAAGTCCATGGTCACATTGCCACCATCCAGCCAGACATAGCACCAACTCAGGGCAGGCAAAAGAAGGCAGAGTGAGGTGAAAAGAAGATAGCCCAAATAAGTGCGCCCCCCTGTCCGGGCATTCTTGTCCTGCATGTGGGTGACCAAGGGAAAGGTGGACACCGAAAGCATTTCGTAAAAGATGTAGATGGTGAGAAGATTGGCTGAAAAAGCCACCCCCATGGTTGCGGAAAGAGACAGGGCAAAAAAGGAATAAAAACGGGTTTGGGCATGCTCATGTAAGCCCCGCATGTACCCGATGGCATACACAGTCGTCGCGATCCATAAAAGGGAGGCCACACAGGCAAAAAGAATCCCGGGGCCATCCACCCGAAGAAGTAAAGGAACATGAGTGAAAATCTGCCACACATGGCACTCGATAATCGCTCCCTTTAAAATAATCGGAACCATGGAGACCACAGCGGTGGCTTGGACTACCGCAGCAATAAAAGTAAAGGTTTCCCGCAGGTTGGGTCTTTTCTCTCCCGCCCACATGATACCAATCATTCCAAACCAGGGGGCAAGAAAGGCAAGCAAAGGGCGAATATCTTCCACGACCACAGGTGCCAGAGTATCGACTACCGTGGCTACTTGGTTTGTTATAATCGCTTCACTCATCTTAGTGACCTGTCCCCCTTGGTAAATTAAAAGGTTCCAAAAACCTCTCGATTTGATTCACCACTTCCTGGTTGTAGACGCCAATGATCATGACAATGGAAGCCGCAATCAGTAAAGGGATAAGCATCGACAAGGGTGCTTCCTCAAACTTGGTTTGCTCCTTGGTTAAACCTAGATCGCCATGCCCTTTGCCCAGGTTCTGCCCACTTTCACTTACCGCCAGGTAAATACGCTCAATGAGGCGGAAAAAGAGCACCACCATAACCATAGTCGAAAACATGAGCACCACCATATATTCCCAGCGCTCGGCCACCATTCCTCCGGTTATCAAGTACCACTTACTGAAAAAACCACAGGTGGGAGGCAGACCGATGATGGAAAACCCTCCGACAAAGAACCCAATCATGGTGAGGGGCATTTTGGAGAACAACCCCCGCAGCCCATCAAAGTGAGTGGTCTTACAGGCCCGCAGGATAATTCCCGTGGCCAGAAATAAGCACAGGGTCATGCAGGCATCACTGATGATATGAAAGATGGAGCCGATTAATCCGTAGAAATTGTATATCCATACCCCACCCACCATGTAACCAACTTCCGCCACAATCAGGTAGGCAAGCATCTTCTTAATCTCTCTCTGAGCCAGAGCCATGACCGCGGCACAGACAATTGCAATCACCACAAGCCAAGGCATAAACTCAGACCACAGCGTGGACTCAAAAGAAAATTCAACCCCAAAGACGGTGAGCACCATGCGGATCATCACATAAATCATCACCTTGGTAACCAGAGGGGCCAGGAGACAGGAGGTGGTGGTGGGTGCATTGGAATAGGCATTGGGCAGCCAGGCATGAAAAGGAAAGAAAGCCATCTTGATCAAAATCCCCAGACCAATTAATACAAAGGCCACCTGCATAGCCGGGGAATCCTGGAGGTTGTTTGCAGCAATCACCTCCTGGATGCCCACCATGTTTAAGGTGCCCGTCTTGATGTAAAGATACCCGACCCCCAAAAGGTAGAGAGAGGCACCAATGGTACCGAGGATAAGATAGTTGAAGGTGGCGGCAGCGGCACGGTTACTGCCAATGGCGATCATTCCGTACCCGGTGAGGGCAGCCACTTCAATAAGAACATATAAATTGAAGGCATCCCCGGTTAAGGCAATCCCGGCTAAGCCGGTAATTTGAAGAAGGAAAAGCGGATAATAAAGGGCTTCCTTTCCCGGGGTTTCCTTTTCCACAGGAAGCTTGGCATACATGGAGACAATTAAGCCCACACCCACCACGACTAGGGCAATCAAGGCCCCCAACAAATCCGCCCGAAATTCAATCCCCACACCCCGAGGGAAAAGGTCCAGCACCCACCCCCCAAATATATAGGACACTTCTGCCGACGGGCAGGCAACCGCCTGAAACAAAGTTTCAACCGCTGCCCAGGTAGCTCCCGCCATCGATATTATTGATATAGGATAACAAAGTTTACGGTTTGCCATACCCAGCAAGGCACAGGCAACCGAACCGATCAGGGGAAAAAGTAAAACCCAGGCAATTGCGTTTTCCATTATTCGGCCCCTTTCTTTTTCGGGGAAGTGGTTTTATTGGCTGGCTTCCTGACGGAGGATTTTTTGACTGCAGGCTTTTGATTGCCCGCCTTAGGGGAAGAAGCGGCAGGCTTTCGGGTTGCTGGGGCTGGTTTTTTCCGGGGCTGGGTGGTTTTGGTTTTCGGGGCTGACTTTTTCGTTTGGGTTGCCCCCGTACTTTTCGGTGAGCTTGCTGATTTTTGGGATACCCTGGTAGCTTTGGATGCAGTTCTGGGCTTCCGGCTGGTGCGAGCAGGCCTCCTTCTTGGGTTGATTGCCTTCGCCAGGGGTGATTGGCTGTATCTTGCATCGGACCGCTCGATTTTTACAAGTAATTCATCTTCCTCCACCGTACCGTACCCCTGCTGAATTCGCAGGCAAAGGGCAAGGGCCAGACCCAAAGTGGCAACCCCCACCACAATCGCCGTGAGCATCAACACATGGGGGAGAGGGTTCGCATACTGCTGGGTTTCCTCCGGTTGCAGTTCCGCAGGAGCATACAAAGGTTTAGCCTCATCCGTACTGTTCAGTTCGAGGGCAGCAGCCTTGGAAGCAGCACCATGCGGGTCATGTTCCGCCTTGTAGATAGGAATCGTGGCCTCATCCTTCACCGCAATTGACACATAGAATAAAATAATCGCAGTTTGAAAGATCGACATCCCGATCAACTTCTTGATCAAGTTCCTTTTGGATATCATCGCATGCAGACCGATTAATAGAAGCACAACATAGATGAAGTAATTCAATCGCTCGATGAGCAACTCGTTGATGATGGCACCGTCTTCAAACATGATAAATCAATGGCTTTATGGGGAATGCCTGGCTTAGAGCCCCCC
>Ga0181566_10002503_pt1 | contig 15099 bp, 8 predicted proteins | sample 101ome_15_FD_133762 | JGI IMG/M metagenome (GOLD analysis project Ga0181566, IMG submission 133762) | Coastal salt marsh microbial communities from the Groves Creek Marsh, Skidaway Island, Georgia - 101402AT metaG (megahit assembly) | ecosystem: Environmental > Aquatic > Marine > Intertidal zone... | reverse complement strand
TCAGCACCGGAAAGACTGATTCGGAAACTTCATCCCACTCGGCGCCCGATTCAAACCGCACCGGCAACATCGTTTCAATCGGAGTGTCGGCATAAGCCGCCGGTGTGTGCATGGGACCGCAGAGCACGAGGAGCGAACCACCACGGTCGCGGATTAGCTCCTCCAACAGGGCCAGTTCTTCGGGGGTAAAGAAGGCCGCATCAACGTCGCCCAAAATAATGAGATCATATTTGAAGGCTTCTTCTCGTTTCGAGGGAAAGCGTTCAATATGTTCGGGCGAGTTCCGCGCCAATTCTGGCCCCATGCTCGACGCAATAAAGGTCGCATTAATGCGGGGATCGCGCTTCAGGATGGCGTGAAGGTAACGGAATTCCCAACGGGCATTCCCTTCGATATAGAGCACGTTGATCTTCTCATTCACCACCCGGATGCTTCGAGCCACGCTGTTGTTGGCAGTCGAGATTTCGTCGTCAAATGGCTCCACTGAAATCGCGATCTGGGCCGCACCCTTTTCGTAAACATCCACGCGGAAATCAATGTCCTCAAACTGCAAGCCGCCCCGCAGCCTGATTGAGCGCTGCGAAACTCGCCGACCATTCAAGGTAACCGCCAATCGGGCCGTGCGACGTTCGTAACCCTTCGTTTCAAGCTGCACCCGGACAGGAACTCGATCACCCGAGAAAGCCACTTCCTGCATCACGATGTTTCGAACAGCAACATCATCGGGATCCGGCAATCCCACTGGAACAGTGAAGACGGGAATTCCACGCGCGCCAAGATCCCGCAGGATCGATTCCGATCGCTGTAAACTGACATTCTCGATACCATCGGAAAACAGGACGATCCCCGCCGGAGGCACGGCACCGGAGTTTGCCACCTGCTCCAAGGAAGAGGCGATGGACGTCCCGGAAGCTTCCGCAGCCACAGCCTTCAACTCATCGCTCTCCACCACCTTGGCATCGCTGATGAGTTTGGAGGACTCACCGAAAACGTGATAGCTTAAATCGAGAGATTCGCCGAGGGATTCAAAGACCGGCTGACCTGATCCTGCGAGTGTCGCCCGCGCAAGGTCAATTCGCGAGGCGGCGGCAATGGCCTGACGTTCTTTGGAATCCAATCCCAACAGTAACTGATCCGCATTGATCTCATCTCCTAGTGGAATCATCCCGAGGGCACCCGCCGCTTCCACCAGATCGACAGAGCGCTTGCGCTGATCCTTCATCGACATGCTATTGGAAACATCAAGAAGCACCGGCAAACTGCGAATCTGGGTTCGCTCCTCCGATTCAACCGCCGTGGGCTCAAGCAAAGTGGCAACCGCGAGAGCCAAAACGATCATCCTCGCAAGCAAGAGAAAGGATCGTAGCCATAAGGGCAGCCCCCAACTCCGGCGATAGACGAAAATGCTCAGGAGAACGATGCCAGCAAGGATTGCCCACAACGAAGCACTGGAGATCGGGCGGGCCCAAAAGATCTCCTCAATGCGAGCAAGGATGAATAAAGCGTCAGGCATCTTGAGCAACAGCCGGGGGTTCTGGTTCAGCCACGGTTTGAGATTGGCGTGCTTCCTTTCGAGAACGCAAACGATCGGCCAAGAGGCATTCGATGAGGAGAAAGACCAGTGCTGCCATCATGAAGAAGCGCCACGACGAACGCCCGCTTCGATTGGTCTTGATAGACGAGGTCAATTCATCACCCGAACGAGCAATATTGACCTCCAATCCGGAGAGGTTTTTTTCGAGTCCCTCTTCGTCAAGTGGCGTAATTTCGGATTCGACGGGATCAACATTGACCGCCACCGGAACGCCGGGCGATTGCACACTGACCCGCGCGGTGTAGAAGCCGGCCTCGGCCGCCTTTTCTAGCATCGCAACGTGTTGTTTTTGATACTCCCGCACCGGCACGGTCATGGTTTCACCCGACGGAGAATTAAAGACCGCATCATTGGCATCGGGTTGCTCTGCGTAGGACAAGGAAAGCGAATCACCGACAACGCGGGCCTGTTCGAATTCTCGGCCCGCCATATAGGTGACGATCTGCTGCATGAGCATCGGGAAAACCGGAGTGAGAGCCATGTTGTTCCAGCTTGTTTCAGCCGAAGTGGTAAACATGAAGACGTGGCCCCGCCCCAGCGATTGCTCTAGCAAAATGGGAGCGCCACTGCCTGCCAACTTGAGGACCGGGAAACTCGATGGCGCGGACTCGACCGCCAAACGACGAAGAAACCTCGTCTCACTGAAGAGATCCTCGGGAAGAGAGAGAAGCGGAAGACAAACCGGATGATCCGGCATCGAAGGATCCAGCGGGCGACCAGCCCCAAGAGCGGTCGCGCTTTCTTCAGGCTGACCCAACTTGGCTGGCAAAAGTGGCGAGGACGAAGCCGCCATCCGTTCATTCCAGATGTCCTCCTTCACATTCTGTCCCGCGAACCAAACCATCCCTTTCCCTTCCCTGACAAAACGAGACAACTGTTCGACCTGAACCGGAGTAATCTCAGGGACATCGGCCAACACAATGACATCGACCGCACTCAAATCTTCAGTTGGCAACGACAACCACGGGACCGACCGGACGATATAGTCCTCATCCTGCCCTCCATCACCGCGAGCGAGCAGCGCGGAAACGACCAGACGTCCGGCATCACCATCGGAACCGTCGACACACAACACGGAAACGCGATCCCGCACAACGGCCACCACTCGCCTGACATTATCAGTGGCCAGCAGATCGCCGCTGATTTCGGCCGTGATGCGGGTTGGCCCGGCATTGTGAAAAGCAACGAAGAGCGAAACGGTCTCGGATCCGCCCGGCGCCACTTGTGGAATGATTTTGGTATCGATCTGCACTCCCTCCACGCGACACTGCACTTCCACATTCAAGGCCGGTTCCGGACCGAGGTTTTTCACTGTAGCTTGATAGCGGGCTGTCGTTCCCTTACGCAGAAATCCGGACACCAGATCGAAATCGGTGACTGCAAGATTGGTGGATACTCCGGAAACCGGAACGAGATACACCTCGGCTTCCTCTTGCAAATCAGCGAGAGCTTCCTGGAATCGGGCCGACGACTCGCGCCAATCCCGCTCCTGCATGTCGCTGATGAAATACACTTCCTTTTCGGGCGCATCCAGATCCTCGACCAACTCGCCGAGACGTTTGGGCACCCGATCCAGATTCAAGCCCGCAGGCACGACTTTGGCGTCATCAAGCGCCTGACGGAATCGCTCACGATCATAAGCCATGTTGCGAATGAGAATCTCATCCTCCTCTCCTAACAGAGCGAGCGATATTGGATCGCCTGGCTGCAAGGTCTTGCTGATCAACTCGACCTGCTCGAGAGCACGATCAAAGCGGGTATCGCCTTCGCCTCCATGGGCCATGCTGAAAGAGGCATCCAGTCCAATCACCACTCCGGCCCTTGACTCGCCCGGAAGCCAATCCGGAGCCCCCGCTTTCCACGCGGGACGGGCCAGAGCAGTCACCAACAAAAGAACGGCCAGACAACGAAGGCAAAGCAGGAGGAGATCGCGCAAGCGAATCTCGCGCGAACGCACGCGAACGTTGCGGTTAAGAAACTGCATCGCCGCCCAATCGGTTCGTTTAACCTTCTGGCGGGCGAGTAGGTGGGCGATGATGGGAAGACTGATTCCCAACGCCGCGAGAAGAATGAATGGATTGAAGAAACTCATGGACGGGCAGCAGACGACCCTCCAACCAGGGTGGTTTCACGTTGATCGAAGAATTCGCTCAGGAGGCCATCGAGCGGACGCGAGGTATCGACGAGGGCATAGTCGATATCAGCACCCACACAGCCGTCCTCCAGAGTCTGACGATACTTTCGGAAGTTGGCCAGATACTCATCGCGGATTCGCTTAGGTTGGGTGGTCAATGGCTCCTCACCTTCGAGCCCCTCAAAACGCCAGGTGCCATCAAAAGGAAACTCAATCTCAAAGGGGTCAAGGGTATGGAAAACGATCACGTTATGGCCGTCGTATCGCAGGTGCTCTAGCCCTCCAAGAATATCAGCAGTGTCGGAAAGCAGATCGGAGATCACGACGACAACCGAGCGACGTTTCATCATTAGGGCGATATCGTGGAGCTGTTTAGCCAGGCTTGTCTTCGGAGTAGGCTTCACGTCCTTCAATAAACGGTCGATCTCAAGGATGATCCCCATAGCGGAACGTGGTGGAAGGTAGGCCCTTACTTCGGCATCGAAGACTGAAAGCCCTACCGAATCACGTTGTTTGAGAACGAGGTAAGCCAAGGAGGCTGAGAGAAACTTGACATACTCCAGCTTGCTGACTTTGCCAGATGCGTAGTTCATTGAAGAGCTAGCATCGATGAGAAGGTGGCAATCGAAGTTGGTCTCCGCTTCGAAGAGCTTAGTATAGTAGCGGTCGGTCCGACCGTAAACCCGCCAATCCAGCGTCTTGAGGGCATCGCCGGGAGCATACTGACGGTGGTGAGCGAATTCCGTGCTAAATCCCCTCAGTGGACTCCGATGACTTCCCACGCGCAATCCTTCAACCACTTCCTTGGCGATCAATTCCAGATCACCCATCCGCTGGAGCAGCTCAGGATCGAGGTAATTGGTTTCGGGCAGATGCTCGGACATGCGTCGGATAAGATGCGTTTAGCCGGCCATCTGGCTGAGCAACTTTTCGTCGGAAGGAATCTCCACAAGTAACTTCGCAATGATCGAATCTGAAGTCTCTCCCTGCGAGCGAGCCGCAAAGTTAGGAATAACCCGGTGCCGGAGAATGGGTAGGGCCAGCGCCTGAATGTCTTCAATGGCTACATAGGAACGACCCCGCAGAGCCGCACGAGCCTTGCCGGCCACGATGAGATTTAAGGAAGCCCGAGGACCGGCTCCCCACGCCATCAACTTTTTCACGAAGTCGGGCGCATCATCTTCATCAGGTCGGGTCGCTCGCACAAGAGAAGCGGCATATTCAAAAATATGATCGGCAACTGGGATTCGTCGAATAAGTCTCTGAAACTCGATGATCGTCTGAGCATCGACGATTTTTTTGACTTCTGGCACCTCGTCGTTGGTTACGCTCTTCATGATTTCGAGTTCCTGGGAACGATCGGGATACCTCACGAGAATATTGAAAAGAAATCTATCGAGCTGGGCTTCCGGCAACGGATAGGTTCCTTCTTGTTCGATCGGGTTCTGGGTTGCCAACACGAAGAAGGGCTCGTCCAGCTTGTAATCCTCACCACCCGAAGAGACTCGCTTTTCCTGCATCGCTTCCAGCAAGGCGGCTTGCGTCTTGGGCGGAGTCCGGTTGATCTCATCGGCAAGCAGTAAATTGGTAAAGACCGGCCCCTTCTGGAACTTGAACCGACGCTCATGGGTCTCGGGATCCTCCTGAAGCAACTCTGTGCCCGTGATGTCCGACGGCATGAGGTCGGGCGTGAACTGAATCCTCTTGAAACCCAATGACATCGTTTCAGCAAGTGAACTCACCAGCAAGGTCTTAGCCAACCCCGGCACTCCTACCAACAAACAGTGACCCCGAGCGAAAATAGAGATCATCATCTCATCAATCACCTCGTCCATCCCAACAATTGTTTTACGCAATTCGGTAAGGATCGCATCTCGAGTTTCGCCAAGTTTCCCAAGAGCCTCGAGATCCTCAGAACGTGGGCTCACATCCTCATTGTTATCCATATGTTTTCAAATTAAATACTTAATACCGGTCCCCTCGTTCAAGGACTTCGATCATCAAAGAAGAGTTTCCACCAAAGCGCCTCGATTGATGCAACACTCGCGCTGATACTCCTAGGTCTGCCCAGAATCGCGATTGCTTTCATCTGGAAAACTTGCTCATTTTGGATCAGGTTCAGCATGATGCATGAATCGAGGAAAATCATCTGCTCGTCCTAAACGAACCCTTCGCATACTAAAGCTCCTTACCGAAAAGAGTGATAAGCTCTTCATCGAGCCTTAGTATGTTCACCATGAGATTTCTCGCCTTGCGTATTCTCTGCGTCACTAGCTTTTGCTTCGTTCACTTAACTGCTCAGGAGAGTCTCACCTCATACTCAAGCCCTGATGAGATTCCATCTTCCGTTGAATCGCTCTGGAAAAAATACGATGCGAAAGCTGAACCATTAGAAATTGAAATCCATCACCAATGGTCTAGCGATGAGGTGACCTGTAGGCTCGTCACCTTCAAAGTTGGAACCTTCAAAGGCCGTGATGCCCGATTAGCGGCTTATTACTGTTTTCCCAACAATGGGAAAAAAAACCCTGCTTTTGTCTGGAGTCATGGAGGAGGGCAGAAAGCTGATCGGCAACGAGGTTATTACTTTGCCACCCAAGGATTTGCCACCATCGACATCAATTGGCTCGGTCGTCCTCTCGAGGCTGAGCTGGATCCAGAAAATAGGTGGGCAACACACTGGGGCAACGTCGACCCAACCCAAGGCCCCCGGTTTTATTCAAAAGCCCTGCGCAACAATTGGAAACGGTCTCTTCAACCAGATGCATTTACTCTCGATTCAGTTGCTAGCCCAAGAAATTCAAACTGGTACCTCCTCTCGCTTGCTGCACGCCGTGCTCTCACCTTCCTCGAAAAGCAAATTGAAGTCGACCCAGATCGGCTTGGACTCAGTGGTTACTCAATGGGAGGCACCATCACGGCGATGACTGCCGTCGACCCTCGTGTGAAAGCGGTAGCCCCCTTCGTGGGTGGCGCTGGCTTCCTGCATACCGACTTACCTGGGATCCCGAACAGTAGCCTTCAAAAGCATTTTCAAAACCTTCCACTCTATGAGCAAACCATCGACCCCTCGGCATACTGGCCACTCGTGAAATGCCCAGTGATGTTTCTCACCTCGAGTAATGATTTTCACTCCACTTTCGAGCGAATCTATCGCTCTTTAAACCTTCTTCCCCATCATCAATGGAGGGTCAGTTCTAACATGCATATGAATCATGGACCTCAAAAGGAACAGTGGGTGTTGCTTAATCTTTGGTTTCAAAAGCACCTTGCCAAAAAAAGCATCTCTATTCCCAAAACACCTCCCTCCACGTTTCAAATCAACGAGGGTGTTGCTCATCTCTCTGTAAAACCCGAAAATCCGACAGACCTTAAGGATCTAGAAATCTACTACAGTTACGATCCAAACTGCGTCACAAGATTCTGGAAGAAAGCAACCGCTCAAAAAAAAGAAAACAGCTGGATCGCCAAGTTCGATCTTCGCCCAAATCTGCCACTCTACACATTCGCGCTGTGTCGATATAAGATGCATCAAACTCAAACTCTTCAGCGAGGTGAAACCACCGACTCATTTACCATCAATTCAGCCCTCCACACTCACCTGCCGGAAAAATTGGATTTGAGCAAACTCATAGAACTCAGGGAGAATGGGCTCGTTGATGATTTTAGCCATGGACTACGTGACTGGTCCTCTAGAGATCAGTTTACTCTTCAGACTTATAAATTCCAAGATCCCGCGCTCGATACGACACAGTCAAATCAGTTAGCAATTACCTTGAATCTTATTCAAGGTCACCCACTCGTTCTCGAGCTTCAGGCTGAAAGTAAATTCTTGAGAAATGGCAAAGACCTTGGAGTTTTTAAACTCCAACGTGTTGTCGAAGGATCAGGCAGTTCAACCGTGATTCTAAATCCGTTAGATTTTAATCACGACGAACACCCCGAGATCGAATGGTCAAAGATGACGACCTTTTCACTGACCCTGACTGACCAAGCCAAGAATCAGCGCCTCAAACTCACTGACCCAGAGACTTTCAAAGTCCTGCGAAAAATCGAACTGATCAAATAGGACCCGCGTTGCAATCTTCGCGATGACCATCAGCTCGCCTCTCTAACGAATCACCTTCCCACCCCGTTCAGCCTTGCCGACTTTTGCACGAGTTTGAGCGTCTACCCCACTCAAGCGGGCCTTTGCACGAGTCCTCAAAATCTTTTCAAAATCGGACTTCAGAGTTTTTTCCTGATCGGTGAATTCTTGAGCTCCGATTTTTGACCCATCGAACGGACCTTGATATCGAATCAACTGCGCATCACTTCCATCGCGCTTGGCAAGCAGGGAGTAGTGCTGGTTTCTCACCATCACTTGGCCTTGATACCAAAGATAGACCCAATCTTTTTTTCGCACGCCAGCTTCACTTTTTAGCACGGGCAGGAGACTCACACCATCTCCCGGGTAGTGGTCGGGTAAGGGCGCTGCGCCGACTTCACAAAGCGTCGGCAAAAAATCACTAAACTCCACGAGATCATCAAGCACTCGACCAGGCTTGGCGACGCCATGAGGCCAATTCACAATTAAAGGCACTCTCGTTCCCTCATCGGTCATTGTTCCCTTGCCGCCGACCACGTTTCGCCCCTTCCATGGGGTCACGATGGGTTTATCGGTTCCATTATCACCCGTGAAAATGATGAGGGTATGATCTCGCACTCCTGAAGCTTCGAGCTGGGAAAGAATCTGACCCACCATCTTGTCGGCATAAGCTACCATGTCTCTAAAGTGTCTCTGCGGATCATTTTGATCGCCTTTGTAGGTCGAAGAGCCCAGACGCTTAGGATCCCAATCTTTAGAGTCGGGAGTGGGATCAAACGGACAATGCGTCAAAATCATCGGGTAATAAACCATGAAGGGCTTTTGGTGATGATCTTCGATAAACTGACAAATAAAATCCGTGCAAACCTGAGGGCCGTATTCCCCGTTCGTATACTCTTTCTCCACTCCATTGATCTCCAACTGGGGATTTACGAAACGGCGATCAATGGTTTGGCTGCCCTTCTTCGAGCGGCCAGTTCTGGTGTGCTGCCAAAGACAAGAATGCTCAAATCCAAAATGTTGTGGAGAATCGGCTTCTTTTCCAAGCTGCCATTTTCCTGCAATGCAGGTCTGGTAACCGACTTTTTTGAGCTGGTGTGCAAAAGTCGTTTGCCCTCGATCTAAACTTCCAAACTTCACATAGTTGCGTACATTGGACTGCCCCGTCATGATCTTGTTACGCGAGGGCGTGCAGAGAGGATTGGCAAAACAATTCGTAAACCTCAGTCCCGAAGACGCCAACTGATCTAAATTGGGAGAATGGCACGATTCACTGCCATTGGCTGAGAGAGCCTCATATCCAAGATCATCTGCAAGAATGAGAATGATATTAGGCTTCTGGGAGGCAAAACCCGATCCCATTAGGATGCTCAAAATGGTGACGACGAATTTCATCGATCGCGAGAATCCATGATGTCTCTGAACGATCCAAGCTCCAAATTCCTCTTACCTTGGAGAAAAAATGAATTTTCTCATCATTCTTTCATCTTGTTTTCGTATAAAAATGGACTACTGGCTTGGCGCGGAGGGGGCCTCTCCAGCCCCAACCTTGAGAAAGGTCATTTCAAATCCCTTGAAACAATTTAAAAATCCCCAAAAAAAACTTTTAAAAAACATGCGGATTACCCTCCCGGGAGACGCATGTAAGTGGATCTAAAAGCACACTCGAAAACGTAGAAAAACAGGCTCACTGAGGTGACAATTTCGTCACATCCTTTTATCTTAAAGAGGATCATGCCGAACACTAGGGCCACCAGCCCCCCTCACGTCGAACCCTCACGTCGAAAATCCCTTCTGCACTCTCAATCATCAACACCCCCAACACCTACAAAAAATGAGAATTCCCGTCCTCTTGGCATTTGCCGCGACCCCTGTCCTTGGACAGGTGAGAATCAACGAATTCATGGCTTCAAACACACGCTCCGTTCCAGACGTGACGGATTTTGAAGACTACCCTGATTGGATCGAGCTTCACAATGCGGGGGCCACGGAGGCCTCTCTCGATGGTTATTATCTGAGTGATAATCCCAACAACCCTTTCAAATGGCCATTCCCAGCAGGCGCCACCATCCCCGCAGGCGGCTATTTGATGGTCATGGCAGATGGGCACGATGCGGCTCCAGGAGAGTCACACCCTCGAGGGTATTGGCCATGGCGTGACTTTACGACTGAGAAATACCATACCAATTTCTCACTCTCATCAGGGGGTGAATCTGTGGTGCTCACCCAAGCCGTGAGTCAGGATAACACCGCCCTCATTGATGCTGGGTCAACCTGGAAGTATCTCGACGATGGTTCCTCTCAATCTCTCGAATGGAGAGCCCGGACCTACAACGATGAGACTTGGGCAGAAGGACCTGCCCCTCTCGGCTACAGCAATGGAGCGGTGACAGAAATCTCCTTTGGGCCTGATTCTGGGTCCAAATATATTACGAGTTACTTTCGCAAAACCTTTACGGTGGCAGATCCTTCCATCTTTACCGGACTGACCCTGCGCCTGCTCGTTGATGACGGAGCCGCCGTTTACCTCAACGGCGAGGAGTTGCTGCGCAACAACCTGCCTAGCGGCACACTCACCTCATCCACCCGCGCAAACAGTGCCATTGGAGGTGCTGATGAGACTGATTTTGACACTTACAATCTCCCACCATCCTCGCTGGTGGCAGGAGACAACGTCATTGCCGTAGAGGTTCACCAAGCGAACCCATCAAGTAGCGATCTGGGATTTGACCTCTCCCTCGAAGCCTCCTCTTACAGCGATGTTACCACCCTAGACTCGGTCGATTATGGCACCTCGGTGACTGATATCTCCTACGGCCGAGACGAAAACTCCCCCTCGACTTGGCAACACTTTGCCGAGCCAACTCCGGGAGCTGCCAATCTGACTGAGGTGGTTACCGACATCCGGCTCAAAAGCTCCTCGACAGAGATCTCGCCAGCAGCAGGCTTCTACGATGACCCTCAACTCATCACACTCAGTGCCTCAGCCGGAGTGATTCATTACACCCTTGATGGAAGTAATCCAACAAGCAGCTCACCTGTTTACACGGAGCCATTTGAGATCTCTGCCACCACGATCGTCAGAGCCAAAACCTTCGAAGCTGGGAAAGTCCCCGGAGAAATCACCACCCAGAGCTACTTCTATGGGGAATCCTTCAACGGTCTTCCCATCGTCTCAGTAGTGGCAGACCCCGAAACCCTTTTCGGCGATGAAATTGGGATCTACGACAACAATCATGAGCCTGAGAGATCGGGCATGAATGAGGTTTACAAAGGAAAAGATGCCCCCGGGCACATCGAATTCTTCCCCGTGGACTCAAGCGCAGGATTTGCGGTCAATGGCGGGATTCGCATCGGTGGAGAAAACAACTGGGGAAGCCACGAGCAAAAGGCTCTCAACTTCAGCCTGCGAGGGAAATATGGGGATGACAATCTCAAGTATGACCTCTTCCCAGGCACAGGGATTCCAAATCATTCGGCCCTCACTCTTCGTGAAGGCGGAGACGACTGGAGTAACGCGATGTTGCGCGATGGGATGTGGAATTCCATCGCTGGGGACTTGCTCCAAGTAGAAACCAACGCGATGCGCCCTTCTGTGGTCTTCTTGAATGGAAGCTACTGGGGGATTTATAACATTCGTTCTCGTTGGACTCAGGAGTGGATTTTCGAGAAATATGGCGTCAATATCGGAGAATACGATCACGTTGGCTACGGTCACTTTACCAGCGGATCGACCACGCTGGGATCCCATGAGGGAACGACCGCAGCTTGGTCGGAGCTCCTCAACTTCATCGACGATAACGATATTAATGATCCAACGAACTGGGAATTTGTTGAATCCCGCGTGGACCTGGCAAGCTTTGTCGATTTTATCGTCTGCGAAAGCTTCGGAAATAACACGAGCTGGCGACATAATAGAGAGTTTTGGAAAGCTCACGCTCCGGGAAGTAAGTGGCGGTGGTTTATTCCTGATATGGACCGGACCTTCCAAACTCCTGATCTAGGTGACAACGAATTTGACGCGATGCTCAATGAGGATGCCCTCCTTGACCGAATCAAAAATCAACCCGTCTTTGAAGCTTACCTCGCTCAGCGATACGCCGCTCACGTTTCCACGACCTTTAATCCAAGTCGTATTGCACAAATCGTCGACTCGCTTGGAGCGCTCATTACTCCAGAACTTGATCGTCACAAAGATCAATGGTCGGGATCCACAAGCGTGAGCAGGCAAGAAAGCGAACTCCAAGAAATCAAAGACTATACCGAACAACGAGTGGCAGAGATTTACAATGAAATCTCTTCAGAGTTGGGCATTGGCGACGCGATTGATCTAACTTTGGCAACGACCGGCGAGGGATCCTTCACACTGGCTGGAGTGCCTGTTTCTCCTGGTGTTGTTCCTATTTTCCCAAATCTCAATGCTCAAATCGTCGCTATTCCGGCTCCGGGATTCCAGTTTGAATCATGGAGCGGAATCGAAGGGGACTCCGCAGTGGTGACTCTCAATATCGGAGGTGCCACGACGATCACCGCGAACTTCGTCCCAGCGACAGGGGTTGTCGCTAGTGGCACACTTGCCTCAGACACCACGTTCCAATCAGCCAATTCTCCCTACACCATTACAGAGGACCTCATCGTTCCCGCTGGCGTCACCCTCACGGTGGAGGCAGGTGTTACACTCAATATGCAAGCAGGGCGCAATTTGCGGGTGATGGGAACACTCAATCTGCAAGGAGAATCCGGCAACGAAATTGTCCTCAATGGAGACCGTGGCCAACGCTGGGGTGGCTTGTCATTTGAAGAAACAACCACGACCTCGTTCCTCGATCACGTCATTGTTAGAAATGCAACCCGTGGACAAGATCCCACACTCTACCCTTCAGCGATCTCGGGGCTCAACTCTGTCGTCGATATGGATTTCATCGATATCGCACAATGCCGAGGGCCACTTTTCTTTAGAGGGGGTGAAACTTATCTCCGCGACAGCCGCATTCATATCCCCATCACAGGGGACGGAATTAACGTAAAAACGGGATATGCGGAAACTTGGCGTTCGACCTTCCTTGGAAACAACGCACCAGACACGGATGCCATTGACTACGATGGAGTCAACAACGGGATCATTAAAGACTGCCGTATCTATAATTTCCGTGGTTTCAACTCGGACGGCATCGATACCGGTGAGCAATGCGTCGACGTCCTCATCGAGGGCAATGGGATTTACTTTAACTCCGACAAAGGAATCTCAGTCGGGCAAGGTTCCTCTGTGATCCTTCGTAAAAACGTCATCGTTGGATGCGTGCAGGGTGTAGGAGTGAAAGATTTTGGCTCAACGATCCTCGTTGATCAAAATACTTTCCTAGATTGTGAAGAAGGGATTGCTGTTTTTGAGAAGAACTTTGGAAAAGGAGGGGGCCACGCCGATGTCACCAACACGATCATTTCGGGATCTGCCATTCCTTTCCGGGTCGATTCACTCTCGACCGGAAGCACATCATACAGCTTAAGCGACACCGTTCCTCTCACTGGGGTGGGCAACCTCTTTGGTGATCCTCTCTTTGTCGATGTCTCTGAACTCAACTTGGCCCTGCAATCTTTTTCTCCTGCCATTGATTCCGGAGATCCAGCTCACGAGCTCGATCCAGATGCAACTCGGGTTGACATGGGAGCAGCCTACGTGTTCCAGGACACCGATTACCCCTTTGCTCTGAGCAAGACCAAGACGGTCGTGGTCAACGAGATCCTCTCAAACTCGGGCGCCGCTGCTGACTGGATTGAGCTTCACAACCGCACGAACCAGCCGATTGATATCGGTGGCTGGTTCCTTTCGGACTCAGCGTCAGACCTTGCCAAATACCGGATTCCTGTGGGAACGACCATTGCTGCTGGTGGATATATCACCTTCTTTGAAGACCTCCACTTTGGTGCCGCCAGCAACGATTCCAACCGGATTACGGCTTTCGCACTCAGCGATGATGGAGAAACCGTTTATCTCTCTTCGGCAGAGAATGATCAATTAACCGACTACCGCTTCCAAGAGGATTTTGGGGCCTCTCTCTTAGGCGAGACCCAAGGATATCATTACAAGACCAGTTCTGATTCCTACAACTTCCTTCCTCTGGCGCAGGCCACGGTGAACGAAGCGAATGCAGGGCCAAGGATCGGACCCATCGTGATTTCTGAAATCATGTATAACCTTCCTGGTAATGATGATGGGGAATACATTGAGCTCCTCAATGTCAGTGATCAAGGGGTCACGTTCTTCGATTCAGATTCAAACACGTCGTGGCGTTTTACCAGCGGTATTGAATATGAATTCCCTTCTCTCGCCACGATAGCTCTTGCTCCGGGGGAGAGATTGATTCTTACCAAAAACATTCCTGCGTTTGAGAGCCAATTCAGCGTTCCTGAAGGCACCCAAGTCCTCGAATGGACAACCGGTGGTTTGGCAAATGGAGGAGAAGCCATTCAACTGGGCCGCCCGGGCCCGACTGATGCGAACAACGTCATCCAATTTGTGAGAGTCGACCGAGTCAACTACGAGGACGCGGCTCCATGGCCTGCGACGGCTGATGGCCTCGGACCGGCGCTCACCAAGATCTCAGAAAAAGCTTACGGCAACGATTATATCAACTGGAGTGCGCTGAGTGCTTCTCCAGGGGACATCGCTCCCGGAGAGCGTTTTGATGCTTGGGCCCTGCAAAACTCCGTTTCAAACCCACTGAGTGATGACGACGGTGACGGCCTGAGCAACCTCCTCGAATATGCTTTTGGGCTTGATCCTCATTCTGCAGATCAACGCTCTTTGATGCGCATGAGCCCCTCGGGATCGGCTTACACTCTGACTTACGAACTCGATGTCAACCGAACAGACATTGATGTGGTTTTACAAAAATCAATCGACCTTCAGACGTGGACAAGCGTCGAGACCGTGTCCGGGACTTCTGTCTTAGGCATGCAAAGTCACTACGCGACGATGAATACCGACGGAGCTCAAATGTTCCACCGCCTGCAAGTCACTCCGAAGCCGTAATCTCTTCTTGAGATTGAGCTCTATCGAGACCGGTCTCTTGCACTTTGAAAAATCCTTCAAAAGGGCGGAGATCATTCCGCCCTTTTTTTGACCCCTGAAAATCGCCGAGAATCAGAATCTCTTCATCGTTAACAAAATCAGAAATCCAGATAGATCTCTGTGCGTCGATTCGCTCTGCGGCCCGTTGGATTGTCTTCCCCAGTTTCCGTTTGGTTTGGCAACCTTGGTTTACTCTCGCCCTCGGCAAGGGT
>Ga0181566_10002500_pt1 | contig 15112 bp, 13 predicted proteins | sample 101ome_15_FD_133762 | JGI IMG/M metagenome (GOLD analysis project Ga0181566, IMG submission 133762) | Coastal salt marsh microbial communities from the Groves Creek Marsh, Skidaway Island, Georgia - 101402AT metaG (megahit assembly) | ecosystem: Environmental > Aquatic > Marine > Intertidal... | reverse complement strand
GCGTCTGAAATCGTCAGAAACGCATCCGCATCCCGCGCCAGCCCATTGAGCGCAATTAGCGAGGGCTCTTTGCAATCAAGCCGGCCCATCACACTGCCCGGTCCGTCGGCAAAAACACATTCGCCCGCCAAGATGCTCGCCTGCAATGCGGGCGCGGCTTCCGGCTCAACCACGATGATTTCCGGCCCGTCGCCCCACGCCTTGCGGGCATAGGCGGCAACCGCACCGGCCAATCCGCCAACACCGGCTTGCAACAGGATATGCGTTGGCACTTCAGGGCATTGCGCAACCGCTTCCGCGGCCATCTGCAAATACCCTTCCATCAAGATGTGAGGCAACTCCGCATAGCCCTCCCATGAACTGTCCGAGAGCAGGGTCCAACCGTTTGCGGCGGCAGCCTCCTGCGCCGCCCGCATCGAGGCCGCATAATCCGCACCGGAACGCATCACATCCGCGCCCAGCGCCTGCAATCGTCCAGCAAAGCTCTCTGGCACCGTCTCCGCGATATAGACGACCGCCTTCGCGCCAAAAACCCGTGCGCCAGCCGCGACGCTCATTCCGTGGTTGCCCGCGCTTGCCGTCACATAGGTGCGCCCTGCGAGCGTTTCCGCTCCGGGATTTGGGTCCACCGCCTCAGCCTGCCGCGCAATCACATAGGCAGCGCCAAGCGCCTTGAACGACCCAAGCCCCATGCGAGGCCGTTCGTCCTTGACCCAAAGCGCAGCCACCGGCGCAAGTGGTGTGGCATTGACCAATGGTGTCTCTGCGGCTTTCGGGCATTGCACCAGCAGCGCCGCCACCCGTGCCGCATCCGTCGATGGATAGGGCATACCCGGCGCGAGTTTCTCTCCGCCGCGATGCGGATTGACGATCAGCTGCATAAACGATTCCAAGTGGACAAAAACCGAAACTGCATTAAATCACGTCATCCCTCGAAACGTTGCATCAAGCTACGCCATGCGTGCGGCTGTAAGCGTTAGATTGCGGCACTTCATGCCTGTTTCGCGCCGTTTCGCCCGGATTCCAGACAGTTATTTCCAGCGGATAACAAGCCGCAGTGTCGGAAGAATGTTCCGCGGAACAATCGCCCCCCGGACAGGCCGAAAGTCCGACCAAAAGGTCAATTTCCGCGAAGAATTCGAGGTAGTCTCCAGGGCGTACTGGGCTGGCTTTCATGAAATACTGCCCCGTATCTCGGGTAAAGCCGGTGCACATGAAAACATTCAGCACGTCATGCACATATTTTTCGGCCTCATCGAGCGGCAGGCTGCTCTGCGCCGCCAGCGCGCGGGTCAGGTTCGAATGGCAGCAATAGTGATAATCATCCCCCGACAGGAGCCGCCCCGTATAAGGGTCGCAGCGCGTGCCAATCACATCATGCACCGAGCCACCAAACTCATCAAATCCGTACCAGTCGAGCGTATCGTCAATAATCGTCGCCATCGGTCGCATGTAGGGAAAACTGCTCCACATCCGGTCGCCGGTTGAGAGATGCGTACCATGAAGCGCCCGCGTCTTGCCCGAGTAGAACCGTTCGTTCAGGTCATGCGCATTCCAGATATTCAGGTCGCCCACCTGCGGCCCGCCCACCGACGTGATACGGAAAAAAGCGCCCGCCGGAACCGTGATGCTGCCCGCATCGCGCGGCGCCACGGTCAGGCTTGCCTCCAGTTCCGAACGCGCGCGCAGCGCCTGCAAGCCGGCAATATCGACCGGCGGCAGGGTTTCAGGCGGGTAGCAAATGACCGGCCGCACATTGCGCATTTCCTCGGCGGTTGCGGGGGCGTCATGCTGCGGCCGGTCAAGTTTCATTATCTGTCTCCTAGCTTTTGAAAACTGCGTTCACTGCCTTGACAGTCTTGCCGACCACTTCATCCGCTTCCGCTTCGGTCAGGCAGAATGGCGGCGCAAAGCCAAGGATGTCACCCTGCGGCATCGCCCGCCCGATCACACCTTGCTCCAACAACGCACCTGCGACCTGCGGCCCGATCTTGTCAGCGGCATCAAAGAAGCTGCGGCTCTCGCGGTCCTTCACAAACTCGACCGCGCACAGCATGCCCTCGCCGCGAATGTCACCCACATGCGGGTGATCGCCCAAGGCATCCTTCATCGCAGCGTTCAAATAGGCACCAACCGTTCCCGCGTTTGAGATCAGATCAAGCGTGTCCAGCAGCTTGAGGTTCGCCACACCTGCCGCCGCGCCGATGGGGTGCGCGGAGTAAGTCCAGCCGTGGCCGATGGGTCCGTTTTCATCCGTGCCCTGCTCAAGCACCTTCCAAACCTTGTCAGAGACAATCGACCCCGACAGCGGCGCATAGGCTGACGTCAGCCCCTTGGCGATGGTGATGATATCCGGCTCGATCCGGTAATGGGTGCTGCCAAACATCGTTCCCAAACGCCCGAAGCCGGTCACGACCTCGTCCGCCACAAGCAGGATGTCATGCTTTTTCAGCACCGCTTGAATGGCGTCCCAATACCCTGCCGGCGGCGGCACGATCCCGCCCGTTCCCAGCACCGGCTCCCCGATGAAAGCAGCGATCGTGTCCGCGCCCTCACGCTCAATCAACGCCTCCAGCGAAGCCACGCATTGCGCGACGAACTCTGCTTCGGTCTGCGCAGTGTCCTCACGGCGGAAGTAGTAAGGCGCATCGGTATGAACAATCTGCGCCAGCGGCAGGTCGAATTTCTTGTGGAACAGCTCCAAGCCGGTCAGCGATCCGGTCACAAGCCCCGAGCCATGATACCCGCGCCAACGCGAGATGATCTTCTTCTTCTCAGGCCGGCCAAGGATATTGTTGTAATACCAGATCAGCTTGACGTTGGTTTCGTTCGCATCCGAGCCACCCAAGCCGAAATACACTTTCGACATATGCGCCGGCGCGCGATCAAGGATCATCTTCGCCAGCGTCACCGAGGCTTCAGTGCCGTGCCCCACATAGGCATGGTAATAAGCCAGTTCGCGGGCCTGCTCGGCAATCGCTTCCGCGATTTCCTGACGGCCATAGCCCACATTTACGCAATACAGCCCTGCAAACGCATCCAGCAGCCGGTTCCCGTCTCGGGTTTCAATATGGCAGCCGCTTGCGGTGCGGATGATGCGGGTCGCGGTTTCGCCACGGGCATGCTGGGCAAGATGCGTCGACGGGTGGAAAAAGTTCTCGCGATCCCATTCAGCGAGTTGATCATTATGTAGCAAAGGCTCACCTATTCGGTTGGCGGCGCGCGGCCGGTACGTCGGATTTGTGGAGCCATGTGCACGCTTAGCGGCAGATTGCTCCGCTCACTCCGGCAGCAGCGCGCAATGCCTTTATTGCCGGAACGCCGCCTTAATAGCCGCCGCGCCAAATTGCCGTCAATTGAAATTACTTCGCTCAGGCGCGGATCGTCGTCCCTGCCGCACCAAGGATCGTCCGCACATGGCTGGCAATCGCCGTATCCTGCGCGCCGGTGCCGGTCAGATCACAGATCGTCACCGCCTCCTCCCCGCTGCGGCCCTCGGCGGTTCCATTGATAATCTGGCCCAGCTCCGGCGGCGTCGGCTTGCTCCAAATCCCCTGCGCCAGCGCCGCCTCCAATTCACCAGAAACTTCGCATTGCCGAACGCTGTCACAGACATAGAGATCACAAGCCGCCAGCGCCTTCGGATCGATCTCGTTCTTTCCGGCCTGATCGGCCCCCATCGCAGTGATGTGCAGGCGCGGATGCAGCCATTCCGCGCGGATCACCGGCGTACGCGCGGGCGTTGTCGTCACCACCAGCTGGCTCTCGGCAACCACCTCTTCCGCATCCGCCACTGCGCGCGCCTCAACGCCCAGATCAGCCGCCAGATCAGCGGCGCAGGCCTCCGCCTTGGCCGCATCCCGCCCCCATACCAGCAAGCGTTCGAACGGGCGCACCAAATGCGCCGCCTGCATTTGCAGCCTCGCCTGTACGCCGGTGCCCAACACTCCCGCCACCTGCACCCGTTGCGGCGCCAGATACCGCGCAGCCACCGCGCCCGCCGCAGCAGTGCGCATATCGGTCAGATAGCCGTTGTCGAGAAACACCGCCTCGACCAGTCCAGTCTTGGCGGAAAACAGGATCATCAGCCCATTGAGGCTCGGCAAACCCAGCTTCGGATTGTCAAAAAAGCCCGGGCTCACCTTGATCGCGAAACTGTCGAAACCGGGGATATAGGCGGTTTTAACATCCACCTCGCCATTGGCCTCAGCCAATTCCATCGACAGGATCGGCGGCATCACCACGCTGCCCTGCCCCAAGGCCGCAAAAGCCTGCGCGACGATATCCACCACCGTCAAATCAAGCGCCACCACCTGCCGCAGCTCGGCCTCGGTCACAATGCGAATATCATGCGCCATATGTCTTGCCCTTCAACACCATGTCCCCAAGCGTCACATCCTGCCCCGAGACAACCCGCAGGAACTGCCCCATATCCAGATTACGTCCGGTGATGATCGTCCCGATCGGGCCATCGCACCGCGGCAACTTACCCGCCAGCAACGCTGCAAGTCCCACCACACAGGCCCCTTCCGCCACGATCCTGTCCTCGAAGAACAGCACCTGCATCGCATCGCGGATCTCTTCCTCGCTCACAAGAACAGTCCCATCCAGCAGATCGCGGCAAAGCGGAAAGCTCAGCCGGTTCTCCAATCCGATCCCCCCGCCCAGCGAATCCGCCAGCGACGCATATTCCGTCACCTCCACTGGATGCCCCGCCTGCAAAGATGCATGCATCGCCGCACCGCGCTCCATCGAGACACCAATCACACGGATATCCGGCTTCAGCGCTTTTGCCGCAACGGCCACGCCCGCCGCCAAACCACCGCCCGAGAGCGGCACCAAAAGCGTTTGCAGATCGGGGCGCTGTTCCAGCATCTCGATCCCGATCGTCCCCTGTCCCGCGATCACATGCGGGTCGTCGAAGGGAGATATTTCAACCAGCCCCTCCGCCGCGCAGAGCCGGGCACTCTCCGCCATCGCGTCATCTTGAGATTGCCCCACGATCCGCACTTCCGCGCCCAGCGCACGAATGCCATCGACCTTCGCCTGCGGCACGAGGGAGGACATGCACACAACCGCTCGCATGCCCCGCTGCCGCGCGGCATAGGCCACGCCGCGCCCGTGATTACCCGTCGAGCAGCAGGTCACGCCTTGCACCTCTTCAGGCAGCGCCATCACCGCCGAGAGCGCGCCGCGCAGCTTAAACGCACCAATCGGCTGCATGGTTTCCATCTTCATCAGGAAATCCCGTTCGGCGATCTTGCTCATGTAAAGCGACGGTATCAGCGGGGTGTTATCCGCAATGCCCTTGATACGGTCCTGTGCCGCGCGGATATCCCCGATACCGAAATCCAAGGTCGTAGACATGACAGCCTCGTTCGTATTCATGATAGAAACCACCGGCTTAACCGCCGAATGTGGCGCAGAACAGCATGGGGCAATTGCGCCTGTCAATCGCAGCAGAGCGCATTACCTCGTCATTGAAACCAACAGGAGAACCGCCATATGCCCGCAGGCAATGCGCCCTTCACTCAAGCCGAATACGACCGCCGGATCGCCGCCACGCGCCAAGCGATGGAAAAGGCAGGCGTCGACGTTCTTTTCGTGACCGACCCCTCCAACCAAGCATGGCTCACGGGCTATGACGGATGGTCCTTCTATGTGCATCAGGGCGTCATGCTCGGGATGGAAGGCGCACCGGTCTGGTGGGGCCGCATGATGGATATGTTCGGCGGGCGCCGCACCTGCTGGATGGAAGCCGAGGACATCATCGGTTACGGCGATCACTTCATCCAGTCCACTGTCTATCACCCGATGCAGGATCTGGCCGAACAACTGCGCGCCCGCGGCTTCGAGAACGCGCGTATCGGCGTCGAGATGGAAAACTACTACTACTCCGCCAAGGCTCATCAGGTGCTGACCGAAGCGCTCCCCAACGCAACCTTTGTTGACGCAACCGCCTTGGTAAACTGGCCGCGCCTCGTTAAATCGGGCGAAGAAATCGCCTTCATCCGCAAGGCCGCGAAGATTTCCGAAAAGGTGATCTCGACCGCGATTGAAAAAGCCGCCCCCGGCGTGCGCAAAAACGATCTCGTCGCCGATATCATGCACGCAGGCATCACCGGCGTCGATGATGCATGGGGCGACTATCCTGCCATCGTGCCGTTGACCCCTTCAGGCCTCGATGCCACCGCCGCACACATGACGTGGAATGGCGATCCGATGCGCGAAGGCGAAGCCACCTTCTTCGAACTTTCTGGATGTTACCGCCGCTATCACGCGCCGCTCTGCCGGACGGTCTTCCTCGGCACGCCCTCGGATGACATGCGCCGCGCCGAAGCCGCCCAGATCGAAGGCATCGAAGCAGGCCTCGCCGCCGCCAAAGCAGGCAATCGTACCAGCGACATCGCCAATGCTTTCTTGGGAGTTCTCGCCAAATACGGGATGGAACGTTCCGGCCGCATGGGCTACCCGATCGGCCTCAGCTACCCGCCCGATTGGGGCGAGCGCACTGCATCGCTCCGCACCGAGGACGAAACCATCCTGCAACCGGGTATGACCTTCCACTTCATGCCCGCCCTGTGGATGGACACATGGGGCTTGGAGACGACCGAAACCATCCTGATCAAAGAGGACGGCCCCGCCGAAGCGCTTTGCAACATCGAGCGCAAACTCTTCGTAAAGGACTAAGCCCGATGGCAACGCTGGACCATACCAAAGCCCTTTTGGGCGATCTGATCAGCTATCCAAGCATCTCGAACAATAGCAATGTCGAGGTGATCGGATACATGGCCCAGCGCCTTCAGGAAATCGGCGCCGATGTGCAACTCCAGTTCACACCGGACGGCCAAAAGGCCAATCTCTTTGGCACGCTTGGCCCCGATGGCCCCGGAGGCATCGTCCTCTCGGGCCATTCCGACGTGGTGCCGGTCATGGATCAGGACTGGACCCACGATCCGTTCGAGATGACCGAACGCGACGGTCGCCTCTACGGGCGCGGCACCTGCGATATGAAAGGCTTCATCGCGGCGGCTATCAGCAAGGCTGCCGATTACGCAGCACTGCCCCTGACCCGCCCCGTCCACTTCGCCTTCACCCATGACGAGGAAACCGGCTGCCTCGGCGCACAGGCGCTGGCGCCGTGGCTGCAAGAACGCGCTATTCGCCCCGCCCTTGCGATCATTGGCGAGCCGACAATGATGCAAGTGATCGAAGGTCACAAAGGCTGCTGCGAATACACCACGCACTTTCATGGCCGCGCCGGTCACGGCTCCATGCCCGATCTCGGCATCAACGCGGTGGAATACGCGGTGCGCTACGTCACCCGCCTGATGCAAATTGGCGAGGATCTCAAATCCCGCGCGCCCGCGAACAGCCGCTTCGATCCGCCTTGGACGACGATCAACACCGGCTCTCTAAACGGCGGCGCGATCCACAACGTGATCCCCGAAACAGCGTCCGTCCAATGGGAGTTCCGCCCCGTCCAGAACAGCGATTTCACCTATGTCAAAGGCGCGGTGGAAGATTATGTACAGTCCGTCCTCCTCCCCGCCATGCGCAAGGTAGACCCAAGCGCCAGCATCACCACCGAGGTGATTGGCGAGGTCGCCGGTCTGGAACCTGCCACCGTGAACGAGGCCCGCGATATTCTGATGGAGTTGACCGGCAGCAATCACTCCAGCGTCGTACCTTTCGGCACCGAGGCTGGCATCTTCAGCGAGATCGGCATGAACGTCGCCGTTTGTGGCCCCGGCTCCATCGAACAGGCGCATAAGCCGGACGAATATCTCGCGATCGACCAATTACAGAAATGTCTCGCCATGCTCGACGGGCTTGAGGCAAATCTCACCGCTTAAATACGCGCCTAGGCGGGCAGCGGCCTCACCCGCCCGTCACCCCGGCCACGTTGACGTAAAGCGCATAGATCGAGTGGCTCGCCGCCATGAACAGGCGGCTGTTGGCCCGCCCGCCAAAGCACAGGTTGGCGCAGCGTTCCGGCAGGGCGATCCGGCCAATCGCCACACCGTCCGGCGCGAAGATCATCACCCCGTCCAGCTCGGCGCTGCCCATGCCCCAGCCGCACCAGAGGTTACCATCCACATCGACCCGAAACCCGTCCGGCGTGCCCGCGCCCGCATCAATCAGCACACGCTTGTGGGTGAGCGTGATCCCGTCCGCCGCCACATCATAGGCAAGGATCTTGCGCGTCGGCTCCCCGCGTGACTCGACGATATAGAGCAGGCTCTCGTCAGGGCTGAAGGCCAACCCGTTCGGCCCGAGGATATCATCCGCCGCAACCGTCAGCGCCCCGCTCTCGGGGTCGAGCCGGTAGACATTCTGCCCCAGTTCCGGCTCCGCCCGATGGCCCTCGTAATTGCCAGAAATGCCAAAGGGCGGATCGGTGAACCAGATGCTGCCGTCGGATTTCACGATCACATCATTGGGCGAATTGAGCCGCTTACCTTCATAGCTGTCCGCCAGAACGGTGATCGTGCCGTCATATTCCGTCCGCGTGACCCGCCGCCCTCCGTGCTCGCAGGTGATCAGTCTCCCCTGCCTGTCGCGCGTCTGCCCATTGGCAAAGTTCGACGGCTGGCGATAGGCCGACGCCTGCCCCGTCACCTCGTCCCAGCGCATGATCCGGTTATTCGGGATGTCGCTCCACAGCAGATACCGCCCATCCCCGAACCATACCGGCCCCTCGCACCAGCGGCACCCCGTCGCCAACCGTTCCACCCCCGCCAGCGGCAGCCGGTACTTATCAAAGCGCGGATCGAGCGAGATCACCGACGGGTCAGGATAACGCTGTGAAGGGCGCCAGTCCTCGGGGCGGTCAAACTGATCTGTCATGGGCTATTCCTGCGCTGTTTGAAGGCAAGATAAGCGACCACTCGCGCCTTGACCATGGCTGGCTTGTGCCTTCCTATGCGGTTCAGATGCGACGCGCGGTCGTTATCTTTATGGAGTGCGCAGCGGGGCGATAGCCTGAAGCGCAAAGCATCCTCTTACCGTGGGAGATTGCGGCATGAAAAAAATCTATCAATCCGCTGACGAGGCCCTCGATGGCCTTTTGCGCGATGATATGCTCATCGCAGCCGGCGGCTTCGGTCTTTGTGGCATCCCTGAGCTTTTGCTTCAGGCGATCAAAGACAGCGGCGTCAAGAACCTGACCTTCGCGTCTAACAATGCTGGCGTCGATGATTTCGGCATCGGCATCCTGCTGCAAAGCCGTCAGGTCAAGAAAATGATCTCCTCCTATGTGGGTGAGAACGCCGAGTTCATGCGCCAGTATCTCTCTGGCGAACTGGAGCTGGAGTTCAACCCCCAAGGCACCCTCGCCGAACGGATGCGCGCCGCTGGCTGCGGTATCCCGGGTTTCTACACCAAAACCGGCGTCGGCACGGTGATCGCCGAGGGCAAAGAGCACAAGGATTTCAATGGCGAAACCTATATCCTCGAAGAAGGTATCTTCGCCGACCTCTCCATCGTGAAAGCATGGAAAGCCGACGACACCGGCAACCTCGTCTTCCGCAAGACCGCGCGCAACTTTAACCCGCCCGCCGCTATGTGCGGCAAGATCTGCGTCGCCGAGGTGGAGGAGATCGTCCCCCGTGGCGAACTGGATCCTGATCTCATCCATCTGCCCGGTATTTATGTGCACCGCCTGATCCAAGGCACTCACGAAAAACGGATCGAACAACGCACCACACGCACGCGGGAGAACGCATAATGCCTTGGGATCGCAACGAAATGGCCGCTCGGGCCGCGCAAGAACTCGAAGATGGCATGTATGTCAATCTCGGCATCGGCATCCCGACACTGGTGGCCAACTATGTCGGCGACAAAGACATCACCCTACAATCCGAAAACGGTATGCTTGGCATGGGCCCCTTCCCCTACGAGGGCGAAGAAGACCCCGATCTGATCAACGCGGGCAAGCAGACGATCACCGAACTCAGCCGCACCGCCTATTTCGACAGCGCGACCTCCTTCGGCATGATCCGTGGCGGAAAAATCGCCGCAGCGGTGCTCGGCGCGATGGAAGTTTCCGAAAGGGGCGATCTGGCGAACTGGATGATCCCCGGCAAACTCGTGAAGGGCATGGGCGGCGCGATGGACCTCGTCGCCGGTGTCGGCCGCGTCATCGTGGTGATGGATCACACCAACAAGCATGGCGAAAGCAAAGTGCTGAAGGAATGCACCCTGCCGCTGACCGGCAAAGGCGTGGTTGACCTGATCATCACCAATCTCGGGGTGCTGGAAGTGGGCCGCAAGGGCCTCCACATCCTCGAAACGGCCCCCGGTGTGAGCCATGACGACATCCGCGCCGCGACCGAGGCAACCATCGTCTGACGCAACGGGCGCGTGCGTCGTAATTTATACAAGTGTGGCAGGGGCCAATGGCCCCTGCCGAATTTCCCCCAGAAGAAGCCAAGCTTTTTCGGGTTATAGCTCATCAAAATGTTCTTGGTTTGCTGGTAGTGATCCAGCATCATCTTGTGCGTCTCCCGCCCGATGCCTGATTGCTTGTAGCCGCCAAAGGCCGCATGCGTAGGATAGGCGTGGTAGTTGTTGACCCAAACACGCCCTGCCTCGATCGCCCGTCCAAAACGGTAGCAGGTATTCGCATCACGCGACCAGACACCCGCGCCAAGCCCGTACATCGTGTCATTGGCTATCGCCAACGCCTCAGCCTCATCCTTGAAGGTCGTCACTGACACCACCGGCCCAAAGATCTCCTCTTGGAACACACGCATCTTATTGTGCCCTTTCAGGATCGTCGGCTGAATGTAGTTACCGCCCACCTGCGCCATAGGCCATCATCCCGATGGACCAACGGCCAATCATGCACTAACTTTTAACATGGACCACTCAAGTGGGGCTGCTCAACTTGATCACTGCGGTGAAGAATTTTTGCAATCCATCAACCTGTATTATGAGGGATAGAACGTTTGTTGCCCAACCAATAGTAAGGTGGCGCAGCATCTGGTCGTCGATCAGCCGAAACAGATTGCCCGAGAGGAGCCTAACATTAAGGAAAGATCAAAACCGTAACCGATACGATCTGCGCCGATTATTAGGTCCTGAGCGCAATCAATCGACACCAGATGAGCATCCGCATTACGATTACGACAAGCAGCCAGTCAAAACGAACACGATGCACGCTCGTACGAGCGGGAAATCAAAAATATTCCCTGCGCAGCGACCTTAAGTCCAAAGACCCTAGTACCGCCATGGGGACATTTGTGGGGACGAAAAAATCATTCACGCCACAAACCACTGTTTTAAATAATATTTTCGAAGGTAAGTGGCGGACTGGGGAGGATTCGAACCCCCGACCCCTTGATTCGTAGTCAAGTACTCTATCCAACTGAGCTACCAGTCCGCGGAGAGTGGGGCGGATTTACCCACCCACGTCGCCCATTGCAAGGGGCAAAGTTCAGAATTTCACTCTTCCGCCAATTCCTTGGTCAGAACCTCCGATTTCGGCAGGTAAATGGCAAACTCGGTCCCCTCTGCATCGCTCTTGCGCAGTTCCAGCCGCCCGCCGTGGCCGCGCACCAGTTCCGCCGCGATCACCAGCCCCAAACCGGCCCCGCCCTTGCGCGTCCCCCCTTGGAATGGCCGAAACAGAAAATCCTTCGCCCGCGGCGGCAGCCCGGGGCCGGTATCCCGCACAAAGAGCCACCAGGCCGTATCGTCCTCCTCGGCATGCACGCAAATCTCACCCGCTTTGCCAGTGGCGGCAATCGCCTGCCGCGCGTTGCGTACCAAATTCATCAAGACCCGATGCAACTGCTCGGCATCAGCCCGCACAACCATCGGCGCGGGCACATCCTCCGAGAATGACAGCGGAACTTCCGCCGCCGCCAGCCGCTCGGCCTCGATCACGTCGCCCACCAAATCCGCAAGGTTGAACCGGCCAAGGCGCGGCGGCGGCTCCGTGGCCCGCCCAAAGGCCAAGGTAGTCTCGCACAGGTTGACCGCGCGGTTGATCGAGCCCACCAACTTCGGCGCGAGCCGCTGCACCATCGGGTCATCCGATCCTTCCATCCGATCGGTGAAAAGCTGCGCCGTCGTCAGGATATTGCGCAGATCGTGGCTCACCTTTGCCACCCCCTCGCCCAGCTGCGCCAATCGCTCTCGCTGGCGCAACGCTTGCGTTAGCTCCTGCTGCATACTTTGAAGGGCTTGCTCAGCCTCGCGTAATTCACGAATGCCCGCCTTTGGCGTGATGATCGTCCGCGCATCCTCCGGTGCCTTCGCATAGGTCTGGATATGGCGCACCACGCCCTTGATCGGCTTCATCAAGAAGATCCGCACCGACAGGAACAAAAGGAACGCCGTTATCACCGAGATCACCGCCGATAGGATCAGGATATTGAACCCGTAATCCAGCATCGCGCGGCGCAATGGCGCTTCTTCCATCGTCACTTCGATCAATTCGCCTGCCTGCTGCACCGGCTTGCCGACCACGCGGATCACCGTCTCATCACTCGAAAACAGCGTCCGCAGCGCGTCGCGGATCAGCACCAGCGCGCCCGGGTCACGCAGGTCAAAGGTTTCAGACACCTGCCCCGGCAATTCAGATGAAAGCATCAACTGCCGCACCGCGTCCCGCCGCAGCACCACGTTGAACACGCCCGCCGTTTTCAGCAACTCCTGCTCCAGATCGGGTGAAATCATGTCATCCGCCAAAAGCGACAGCGCCGCAATCTGCGCCCGCTCCAGTCGCAACAGCAGGTAATCCTCCCGAAACCGCGCCACCGAGGGAACAAAGATCAGCACTTCGGCCAACATCACGAAGACCGTCGTCAAGATCAGGAACCGCCCCGAGAGCGTGTTCAGCATCGTCCCTCCCAGCAGGGCAATCAGGGAAGGAAGCGCTGCACCGTCCCGACCACCCTTTTGACCATCGCGCTTTCAAAGAGCCGCGGGCTAAAGTAGGTCCCAGCCAAGCGTTTGTTAATCTCGCCGAGACTGGGGTATGGAAGCACCGTGTTCGCAACCGCCGACATTTTCAAGCTATTCGCGATTGCGAGCGCCCAAATGCCAATCAACTCGCCCGCCTGCGGCCCCGCGATGGTCGCGCCAACGGGGCGCCCCTGGAGGACGATCACCTTGGCAAGCCCTTCCGTCTGGCCGGTGGCAATGGCGCGATCCATACCCGCGAAGGGCTGTGTGATCACCTCGACCGCCCCGCCGTATTTCGCTCGCGCATCTGCCTCGCTCATTCCAACATGCGCCAGCTCCGGTTCGGTGTAGGTCACCCACGGAATATGATCCGTCCGCGCCTTTGCAGGAAGCCCGAGCAGGATGGAGCGGATCACAACGCCCGCGTGATAGCCCGCAACATGGGTAAAATGCAGCCCACCCGCAGCATCGCCAATCGCATAGACCCGCCGATTACTCACCGACCGCAGATTGGCGCCCACCGTCACACCCTTGCCAGTATGCTCCACACCTGCCGCGTCCAGATTCAACCGCGCGAGGTTCACTTTCCGCCCCACGGCAATCAGCAAATGGCTTCCGGTGATCGGACCTTGGCCCGTTTCCACGGTAATCTTGCCGTCAGCGCTGCGCGTCACCGCCTGCGCGCTGGTGTTTTCATGCAGCGTGATTCTCTGCCCCCGCAGGTGCTGCACCACGATTTCGGCCATGTCGGGGTCATCACGGCCCAGCGCCTTTGCGCCTTCGATCACCGTCACATCGGAGCCCAATTGCCGGTGCGCCTGCGCCATTTCCATGCCAATCGGCCCCCCCCCGACAATAATCAGGTGGTCGGGCCTTTCTGCGAGGTCAAAGATCGTCTCATTGGTCAGGTAAGGCACATCTGCCAATCCGTCGATTGGCGGCACAAATGGCCCCGATCCCGTAGCGATTACAAACCGGCGCGCGCGGATCGTCCGGCCACCGGCTTCCACGGTCCGCGGAGAGGTAAAGCGCGCCCAGTCGCGCAGCACCGTCACGCCCAGCCCTTCAAACCGGTCTTGGCTATCATGCGGTTCGATCTTCTCAATCGTCGCCCGCACATGCGCTTGTGCGTCCGCGTAAGAGAGCGGCGGCACCATTCGCCCCGCGCCGAGCAACGCTTTGGAAGGCACACAGCCATAGTTGAGGCAATCGCCCCCCATCTTATGGCCTTCGATAAGGACGACACTGGCCCCCATCTGCACCGCGCCCGCCGCCAGCGACAACCCGCCAGAACCCGCACCGATGATGCACAGATCGGGCCTCAATTCTTTTGCCATCATTGGCTCCCTTGTTCTTCCGCCACCGGCCCCTTGCGCAACGCCTTCAGCACCATCGGCAGCGCCGCCAGCGCACACAGGCCAAGGAGCGGCAGCAGGATTTGTGGCTCAAAGATAATCCCCAGATCGGGCGTTTCACCCTGCGCGAACACCGCGCCCAATCCAGCCCCCACCGAGGTGTAGACCAATGCCCCCGGCAAAATGCCGAAAAATGTCGTCACCACATATCGCCCCAGCGGCACGCCCACTAAAGCGGGCAACAGATTCGCGACAAAGAACGGCACCGCTGGCACCAGCCGCATCAAAAACAGCACCGACCACTGATTCTGGTCGACCCCCCGCTTGATCCGCGCCACCGCGCCCGCGCTGGCATCCATCCGCGCCGCCAACCGCTCACCGAATCCCGCCTTTGCCGCCAGAAAGATCCCGATCGCGCCGAGCGTCGCACCCGTGACGTTGAACACCACACCCGGGAAGGTGCCGAAAAGGAAGCCCCCAACCAGCGTCGCCACCGTCGCGCCAGGCAATGAGAGCGTCACGATCCCCGCATAGGCCAGCACGAACACCACCACAGCCGCACCGTAATAGGCGTCGCGATAGGCCAATAGCGCCTCACGATGCGCCGCCAATGCCTCAAACCCCAACGAATCCTTAAGGAAAACCGCGCCCAGCACCGCCGCGACCGCAATCACCAAGATCGGCAGCCGCGCCGCCCATCCTGCCTTGCTCTTTGCCTGTTCCTGCATACCGCTTCCTTATCGCATCGGCTCTCCTGCCTAGATGCCCCTTCCGGCCGCCCTTGCCTAGCCACCTCACGCGCGGTTGATCCGCAGTGATGCTTTTGCCTTTTCCCGCCGGTT
>Ga0181566_10002499_pt1 | contig 15115 bp, 10 predicted proteins | sample 101ome_15_FD_133762 | JGI IMG/M metagenome (GOLD analysis project Ga0181566, IMG submission 133762) | Coastal salt marsh microbial communities from the Groves Creek Marsh, Skidaway Island, Georgia - 101402AT metaG (megahit assembly) | ecosystem: Environmental > Aquatic > Marine > Intertidal... | reverse complement strand
TCGGCGTCTTCGGCGTCTTCGGCGTCCGCGACCTCGGCGGTGACATGGGCAATCTTCCGTGCAACGGCGGCCGCATCCGTCCCGGCTCCGCGGGAAACGACCGCACCTTGAACAACGGCGAAATTTCACCCTCCTCGCGCTCCTCTTCCTCCTCCTCGTCCACCGCATCCTCGACCTCCTTCGCCGCCGCCGTCGCCGCCGCCGCCACGCTCGCGCTCGCCCCGCCGCCTCGCCCGCCTCGTCGTCCACCCTCATCATCGCTCGCCCCCGTGCTCACCCCTCCCAACACCCGCAACGCCGCGCTCGTCCGTCGCGATCGTCTCGCGCGTCTCTTCGCCCGTCTTCGCTCGTCTCTCGCCTCCGCGCTCGCGCCGTCGTCGCCCGCCTCCGCCGCCGTCTCCCGAGTCGGCGTCCTCGGCGGAGCGATGACGCTGTACGCGTTCGCGCGTCGCCGCGCGTCGCGCGCGTCCACGGTCGACATCACCGCGCTCGCGTGCGTCGTCGACGACGCGCCGCTCGCGCCGCCGTCGCGCGATTGACGACGAGACGTCACCGCGCGTTTTCCGTTGACCGTTTGCCACGCGTCGTCGTCGTCGTCGTCTCGGTCGGCGTCGAGCGTCGCCGCCGCGTTCGCGGACGGCGCGTTCGGGGAGAACACCGACGCGTCGACGTCGACGTCGCCGCGGTCGCGCGTCGCGCGCGCGCGCGGCGCGGCGAATCCGTCGACCGACATCGCGTCGTCGAATGTCGTCGGTCGTCGACGGTAGACACCCTCCACCCTTGCGTGCGTATTGGAATACGAGATGTATTTAAAATATACACTGTATGTATCGTGTGTCCGAACACGTACACGCGCGACTTTCTGAAACGCTCATCAGTAACGCCTTCTCGAACGACGACGACGACGCGAGTGCGCGCCTCGCGACGTCCCCGGTCGTCTCCTTCGCGCGTCGAAGAGCGGACCGTATTCGTCGTCGTCGACTTCTCGTGTCGCGCGCGCATGGTGGCTGACGTCGAGCGCGCGTCGCTCGAACCCGCGCGCGCGACGACGGTGACCAAATGGTCCCAACGCCGACGTCACGTCGCGCTTCGATACGACGCGCGAGACGTCGAGGACGCGCGCGTGGAGGTGACGCGCGCGAATAATCCATCCGGGGGTTCTCTCGTGCGCGTCTCCTTCACCGCGAGCGAAACTCCGTCGAAGGAGGAGGAGGAGAAAAAGGAGACCGCGGAATCGACCGGGACGTCGACGCGTCGACGCCGACGCCACGACGTCTCGCTCGAACTCTACGGCGCCGTCGCCGATGACTCGCGCGTCGAGATCAAAACCACGCATCGCGCGTTAACGATCACGATTCCCAAGACTTCCGTCGACGGACCGCATTGGCCGAGATTACTCCTGAGCGCCGAGAAGACGCGTCTCGTCGTCGTCGATTTCGATTCCTGGCTCGACGAGGACGACGAACGCGCCGCCGACGCCGCGTTTCGGTTCGATCTTCACTCGCTCGAAAATATCGACAATTACGAGGATAAGGCGTATTACTTTCCAGACGTGCGCGACAGCGACGACGACATGCCGGACATGACGGATGTGTACGCGTAGACGCGCGGAGGCGTGCGCTCGCGCGAGCGTCGCGAAAAATTCCTTGTAAAGGCGTCTGCACGAATGATGATGACGATTGATTCGCGCGTCACTCCGCGTCGCGACGCGCCCTCCGCGCGATGCGCGACGACGACGACGGCGACGATGATCCGTCGTCTTCGTCGGTCGATGAGCCCGAACACTTGCTCTGTCCGATCACGCGCGCCATGTTTCGCGACCCCGTCTTCGTGCCGGCGTCTGGGAACACGTACGAACGCGACGCCGTCGCGCGGTTTTGGTCGGCGACGTCGCGCGCGAGGGACCCGTTGACGAATGCGACGCTTCGTTCAAAGTCTGTGTACACGAATTGGGATAAACGACGCGAGGTTGCGGATTGGTTGACGGCGAATCCGACGACGACGCCGAGCGGTTGGGCGTCGAGGACGCCGCCGGCGCCGGAGAAGTGGCGAGACGGGCCGGAGCGCGATCGTGAGGGGGAAAGTACGGTTGGAAGACGCACGATGCGCGCGGTGATGCACGGTGGGGTGATGGTGAAGGTGGTGGCGGTGGCGGCGTTGACGGCGGCGGCGTGGTCGGCTGCGGGGTGGTCGGCGGGCGACGGCGGTTTCGGAACGGTTTGGCCGAGGAGTGGGACGTCTGGATCGCCGAGGATGCCTCCGATCGATGAATTTGGTGCCGTGGAAGATTTGTCCGCGCCCGCTGGGTCGAGAGTGCGCGTGCGACGCGTGAAGACGGGACCGACGCCGGCGTTGGAAATCGTCGTCCCGGCGCAATCGGTGGACACGGCGAGTCTGTTGTTTAGCGTCCCGTGGTTCGCCATCACGGGGACGTGGACGTACGGCGCGTGGAACGCGGCAAATCCGTTGTTTGCGTCGTTTAGCATTCCGTTTTGGGCGGTCGGGGTGAACATGTTACATCAAGGCGCGACGTCGGCGTTTGAAAACGCGCGCCTGTTGGTGACGGCGGATCGATTCTATCTCGAAAAAGTCATTTTCGATCGACGCATGTTTTTTCTCAGGGGCAACACCGCAGATCTGAGCAAAGCGGCGGTGGAGACGTACGCGTACGTCAACGGGAAACCGCAGAGTCACCTGGTGGTGCATCACGGAATCAAATCTCACGTCTTGGCGCGGGGGTTGCATCCGAGCGAGGACGACTTCATCGTCGACCAATTGACGACGTTTCTGAAGAAGCATCGCCGAGGAAACGCTCGCGGGGATGAGAAGATGAAAATCGAGAGCACGACGCCGTTGCTCGCGCGCTCGCGTATGTGAGGGATGACGCGCGCGCGGGCATAATTGTACAAGACCATTTTTGTAAAACGCAAATTTACTCCTCGCGACGATTACGCTCCAACACTGGTTCTAACAGGTACGCCGCCTGGTGATCGACGATGAACTCACCCTCCTTGAATAATCCTTCGACGACTTTGTTTCTCTGAAGCGCGCAGATTTTATTGTGTGCGAGCGGCGAAGGTCCCGGAAAACACACGTTGACGTGCTTCCACGTGACGGAGCGTAAACCGTTCGCCATGCGTCGGCGCGCGTCCAGAGCGTCTCCCTTCGATACCGCGTCGCCCGCACTCCCACCCTCGATGACGTATTCCTCGATGATCTGCGGCTTGTCGAGCGACCGCCAGCGTCTCTCGAGATCTCGATCTAAATGTTCCGGACGAATCGCCGCCGTCTCCAAACTGACGAGAAAATCATTCACGCAATTCGAGTACGCGCACCGACGTTCAAACGCCCCCAACGCCGCGATGAAATCGATCGGTTCCTTCGTCTCCGGGTCCGCCATTCTCTCTAAAAGTGGTTTCCTATCGCTCTTCGCGTCGCCGTCGCGAAGCGTGAGCTCCATGATGCTTCTTCCTAAATTTCGCGACCACAAATTTTGCAGCGCGCGCGGCACGAGCTTAAAATAGCCCCACGGCCCCACCCCCAAGTGCGGCGTCGCCGTCGTGAGATACGTGCACGGACTCAACCCCATCATCGTTCCCCGACCGCCGTCTTCGGCGTACATCAACCCGGCGGCGTATCTCGCGTAAATCCCTCCCAGGCTATTTCCGTACAGCGACACGTATCGCAAATTCGGATACTTCGCCTTCACCTCTCTCAATTCCTCCACCAACCGTCTCGCCCCCGCCTCGACGCCGTCAAACGAATTCAAAGGCGCGTTTCTCGTCACCCTGTGCACGACGACCGAGCGCTCGCGCACGAGTCTCGCCTCCATTGCGCATAAATCATCCGGTGTTCCGCCGAGCCCGTGCACGCACGCCACCAGGTGCGTCTTCTCGTCTCTCGTCGCGTGCGCGCGCGCCGCGTTGACGCGACGGCGGAGCGATGGACGACGCACACCCTGCGCGTACGCCCATCGTCGACCTCGTCCGTCGTCTTCCCGCGGTGGCGCGGGCGTCAATCGGCGCACCGAGCTCACGACGCCCACGAGCACGCTCATGACGCAGAGAAAGCTCTGAAGCGCGATCGACGCCGCGAGCTCGCGCGCGCGACGCGCGAGGACGGTGGTGACGGTGTCGACGTCCCGCGCGTCGACGTCGCGGTCGTCCGCGCGGATGGGTGATGGCGCGCGCGCGCGCATCAAAGTGCGGGCGACGCGTGGGTCGCCTCGAGCGCCAACCGCATCTCGCGCCGCGCGCGCGTCGTCGAGCGTCGAGCCGCGCGCGAGACGCGGAGATCACCGACGCCGCGTTTTTCGTCGCGCGCGATCGATCGCGCGGGCGAACGCGCGCGCGCACGGAGCGACGAGGGATCGATTCGTCGCGCGGGCTCAACACTAAATTTCGCGCGACAGATTCGATGACGGTGTTCAGGCGCGACGTCGTCGCCCTCGCGCCAGAGATGGACGGATTCGGCAACGAACGCGCGCGTCGCGGTCGGTACTCGCGCGCAAAGTCACCGCCGACGACGTCGACGTCGACGAGAAAGTTGGAAGCCACGCTCGCGGTGGCGGTCGTCGTCCTCGCCGCGGCGGCGTGCGCGCGGTTCGGGTACTCGATCGGTGATCGATTGTACGATTTAGTGAGCGATAGTCGCGCGCAGCGGGCGTCGAAGATGCTCGACGCCGCCGCGGGATTGAGCGGCGAGCGACGGTTGACGGCGGAGAAGATGGAGTTGGACCTGGAACGGTATCCGCGCGCGAGGTGTTTGGACGGGACGCCGGGGGCGTATTACGTCAATTTAGCGATGTCAAAGATGCGCAGAGGGGAGGGGAGGGACGCGAAGGGTGCCCCGAGCGTACTCGGTGATGACGAGCGCGACGAGCGCGGGTACAAGGGGTACGCCACGGAACGCACGTGGATTATTATGTTGCAAGGGGGCGGCGAGTGCGTCGCCGCGCCAGGGTGCGCCGAACGGGCGGGTACGGCGCGCGGGTCGAGCGAGTTATTACCGGACGAGATAGTGTACGATAGAGGGATTCAGGCGGTGGCGTCGGACGACGTGCGGAAGAGTTTACCGTTTTCTAACGCCAACATGGTGACGGTGGCGTACTGTTCGGGAGACTTGTACACGGGGCGCGCGCAAGAGGCGGACGCGGCAGGCATGTGGCACTCCGGGTCGTACATCGTCGAAGCCGTGCTTCAGGAGCTCATTCGAGCGTACGGGATGACGAACGCGGACGTCATCCTCCTCGCGGGACGGAGCGCGGGCGGCATCGGCTTGGTGGCACAGGTGGACGCGTGGGCGGATTTAATTCGCGAGCGACTCCCGGTCGAGGCGAAGAGTTCCGTAAAAATCATCGGCGCACCCTTTGCGGGATTTCACTTTTTCCACAACGAGACGATGTTCATCGACCGCGCCGACGACGCCAAGGAGAAAACGGGCGGCGCGTCTCGACGAGGCGACGACTCGCTCAACTACATTCCGTGGGATGAAGATTCTTTCAAGCGCTACGTCGAGTACTGGCGCGCGCAGGATAGTCTTCCCGAGGCGTGCGTTATGTCGCACGCGGGCGAAGAGTGGCGATGCATCGTCGCCCAACACTCGTTGAAGACGATTCGCACGCCTCTCTTCTTCTCCCAAGCGCTCACCGACTCCGTCGTCATGCGTTTACACGACAATTTCGGCGGCGATCTCACCAAGCGCAAACAAATCAAATTCGCCACCAAGTGGTCGAAAACCATGCGCCGCGCGCTCGCACCCATTCTCAAACATCCGAGCGCCGGATTGTTCGCCGCACAGTGCTACATGCACACCGATTTCGACGACGTCTCCATCGACGGCGTGTCTCATCAGATGGCGCTCGCCGAGTGGGTCTTCCACGAGAAAACCGTGCGTCTCGTCGACTCGTGCGACGGCGTGTCGTGCAACCCGACGTGCAAATCCTCCAGATCCTCGGGCGCGCTCGACCTCGACGGCGGCGGCAACATCGCCGTCGAGGACGATCAAGACGACGAGGAGGAATTGGCGTCGCAAAAGAAGAAATCACGCGACGCCAAGAAATCCCACGCGTCGTCGTCGAGTCAAAAGTCCGACGACGCCGTCGCCGCCGTGGGCACCAACGACGCCGCCGCCGCGCGCCGAGACGCGCGCGTCGACTCGCGTCGACTCGACCGCGTCGCCGCGCGACGCGCCAACGTGCGCGCCAAACGCGACGCCGAGACGCACGCGCGCGAGCGCACCACCCCGTAGTCGACCGATACCACCGATGTCACGCGACACGCGCGTAGTTCACACATCCCGCGCGCTCGCGAGTCGTCACATTTCAATTAAACCATCCCCGAGCTCGTACGCCATTCAAACCTCTCCGCCGACAGGTGAATGGGCGCCATTGCGCGCCCATCGCTCATGCCCCCTCGTGCGAGCGCGTCCGCGCCCTCGCGATCGCGACGCGCGTCCGTGACGACGACGACGACGCGACGCACCACCATCGCGCGGTCGTCGAGGTCGACGACGCGCGCGTCGGCGTCGGCGTCGCGCGCCCAGCGCACGGCTGCGATCGCGCGCGATGGGAACGAGGCGGTGGTCGACGACGACGACGACGAGGACGAGGACGACGCGATGGTCGGCCGGGCGCGAACGGAAATGGAATCGTCGCCGACGCCGACGCGGAGGTCGCGCGGACGACGCGCGGCGTCGGCGTCGAGGAGCGGGACGAAACGAAACTTGTCGGCGCGGTTTGAACAGACGGCGAGTGAAAACGCTGGCGGAGACGACGACGACGACGACGATGACGACGCGGAGGCGACGAGCGGGGAACGACCGTTGGTGAAACGACGGAAATTAACGCTCGCGGAGAGCCTGGTTCGTCGAGTGGAGTTGACGATGACGAGGAGCACGAGTAAGGAGTTGCGAATCATCGACGGTAGACGGTTCGACAGAGCCATGTGCGTCATCGTCGACGACGCCGTCGAAAATGTCGGTGAGGTGGATGTGGCGTGCGCCAAGGCGTTGGAGATGAGCGCCAAGGCGACCGGGTCGAGTTTCGGGCTCACGCCGGTGGGATTACAGACGATGCGGATGGTTGTGGATGGAGGGTGCGGCGACGCGTACGCGTTTCCCGTCGCCGCCAACGCCAAGAGCTACTTGTCGGCGCTGATCGAGGCGGAGGAGCGTTTAGGACCGGAGGTTGCCGCCGTGCCCGTGAAGAAGCGTCGGAGACTCGCGCGCGCGCTCATGAATCTGAGTAATTTCGCCCGCCCGCCGCAGTATCGATACATTGAGCGTGAAAAGTACGACGAAGCCGCGTGTCACATCGCCGACGTGTCCATGGAGACGAACGGGAAGATTGATTTGGCGTGCGCCAAGGCGATTCACGCGAGCGTTCGAGACGGCGGATCGCACTGGGGGATCACGGCGACTGAGCTTAAAACGCTCAAGATGCTCGCGCGAGGGGGGCGCGGTGTTCTCGTGGTTAAATTAGAAGACGACGCGAAGAGATATTTGGAAACCGTCGTGGAAAAGGAAGAGACCTTGTTGACGACGACGACCACCACCACCACCACGAGCGACGACGAAGACACCGAATCCGACGACGAGCCGTCGCCGAAGAGAGCGAAGGCGGGCGTCTTGACGCATCTGATAAAGTTGGTGAGACGCAAGCAATATCGATACATCGATGGCGCGCGATTTGACGAAGACGCATGTAACATCGCCGACGAATCGATGGAGCGCATCGGTCGAATCGATCTCGAGTGTGCGAAGACTATTCACACCGCCATCTTGGAAGGTGGATCGCGTTGGGGAATCACCAACACCGAGTACGCCACCGTGCGGTTATTCATCGACGGCGGACGAGACGACGTCTTGTACATTTGCGACAACGACGCCAAACTCTACCTGTTGAACGTGCTCGGTACCCAAGCAGTGGAGGAAGCCGCGAACGTCACACCTCCCACCAAGGTACACGTTCGACAGGCTCCGGCGAGCGCTCTCCAATCGGCGCTGAAAAATCCACCGCCGTCGGCGTTGAAGACGAACGCGAAATCCGCGAAGAAGAAGGGTGTCATCTTCACGCCTTCGAGACGGTTTCAGACGCGCACGTACGTCCCAAGTCCGACGAGCGGGAACAGCGAAGAAGAGTTTGAAGATGACACCACGGACGAAGAGGAGGAAGAGACGAACGACGACGCGACGGACTCTCGGCTCGAAGAGACTCGAGAGGACGAAGACGAGGAGGATGTCGAACCGACGAGACGTGCGACGGATGACGACGCGATGGTCGTCTACGCGCCGAGCATCATGACGGCATTTTACGATAGCATGCAATTTTGGATGACTCCGGTGAGTGTTCTCGACACCGCCGCTGCGTGCATCATGACGCTGGCTGTTTTTTGCGTCGCGCACGTTTCCGTCATCGCGACGTTCGAGGCCACCATCGCGCCCGCGTCCGTCCTCGCGAAGACGGAGACTTCCATGTAGTTTGTAAAACAACCGACACACATGTATTCTATTCACAGTACAGTACATCTACTACACCGCGCTTAAAAGTCGAGATCGCCGCCCCCCTTGACGCCTCCGCACGCGCTGCCGCTCTTTTTGTCCTCTTCGGGCCGAATTTGCAACGGTTTGATGGCTAATCGTTTACGACGCATCTGTAACGCGTACACGCGGTCCATGCGCGTGAGCGGTGACACGACGCCACCACGGAACTGAAGCTTTCGAACGGAAATGAGTCCGACGCACGTGTGTGGCTCCGGTAAAAGCGACTCGATTTCGCTCGTCGGTCCCTCGAGCGGTTGCACGTCGACGGCGCAATCGAAGAGGTGACGAATGAGCGCGCTCGCGCAAGGAGGCGCGTCGGCGAGCGGAAGAATCATCACACAGACCGCGTTGGCGTCGAACATCAACGCTTTGAGCGCGCGCGCGAGCTCGACGCACGCGTCCCATTCGTCTGCGTCCGTCGGCGTCTCCGGCTCGACGACGACGCGACCGACCTCGCACGCCTTCAACGACCGCACGAACGCGCGCACGAACTCGAAACACCTTGCCCACGGATCATCATCGCTCGAACCGTCTCTAAACGTCGTGTAAGACACGTCCGCACGCGCGAGAATCTCCTCGTCCTCCTCCTTGCTCACGTCGAACGTCTGACAAAAATCCGGCGCGCGCAAATTCCGTCTCTTCTTCTTCCCCGCCGACGCCGACCCCGTCGTCGGCGACGACTCGGACGTCCCCACCGTCTGCCCGAGCCCGACCCTCGAATCGTCCAACGTCCGTCCCTCTTTCAGATACCGCCTATACTGCCACGCGATGCGCAACCCGTCCGCCGCCTCGCCCGCGTCTTCGCGCGGCGCGCCCGACGATTCCTTCCCCCTCGCCTCCGCCTCCGCCTCCGCCTCCGTCTCGCGCGACGATACTCGTCGCGGAAACCCACGCATCGCGCTCGCGCGATCCAACCGCCCTCGACGCACCCAGCACCCTCGATGTCCCGCCGTCGCCGCGCCCTCGGCTAAAAAGTACATTCCAAAAAGCATCTCCCCGTGCGCGCTCGCGCCGTCGCGCGCGCACGCCACGCACGCCCCGAGCGGAACGCCACCGCCGAAGAGCGCGTCCACGTCTCCGTGTCCCGCGGAGACGAGCGCGCGGCCGTGGAGACCGGCGCGCGCGTTCGGAAGCGTCGCGCTCGGTCGAACGCCGTCATCATCCTTTTCTCGCGCGTTCGGACGCGTCGACGGCGACGCGTCCTCCTCGACGACGTCCGGGGACGGCGACGACGTCGGCGCGCGGAATCGTCGACCGCGACGCACGAAACTCGTCGGCGTCGCCATGTCGACCGACGATGAGTGTCGAGCCGCGTTTCACTTCGTGTCACTTCATCATTGACCGACGCGTCTCGCGACGCCGCCGACGCCGCGCATGCCCCCGACGCCCGCGCCACCGCGCGCACCGCGCGAATTCGATCTCGTCGTCTACGGCGCGAACGGATTCACGGGCTCGCTCGCCGCCGAGTACCTCGCGAGACGCTACGTCGCCCGACGAAGTCAACATCAAAATGACACCATCCGCGTCGCCTTTGCCGGTCGCGACGCGCGCAAGGTCACCGCGACGCGCGACGCCATCGCGTCGCGTCTCTCGCTCGACGCGCGAGACATGCCCGTGCTCGAGGCGCGCGACGACGCGTCGCTCGACGCCATGTGCGAGAGAACATCCTGCGTGTTGACCTTCGCGGGTCCGTACGACGACGAACCGCGCGGCGAAGGAAACGCGGGTGGATTGGCGCTCGCGCGCGCGTGCGCGACGCGTGGAACCGATTACTGTGACATCACCGGTGAACCTCGGTTCGTGAAGCGCGTCATCGAGGCGTGTGACGAGACGGCGAGGCGAACGGGGGCGGCGTTGGTGTCGTGTTGCGGATACGACTCGATTCCGTGGGACGTCGGGTGTCGCGCGGCGGCGGACGCGGTGCGCGCGAACGGGGGGACGTGTGCGTCTGGATTCGGGCACGCGGGGAAGTCGAGGGGTGGAGTGAGTGGGGGGACGATCGCGAGCGCGGCGAACGCGGTGGGACGACCGCGAGCGGAGACGCGCGGGATGGGGGATCCGTTGTATCTCGCCAAGTGCGCGGGGGGGAGGTTGGAGGACGCGAAGCGACGATGGAGGTCGCCGCAGAGTGGATGGAGGTACGACGAGGACGTCGGAGCGTGGACGATGCCGAGCGTCATGGCGGGGATCAACGCCAAGGTGGTGGGACGGTCGTACGCGCTCGATCCGGAAAAGTATGGGCCGAATTTCGAGTACGATGAGGCGGATTTGTGCGCGTCGAAGAAAAACGCCGTGCTCGGGACGGTGGCGCTCGGTGCGTTCGGCGCAGCGTTTCTCTCGTCGCCGCTGCGTTGGCTCATGCGACGGACGATTTTACCGAAACAGGGCCAGGGGCCGAGCGAGGAGACGCGCGAAAACGGGTACTCGCACGTGTACGTCGTCGTCAAGGGCGAACCTCGCAAAGAGGGCGGCGCCGTCGACGCGTATTGCGCCGAATTCGAGTTTAGAAACGCCGATCCGGGATACAAGGGCACCGCCGCGCTCGCGTGCGAGGCGGCGCTGTGTCTGGCCATTCCGTCCGAACGCGCGCGTCTTCCGTGGGTGCGAAACGGCGGCGGCGGCGGCGTCATGACGCCGAGCGCGTGCATGCAGGACGTCTTGCGCGAACGTTTGGAAAAGTCGGAAAACTTTTCACTCGTCGTCAAGAAGCTAGAAGACACCGTGTTTCTCATCTAGTCTGCCGCCCGCCGCGCATTTGAGGGACGTTTAATTCTTTGATTCTCGTTACAAATCGCACGTACTGCACTGTTTAATCGACACTAATTGGATGGAGTGGTGCGCGTTCTACTAAACGTTCTAAAACGTTAATACGACGAGCCCCGGTTCTGATTTTGCGATTCTGTAACTTCTATACTCTTCAGACGGCGAGCATGTTCGCCGCCTCGACGGTTTCACCAATGTGCAACTCGCCCATCGCGATGTGACCGTACCCTTTTTGGCCCCAGTTGAGCCACGAATTATACACCTTCCAATAGCGCAAGCCTTTTTCCGTGACGCCCCATCCGATCACCTCCATGACGTGGCCTCCGTGCGACAAGCCGCGAAGGCTCGAGTCTTTTGATAAGCTGTAGACGCCGGATCGGTACTTGTAGAATTCGTCAAACACCATCCCGACAAACGTCGACACGGGACCGTTGTTGAAAATTTCGAGCGCCATGCAATCGAAATCACCGTCCCGGCACGTCACGAGCGAGTCGATGCGATAAATGGCGGACGCGTTGGCGCCTTCGTTCGAGCACTTGCCTGGACACTTGGCCTCTTCGCCGTGCTTGCACGGATGATGACAGGGCTTGAACGTGTACGGCATGCACGTGTTTTGGTCGCCGAACTGTGCGCCGGACACGAGTCCGTTTAATTTCGCGTTCTCGTACGCATCCGTGGGGAACCCGCCTTTGCATCCGCCGACGTCGCTCGACGGTCTGAATTGGTTGCCGCGCTTGGCCGAGCACGACAACAATTGCAAGCTCGACAAGTGTGTCGCCACCCGCCCGTTCGTCGCGATGCACAGCCGATCGGACATCACTTTCGCCGGCGCGACGGCCCAACAACTACCGCACTCTCCTTGATCGATGGGGTCGTCGATGAGCGCCGCGCACGCGGGCCACTTTTCTCTCACGTCGAATTTGCTTGGCAGCGTCCCGCCCGTCGCCAACGTCACCTTGGTTGGATCCCACGAGCGCGCGTCCGGAAACGCCTGCGACGGCCACGAAAACATCGATCCGAGATGCATCCACGTCGGCGTCAGCGAGTACGTTTTGCCGCTCGAGTGTTCGCTCTCCTTCCACACGTTCAACCGCTTGTATCCCTTGGGCAAACGCCAACCGCCAGGAAACGACGCGAGTTCCATCGCGTCGCTTCGCACCCATCCCGCTTCCACGTCCAACATCTCCCGCGACCCCACGCGCGCCGATAACGACGACTCAAATGTCCCATCTCGCGTCTCGAACGCGACGAGCGCCGCCGCGAGCGTCGTCAACGCCACCGCCGTCGCCACCGCCGCGCGCGTCCGCTTCGTCGGCGCGTTCACCCACGACGCGCGCGTCCGGTTCCGTCGCTCGACGTCGACGCGCGCCGCATCGTGCGCGCGCGCATCACGCACCGCGTCCACATCACCTCGCGCCTCGCGCGCGACGCCGTAATCCACCCCTCCTCGACCGACCGACCGCCCGATGATTCGCGCGGCTTTTTCTCCGTCGGCGCTATCCCTCGCGCGCGTCGACGTCGACGCCGCGGTCGCCTCGACCGCGCTCGGACGCGCGAGCGGTCGTCGTTCGTCGTCGTTCGCGCGCGACATCACGCGCGACGCCGGCGTCGCGTCGACGTGTGACGACGCCGTGATCGGCGCGGGGGTGATTTATAGTGTTACTCTTTCGGGACGGCGACGAGGAAGACGAGGAAGACGACGAAGAAGGGACGAGGGATTGATGCTTTTGTCTGTTATGAAAGAGGCGGGCGACGATCAACTCGGCATGTACGTGGACTGATCGATCTCGTCGGGAAGCTCCTTGATCTCCACCTCGAATCGCTCGTGCACGGAGGCCAAGACGTCGGTGTCCTCGGAGGAGGCGACGAAGGTGACGGCGAGACCCTTGGTGCCGAAACGACCGGCGCGACCGACGCGGTGGAGGTAGGTGTCAGCGCTCGAGGGCATGTCGTAGTTGATGACGATGTTTACGCGCTCGATGTCGATGCCTCGAGCGACGAGATCGGTGGCGACGAGGATGCGCTTATCGCCATCCTTGAACGACTTGTAACACGCGAGACGCTCTTGTTGCGACATCGAGCCGTGAATGGCGATGGAGGGAAAGTTGCACTCTTGTAAGAGTTTATCCAGCGCCTTGCATCGGGAGACGCTGGAGACGAAGATAACGACTTGGTTGAACATGAGAGAGTCGAGCAAGTCGTTGAGTTTGCGGTTCTTTTCCGATTCTTCGAGCTTGACGTAGTGCTGCACCAAACCGTGGAGGGTGAGCTTGGTCTCGTCGTCGACGAAGATTTCCATCGGATCGTTCATAAACTTCTTGCACAGCGCGCGGAGCTCCTTGGATAAGGTGGCGGTGAACATCATGACCTGTTTGTCGTGCGGCGTGCACTTGAAAATCTCTTGCACGTCGGCGCGCATGTCGATCTCTTCCAACATTTTGTCGCACTCGTCGAGGACGAAGTGGGCGCACTTCTTCAAGTTCAACGTACCGTCGAGCGCGAGCGTCTTGAGACGGCCGGGCGTACCGACGACGATGTTCGGCGGTTGCAACTTGAGTTGCTCCTTCTGTTGCGAGATCGGAATGCCTCCGAAGACGACCGCCGTCGTCACGTCGCCCAAAAACGTCGAAAAGCGCTCGAATTCGTGAGAAATCTGGTACGCCAACTCGCGCGTGTGGCACAGCACCACGGCGCCGACCTCGTTCTGCACCGCTTCGAGCTGTTGAAGAACCGTGATGACGAACACGGCCGTCTTACCCATACCAGACTTGGCTTGGCAGAGAACGTCCATGCCGAGAATCGCCTGCGGAATGCATTCGTGTTGCACTGCGAACGCGTACGAAAGAAATCATCGTCAGTCAGTCACGTTCCTCGAAAACCATCGCTCGCGCGCGACGTTCGTAGACGCATCGACGATCGCATCTACCGCGCGCGCGGTATCCACGTCGCGATCGGGTCGACGACACGTTTCCGCAATCGCGTCAATCCGGAGAATCACAATCAAATCAAATCAATCAAAATCATAATCAAATCACCACCCCTCCCGACGTCGCGCGCGCGCACCTTCGCTCGGGTGTTCGAACCCGCAATCAACGATCGCTCTGAGCAACTCGGGCTTGAGCAAAAAGTCCCGGAACCCGGTGCTGTGTATCCCGACATAGCCCTTTTTCGTGGCATCCTTGGTCGCATCTTTCCCATCATCTTCTCCCGCACCAGCCTCTCCCGCGTCGGCGCCGGCGTCCGCGACCTCGTCGTAATCCAAGAGCTCCTCCTCCTCTTCCTCCTCCGCGGGCGCGGGCGCGGCTTTCTTCTTCGGCGGCATCGCGGCGCGTCGACCAATCACGGAAGATCCCGAAGGGATCTCACGCATTCGGGCGCGTTTTCCTTTTCACAGTTAGCCTTAAAATCACCAGAATATATAACGACCGGCATCATGCGACGCATCGCCGCGCGCGTCTCGACATCGCTCGCGCGATCGACGCCTCGACGACCGAGACGCGCGCGAGACATGTCCCACGCGCCGTCCTCGTCGCGCGAGGACGAATTGCGCGATCTCTGGGCGTCCTCGTACGACGGATGGGTGAACGTGCCCAGACTGGATGATGAGGATGAAGATGCGCTCATCTTTGTCGACGCCGACGACGCCGCGCCGACGACGTACTTCGAACCGCTCGCCCTGGACGTCGACGACGAACTTCTCGCGCGACGTCCACCACCGCCCGCCATCGCGAGACGCACGACGACGTTCGCGGTGACGGGACACAATCCCATGGGCGAGCGCGCGTCCGCCGAGGCGAACGCGGCGGCGAAC
>Ga0181566_10002488_pt1 | contig 15141 bp, 13 predicted proteins | sample 101ome_15_FD_133762 | JGI IMG/M metagenome (GOLD analysis project Ga0181566, IMG submission 133762) | Coastal salt marsh microbial communities from the Groves Creek Marsh, Skidaway Island, Georgia - 101402AT metaG (megahit assembly) | ecosystem: Environmental > Aquatic > Marine > Intertidal... | reverse complement strand
TATTGCTACCGATGTAGCTGCCAGAGGTATAGACGTTGATGACATTACCCATGTCATCCACTACCAAATGCCAGACGATCCTGAAACTTACAATCACAGGAGTGGGCGTACCGGAAGAGCGGGTAAAACAGGTTATTCTTATTGTCTTACCACCTCTAGTGATCGTCAAAAAATCAGTGCTTTTCAGAAAAGACTCAAGCAACCGTTTGCCGAAGGAAACGTTCCGAGTGTTGAAGAGATCATTCAAAATCAACTTCATAAACACGCTCAAAAGCTGGCCGAAATTGAGGTTCATGAGCAACTAGATAGTTATTTGCCAGAACTCCAGAAGTCGCTAAAAAAGCTTACCAAAGAAGAACTTATAAAAAAAGTATTCAGTGAGGTCTTTAACAGGCTACAGAAGTACTATCAAAATTCAAGTGGTACATTGAGCCCTGCCTCTGAAGATTCATTCTCAAAGGGTAAAAGCTTCCAGAACGAAGTGCGTTTCTTTATCAATCTTGGTGAACGCGATGGATTTGATTGGAGATCACTTAAAGATTTTTTACGTGAAGAATTAAGTCTTGAGAAAGACGACTTGTTCAAGGTCGATGTATTGAAGAATTTTTCATTCTTCAATGTAGACTCAGCTATGAGTGAGCGTGTACTAGGTTTGCTTCCTGGCAAGCCCTTTGGTTCACATAAAATCAATGTAGAAGTCACCGAAGACAGCGGAAGAAACAAAAAACAGAAAAGCGGTCGAAAAGGAACCAAGACTTCGAGAAATTTCAGTCATCCCAGTAAAAAATCACGATCTAAAAAACCTAGAAAAGGATTTTACTAAGCTTTAGAGGCTGTATTCTTATCGCTCTTTCGTAATTTTCTAGAAATTATTGAATGTGATCACACCTAAAGCACTCCTTACTTCTTTCGTTTTCTTTTTGACCCTTGGAGTGTGTGCACAAAACGAAGTTAGTCCTCCGAAGCAACTAAAGGCAAAGGTGGTGAGCGCTACCAATAGCTTGCCGCTAGAGAGTGTGCATATCATTAATCTTCAATCTATTGTCGGAACCATAACCGATCAAGAAGGTGCCTTTGAAATTCCTGCACAAGTCGGCGATACCCTTTACGTCACCTATCTTGGCTATAAATCTGAAAAGATTCGAGTGAATAATGACCTTTTAAACATCGAAGGATCTACTATTGCCTTAACCGAACTAGCGTATGCATTAGAAGAGGTAGTGGTCCGTCCTTATCAGTTAACCGGATTTCTTGAAATTGATATCAAATACCTGCCTATAAGCACTGCTTTTCAATATAGCATTTCAGGTCTCAACAAGAGTTATGAAGCCAGAAACAGTAGATCAAGAGGGGCACAAAAGGTAATCAGCAGTCTTCTGAATCCCTTAGAAACCATAGGCTCGCTATTTGCCAAAAAGGCACCACAGCTGCGGAAACTCCCGAATATCAAACAAGACGAGAGCATACGATCATTACTAGCCACAAAATTTGACCGAGAAACCCTAACCGCTCTATTGCAAATTGATCGCACCGAAATCGAACGAATGCTCAATCAGTGTGACTATTCAGAAGGCTTCATTCAATCTGCTAATGATTTGCAAATTCTTGATGCCTTGAACTTGTGTTATGAGGAGTACAAAGTCTTGAATCGTTAAAAGACATATACTTTTCAGCTCAGGTTTTATGAATACCTTTGTTTTTTGCATCTACCATGAATCTAAACGAATTAACGGCAGTTTCGCCTATCGACGGCAGATACCGAAGTAAACTCAAAGAACTTGCACCCTATTTTTCAGAATTTGCGCTCATCCGCTATCGCGTTTGGGTTGAAGTGGAATACTTCATATACCTCAACGAAACCGGATTAAAACCGCTTTCACCACTTAACACGGCGCAGATTGATGGGCTACGGGCACTCTACCTCAACTTTACTGAAGAAGATGCACTAGAGGTAAAGACGATCGAACAAACTACAAATCACGATGTAAAGGCAGTCGAGTACTTCATTAAAAAACGCATGGATACGTTAGGGTTAAATTCAGTTAAAGAGTTTATCCATTTTGGCCTAACCTCGCAAGACATCAATAATACGGCCATACCCCTTTCTCTTAAGCATGCTATAGAGCAATCCATACTTCCGGCTTATCGCGGTTTAATTGAAGGACTCAAGGCAAGGGTTGCAGAATGGAATGATACCCCTATGCTCGCGAGAACCCACGGACAACCAGCCTCTCCTACACGTTTAGGCAAAGAAATGGAGGTATTCGTAGTACGCCTTGAAGAACAACTTAACAGTCTACAGCGTCAAAAGTTTGCAGGAAAATTTGGAGGAGCAACAGGTAATTTTAATGCACATGCTGTAGCTTATCCAGAGAACGACTGGAAGTGTTTTGCTAAAACCTTTGTAGAAGACCGTTTGGGATTGGATTACAGCTTTCCAACAACCCAGATCGAGCACTACGACCACCTCGCTTCGTTGTTTGATGGACTAAAGCGCCTCAACACCATCCTAATCGACTTTTCTCGAGATGTATGGGCCTACGTATCTCTTGATTATTTCAAACAGAAAATAAAGGCCGGAGAAGTCGGTTCGTCAGCGATGCCGCACAAAGTGAATCCTATTGACTTTGAAAATGCTGAAGGGAATCTAGGAGTCGCCAATGCGCTCTTCGAGCATTTAGCAGCAAAACTTCCTGTATCTCGACTTCAAAGAGACTTGACTGATAGCACAGTGTTGCGAAACATAGGGGTTCCAATTGCCCATACACTCCTTTCTCTGAAGTCAATTGAAAAAGGGCTCGGAAAGCTTTTAGTCAATAAAGAAAAGATTAGTGCAGACCTTTCTAATAATTGGGCGGTGGTAGCAGAGGCCATTCAAACTGTTCTGAGACGTGAGGGTTATCCTAACCCTTATGAAGCCTTGAAAGCGTTAACGCGAACCAACGAAGCCATCACAGAGACTTCAATAGCAGATTTCATCACTCAACTCGATGTAACTGAGGAAGTAAAAGCTGAATTACGTCGCATTACCCCCTTCAACTACACGGGCATTTAGTCTTGCTTTCGGTTTAACTCTCCTAATTCTTCTGGAAGGTTCATCTTAGAAGCTAATAAGCCTATTTTCTCCATTTCTAGATCTCCTGTGATCGAAAGGAGTACGGTCTCAAAATTGTGTCCGTTGAGGTTGACATTCTTGAGTTCAGTGACGAGCATGAGTAATTCTTTAATCCTATCGCCTTTTCCCGAATCAGCATAAAAATAAACCTGAGACTCCTCATCCTTTACAATCATAAGTTCCATTAGTTTCTTCGAGCCCACGTAAGAAAAGGCATCCTCCTTCAGTGCTTCTGCAGTCGTGCTGTCTGAAGTGGTCAACACTCTTAAGCTGCTTATTTCTTTTGCTAAATCGACGAATGCCTGGGCATCTGGGTCGTTAATAACAAGTTGCATATTCGCAAAAAGTTTAAACATACTCTCAGAAATAACCACAGAAGTGACCTCTTCTTGGCGCGCATATTTGTCAAAAAGTGATTGAGCAGACAGGCTATGGAAGCCAACTACCATAAGGAGTAAGACAATTTTAATCGTTTGAATCTTCATAGGTTTTATTTTAAAATTTTCTGTGCGGTTTGATCTATATAATCGAGGTAAACTACCTGCTTTTGAGCGTGTTGCAATTGCCTTGAAATGAGCTCAAAGGCCCTCTTGGTTTCAACATAAGCTTCTTGCATTTTTCTCTCTTGATAGTCTTCTTGAAGACGATACACTCCAAAAGATGTTACAATAAGCAGGGCTAACGAGGCCGCAATCCGCATCCATGAGCTGCCCGAAGAAGCGTTTGTTTTTGGCGCTTCAAGACTCACTTTGAGCTGTTGCTCGCCATGGGTATACAAAAAGACATCCCTAGCCCATTCCCAGTTGGGGTCGAGCGGCTCGTCTGCGTCTCTGAAATAGTGCTGCAGTAACCTTTCTTCCTCTCGACTTGTTTGACCTTCTAGGTACTTTTCTAGTAAGGCCTCTATCGCGTTACGATTCGTTTTCATCCTTGCCTAAAATTTGAGTTCTTATTGCTTTTCTAGCGCGTGAGAGCGTGACGCGAACTGCGCTAGCATTCATATCCATTATACTTTCAATTTCTTCAAAATCATATCCTTCAACGTCTCTTAATTGCCATACTAAACGTTGTTTTTCTGGCAAATGCTGAACAGCTTCATCTACCTTTCTCAAACGCTGTGTACTACTGAAGGTCTCATCTAGCTCATCTTCTGCAGAAACTACGTCCTCTAAACGGCTCTCCTCTATTCTTAAAAATCCGGCCTGCTTTGATTTTAAACGATCCATACTCTGGTTCTTAACCATAGTTATGGCGTAGGCCTCTATGCTCTTCGCTTGCTCTGCGATCTCTTGACGTTCAAGGATCTTAACCATTACATCTTGAACACAGTCTTGTGATTCTTCATGAGATACCAATATCCTTCTCGCAACTCTGTACAGTCGCGATTGTATCGATTGCAATTCATCAATAACTTTATAATGGTTCATTAAAATGGTTCTCAAGAATCACCCTTTACATCTAGGACGAAAACAGCGTAGATTTGTTACATTAGATAAAGCTATGACAAACCCAGCATTAAAATTCATTTCTCTTTTCGCAGCATTTCTCCTTTTCTTAAGCTGCACAAAAGAGTCTGTTGTTGAACCTCCAACGGTACCAGACAGTGCTAACCCTTCAGAACCAGACGCTTCAACACTCTCATCGATCGGATTTGACAATCCTTCGTTTAACGTGATAAATCCGACTGAATGGTTAGCTTGGCAAGATAAGGTGAGAGCAGCATTTGCAGAAGAGGAAGTAGATACACAGGATTTTATTTGGAACGCCTTAAACGTTTGGTATTTCTGGAAAGAAGAGACCGCAGAACTAGATGAGGATTTCTTCTCAAACCTTCAAGAATACCTCGATTTTCTCAAAGGATTTAGTACTCCTGAGAGTATGGTAGACGCACTCACCAATTCAGAAGATCGTTTTACGTTTTACAATGAAGATTATAGCGTTCTCGCCAATTCACTTGGAGGAATTAGCAAAAGTGATGGACTTGAATTTGGTCTAGTAGCCAACGATGACTCTGAAGATGTCATTATATACACACGTTACGTGGCTAGGGAATCAAACGCTGAAGTCGCTGGTATCAAGCGCGGTGACCTATTTAATCGAATAGACGGTCAGCTTATAACGCGTTCTAATTATGTGAGTTTATTGAACAACCGCTCTGACACCTATATTCTAGGAAAAGCAGCGCAGGACGCTACAGGAGCTTTTGTGAGTGTTGAAGAAGAGGTGACATTGACACAGGTTGAAAACTTCAGTGAAAACCCAGTGTTGCATCACAGTATTTTTAACAACGGATCACAAAAGGTGGGCTATTTGGTGTACAATCAATTTATATCCGCATACAATCAAGAACTGAATGAGATCTTCGCTACCTTCAAAACCAATGCGATCGATGAATTGGTCATTGATTTGAGATATAATCCAGGAGGGTCGACAGCCGCTGCCGCCGTATTAGCTAGCCTCATACACGATGGTTCTGGTGTATTTGCAAAGCAACGATGGAACCCATATTGGACCAGTATGTTTGGCTCTAGTCTTGAGGACACATTCAGTAGCCAAATTTCTGTAGATGGTGCAACTATACCCTTAAATCGATTGGGAATGCGAAGGGTGTACGTCTTAACACAATCAGGAACCGCCTCTTCGAGTGAACTTTTGATTAATGGATTACGACCTTATATCGAGGTTATCCAGATCGGAGATACCACTAGAGGAAAAAATGAATTTTCTATCACATTGGTAGATGACCCCGGGAGTAGTTCAGGGAGCACCATTTTTCCTTACCTCTACCAATCTAGTCGTGTAGATCAAATTAATCCCAATAACAGCTTTGCCTTACAACCCTTAGTGGGTAAATACGAGAACAGTGAAGGTTTTTCAGATTATACAGATGGACTTGTTCCTCAAGTCCAATTCAATGAAATTGTGAAGATCGATGGGCGCACCGTCTTCCGAATCGGAGCATTCGGTACGCTTGAAGACGGATTATTTGCAAAAGCCATTGAACTTATGTCTGGGACTATGGGCGCCACTAGAGCCTTCCGTCCCTCTGGGATTCCCGCTGAGCAACTAAGAGAAAAAGAATCACTAATGTTTGTTGAATTTGAATAATGCTTGAAACCGTTCTTGCCTTTTTAACCTTAGTATTTGGAGTTCTTGGATTTATTTTAGGAAAGCGACTGGCTGCAAACGCTCCAAACGATCAACGACTAGAAGAGCGGTTAAGCTTGCTTAAGGAAGCGCTTGAGCAAGAGAAGAATGAGCATCAAAGGTTGATCGAAAAGCACCAAGAAACGTATACGACCCTTGTTGAAACACAAAAAGAATTAGAGTTTTTAAACGACAAGAATACGCATCGGCAAGAGGAGCTCGAGCAACTGCAAAAGCAATTCAAAACTGAATTTGAAAATTTAGCGCAGAAAATCTTTGAAGAGAAATCTACCAAGATCAGTGAAGAAAATCAGAAAAACATCAAAACGCTCTTAGATCCATTGAGAGAGCGCATTACTGATTTTTCTCAAAAGGTAGAAGAAAGCAACAAACAGAATCTCACCTTTCACGAGACTTTTAAAGTGCAGCTAAAACACATGCAAGACCAAAGTCTTGAGATGAAAAACGAGACGGCTAATCTCATCAAAGCACTTAAGGGTGACAATAAACTTCAAGGGAATTGGGGTGAACTCGTTCTAGAGCGAATTTTAGAAAAGTCAGGCTTGCGCAAAGACAGCGAATATATGGTGCAACAGAGTTTCACCAATGAAGAAGGACGCAGACTGATGCCCGATGTCATCTTAAACCTCCCTAATAACAAAAAGATTGTTATCGACTCAAAGGTTTCTCTAGTCCATTACGAGCAATTCGTAAATGCTACTGAACAGGAGCAAGAGACCTTTGCTAAGTTGCATCTCAATTCATTACAGCGTCACATTAAAGAATTAAGTGAAAAGCGCTATGAAGATATTTACGATATAGATTCACCAGATTTTGTTATCCTGTTCATCCCTATTGAACCAGCATTTGCCGCCGCACTGCAGCAAGATCCACAGCTTTATTTAAAGGCGTTTGAACGGAATATTATTTTAGTTACCCCTACCACCCTGCTGGCTACTTTGCGCACCATAGATTCGATGTGGAACAGCGAGCGACAACACAAGAACGCATTAGAAATCGCACAACGGGCTGGTGCTTTGCACGACAAGTTTGTAGGATTCATTGAAGACCTAAACAAGGTTGGAATTCGAATGAATGATGCGAAGAAATCCTATGAAGACGCAATGAAAAAACTGCACACCGGTAATGGCAATGTGGTGAGTAGTATTATCAAACTACAAAACCTCGGAGCGAAGGCTAAGAAAGAGTTGCCCGAGGCGAATAAAGCTAGAGCTCTAGAAGAATAGCCTCTATCACCTATTTAGACAGGTACATCTTTCTTCGGGTATAGAGCTCATAAAATGCATCGTCCTTTAAATCTTCAATGAAGAGAATGCTCTCTCCTGTACTCTTCATTTCAGGTCCAAGATTCTTGTTCACATTCGGAAACTTGTTGAAAGAGAATACCGGTTGCTTAATGGCATAACCATCCAATTGAGGATTAAAGTTGAAGTCTTTAAGCTTCTTGTCTCCTAGCATCACCTTTGTCGCATAATTCACGTAGGGCTCGCCATAGGCCTTAGAGATAAAAGGTACCGTCCTTGAAGCACGAGGGTTGGCCTCAATGATATAAACCGTATCGTCCTTCACCGCAAATTGAATATTGATGAGACCAACTGTCTTGAGCGCAAGTGCGATCTTTTTAGTATGATCTTTAATTTGCTGCATTACAAATTCCCCTAAGTTAAACGGAGGAAGGGTTGCATTTGAATCTCCAGAATGAATACCACAAGGTTCAATATGCTCCATGATTCCGATGATATACACCTCTTCACCATCGCATATGGCATCTGCTTCTGCCTCAATAGCCCCATCCAAATAGTGATCGAGCAGCAGCTTATTATTCGGAATGCTTCTCAGTAGATCTACAACATGAGCTTCTAACTCTTCTTTATTAATCACAATTTTCATTCCCTGACCACCAAGCACATATGAAGGTCTAACAAGTAACGGGAAACTTAGCTCCTCCGATAAGGCTAGAGCCTCGTCGGCGCTCTCGGCTACACCGAATTTTGGATACGGAATATCTAAGTTTTTCAGAAGTGTTGAGAAACTCCCCCTATCTTCTGCAAGGTCTAGAGCTTGAAAAGAGGTTCCAATAATCGGTATACCATAACGATCGAGCTTTTCTGCGAGCTTAAGCGCTGTCTGACCACCGAGTTGAACAATAACCCCTTCTGGCTTTTCGTGCTTAATGATGTCGTAAATATGTTCCCAGAAAACAGGTTCAAAATAAAGCTTATCTGCGGTATCAAAATCCGTTGAAACGGTCTCAGGGTTACAGTTGATCATGATAGTTTCGTATCCGGCCTCAGCAGCAGCTAATACGCCGTGTACACAACAGTAATCAAACTCAATCCCTTGACCGATGCGGTTTGGTCCTGAACCCAGTACCACAATTTTTTTACGATCCGAAACGATCGATTCGTTTTGAATAGTGGTGGTGCCATCGGCATATTGCATCTCTTCTTCAAAAGTGGAATAATAGTAAGGGGTCTGCGCCATAAATTCAGCGGCACAGGTATCTACGAGCTTATACACCCTTTTTACCCCTAAGGCCTCACGCTTATTATATACTTCACTTTCGAGGCATCCCATCATATGCGCGATTTGACGATCCGCAAATCCTTTCTGCTTTGCCTCAAGCAATAATTCTTTCGAGAGGTCTTCAATCTTATGAGATGCGATCTCTTTTTCGAGTTGATAGAGCTCCTCGTATTGCTTCAAGAACCACATATCAATCTTAGTGATATCGTGGATGCGCTGAAGCGGTATTCCTAATTGAATGGCATCGTAAATAACAAAGACTCTATCCCAGCTAGCTACCGTAAGCTTCTGAATGATTTCATCGTATTGCGTATAGCCTTTGCCATCGGCTCCTAATCCATTTCGCTTGATTTCAAGCGATTGGGTTGCTTTGTGAAGGGCCTCTTGAAAGCAACGTCCAATACCCATCACCTCTCCTACGGCCTTCATTTGAAGACCAAGAGAGCGATCTGCACCTTCGAATTTGTCAAAGTTCCATCGTGGAATTTTAACAATGACATAATCTAGGGTGGGCTCAAAAAGAGCCGAGGTGGTTTTTGTGATTTGATTTTCTAACTCGTCTAAAGTGTATCCAATCGCAAGCTTGGCAGCGATTTTTGCAATGGGATATCCGGTCGCCTTTGAGGCTAGAGCCGATGAGCGCGACACTCTAGGATTGATTTCAATTGCAATAATATCTTCTTCATCATCCGGACTTACCGCAAACTGAACATTACATCCACCTGCGAAGTCTCCAATATTGCGCATCATCTTGATCGCCATATCTCGCATGCGCTGAAACGTGCGATCTGAAAGGGTCATTGCCGGTGCTACGGTAATAGAATCCCCAGTGTGAATACCCATTGGATCCATATTCTCAATGGTACAGATGATCACCACATTGTCATTAGCATCTCTAAGAAGCTCTAACTCGTATTCTTTCCAGCCAATAAGCGCTTTATCAATCATCACCTCATGAATAGGTGAAATCTCAAGGCCGTAGCTTAATTGTTGATCAAACTTTTCAGGATCGTAAATGATAGAAGCTCCTGCACCTCCAAGTGTAAAGGATGCTCTAACACATAAAGGGAACCCAAATTGTTGAGCGATTTCTTTACCCTTCAAAAAAGAGTTAGCCGAGGCCTGAGGCGGCATTCCGATATCTATCTTTTGCATTAAGTCACGAAACTTCTCGCGATCTTCAGTAATCTGAATAGCATCGATATCGACTCCTATGATTTCAATTCCAAAATCGTTCCAAATCCCCTTCTCGTCAGCTTCTATGCACAAGTTAAGTGCTGTTTGACCTCCCATGGTCGGAAGCACCGCATCAATATGCGGGTGTTTCTTCAGGATCTCAATGATAGATTTAGTCGTAAGCGGCAGTAGGTATACGTGATCCGCCATCGACGGGTCTGTCATGATCGTCGCAGGGTTCGAATTAATCAAAACCGTTTCTATGCCGTCTTCTCTTAACGATCTTAAGGCTTGTGATCCTGAATAGTCAAACTCACAGGCTTGTCCGATTACAATAGGCCCTGAGCCAATGATTAAGATAGATTTGAGGTCTTTGCGTTTAGGCATGAGAATTGGTTTTCAAAAAGTATAGATCAAAAAAAAAGGTGTTACCCTAAAAGTAACACCTCTTAACTAGTATTTCAATGAGACTCTTCTGCGCATCTTATTTTTTGTGACGCGGCTCTGAAGAGACGGTTAATTTCTTTCTTCCCTTAGCACGTCGACTAGCAAGAACTTTACGGCCATTTTTGGTAGCCATGCGCTCACGAAAACCGTGCTTGTTTCTTCTTTTACGTTTCGAAGGTTGGTAAGTTCTTTTCATTCGTGATTCTTTAGAGGATCGTGCCTTGAATTTATCGGGTGCAAATATAGAGATATTTTTAAAATCAAATGCAAAAAGTCTTTGCCTATAGTTTTGATTAAATTTGCCTCCCTAAGCTGAACAGATGATCCATAAGAATATCAAGATTATACTGAGTAGCGTCTCTCTAGGCTACGCTATTTTACAATTTATTGAAGGTTTTATTGGCAACGGCATCTTTTTCGTCCTTCTTAGTGCCCTTATACTGTTTTTATATTTCAGAAATGAAATTATTCTCTTGTCGTTTTTAAAAATGCGCAAACAAGATCTAGCTGGAACAGAGCGCTTGTTGCTGCGTATAAAAAATCCTCAAGCTGCTTTAGTGAAAAAGCAACAAGGGTATTACAATTACCTCTTTGGGATTATTTACTCTCAACGCAATCTCAACGAGGCAGAGAAGTTTTTTAAAACTGCCCTAAAACTCGGTCTAAGCATGGATCAGGATATAGCGATGACGAAGCTTAGCCTTGCGGGTATTGCGATGCAAAAAAGAAGAAAAATCGAAGCTCAAACCCTGCTAACAGAAGCCAAGAAGCTCGATAAAGGAGGTTTGCTGTTAGATCAAGTAAAACTGATGCAACAGCAACTCAAACGCATCTAAGAATTCTGCTGTTTTTTAACAAAAAGCTCATTTTCAGTGAACTGGACTAAGCCTTATCGTGGTTTATAGGCAGATTTTTATTATTTTTACAAAATCTTAACATTTATTGAATCAATGAGCAACCTAGAACTTAAAGACAATACTTTTTTAAGACAATACGAGGTTTGCGTTGAAGGAAATCTAGCCAAAATAGAATACGCTGCACAAGAGAAGAAAGTGTTTCTGACCAAATTGGTTATTCCGGAGCAAATCAACACCAAAGAATTCAAGGACGCTTTTATTAAAGCGGTTCTAGAACATATTCAAGAGCAAAAATTAAGGGTTGTTCCTACAAGTCCTCAAATTGCGGGCTTCCTCAGAAAACATCGACAACAGTATAAAGAGATGCTACCTGTAGGTATTCGTATCTAAACTACCGCCTGTTTTATTCGAGCAAAGCCTTTCTCATCAATACGATCTATTGCTATTTTTTGTAGTGCATTCGATAGCGCTGGATCCCACGGTGTCCTTACGCGAATATAGTTTTCAGTAAAGCCCTCTGCATACCCTTCATTGATCTCTTTTTCAAAAAGTACCTCCCGCGAAGTTCCAAGGTGCTGTTCATAGAATTGACGTTTTTTCTTCTCTGAAAGGCTTCGTAGCATTTTTGAGCGCTTTTTTCTCACTTCATGAGGCACTACCCCTTCCATAGTTGCAGCGGGTGTATTCTCGCGTTCTGAATAGGTAAACACGTGTAAATAAGACACCTCCAAATCAAGCAAGAACTGATACGTCTCTAAAAACAGCTCATCGGTTTCACCCGGAAAGCCAACAATGACATCAACACCTATACACGTATCTGGCATTATGGAACGGATGCGCTCGATACGCTGACGGTACAGTTTAGTAAGGTACCTTCTTTTCATCCGCTTCAGAAGCGTGTCTGATCCACTTTGAAGCGGAATGTGAAAGTGAGGTACAAAATTTTTGCTTTGAGCAACGAAATCAATAATCTGATCCGATAAGAGATTTGGTTCGATAGATGAAATGCGCAGTCGCGAGATTCCCTCGACCTCATCTAAGGCTTCTATTAGCTCTAAAAAGGTATGATCGTGCTTCTTATTACCGTGTTCACCTTTTCCGTAATCGCCAATATTTACTCCCGTTAATACGATCTCCTTAATGCCTTGTGCCGCTATTTCTTTTGCCTGGTTGAGCAGCTCCTGAAGAGGAGCACTTCTAGAAATTCCACGCGCCAAAGGAATCGTACAATAGGTACATGGGTAATCACAACCGTCTTGAACCTTTAAGAAAGCGCGTGTGCGTTCACCTATGGCATAACTGCTCACAAAAGTGTCTGTTTGTTCGATTTCACAAGCATGAACCTGTCCCTGAGCAATTGCTTTCGGTGATTCTAGTAGACCATTGAGGTAACTTGAGAGACTGAACTTCTCTCGTGCCCCTAATACCATATCCACCCCGTCAACTGCAGCCAATTCTTCGGGCTTAAGCTGGGCATAGCATCCCACAGCAACGATATAGGCTTCTGGATTTAATTGATGTGCTGATTTCGCAATAGACCTAAATTTTTTATCCGCATTTTCAGTAACCGAGCAAGTGTTGATAACATAAACATCAGCCACTTCTTCAAAGGCTACCTTCTGGTACCCTTCATGTTCTAGAGAACGCGCCAAGGTAGAAGTCTCTGAAAAATTAAGCTTACACCCTAATGTGTAGAATGCAACCCTATTGGTATGTGACCGCTCTACTCCCATTGTGGAATTAATTCATGTAATGTATCAAAAAGCATCTCCTCTTTGCCAGCAAAAGGCACTTCTCTTCGCTTCATCATTTCTTCGGCGGTGCGCTTCGCTTTATCTAGGCGGTATTCGCTTAATCCCTGAGCACCTCCCCATTTAAAACTTGGGATAAAATTTCGAGGAAATCCACTCGAGAAGACATTTGTGCTGAATCCAATGACAGTTCCTGTATTTAACACGGTTCCAATAGCAGTTTTAGAGTGATCTCCCATAATCAGACCGCAGAATTGAAGTCCTGTAGGTTCAAATCGTTGCGAAGTATAGCAGTATAATCGAACCTCTTCAAAGGTGTTCTTCAGATTTGAATTGTTGGTATTGGCACCCAAATTGCACCACTGCCCTATGACTGCATTCCCTAAATAGCCATCATGACCTTTATTCGAGTAAGAGTGAATCGTAACGTTATTTAATTCTCCGCCTACCTTAGAATGAGGCCCTACCACTGATGGTCCGTAAATTTTAGCCCCCATTTTAACCACACCTGAATCGCCTAGCACAAAAGGGCCTCGAATCAACGAACCCTCCATGACCAATGCATTCTTACCAATGTATATAGGGCCGTTTTCGGTGTTAAAAGTGGCAGCATATGCCACTGCTCCCTCATCCATAAAAACCGGGTGTTTTCCGATCACACAGCAAGAGGGGTGTAAGGCTTCGGATTTGCGATGTTGAATGTGCCCCTGAATGGATTCACTTAATACCAGTTCAAGCTTAGAAAATAAATCCGAAAGCTTAACCAGCTCTACCACCGTATGCTCTTCGAATGCGATTCGTTTAAGGTCAACAGCTTCTGGCCGCACACGACGGGCAATTTCAATGTCGCCCTGAACAAGCACCTCATCTGAAGCTAAGCGCGACACAGCAACTGCTATTTCTCGAGTAGGAAAAACAGACCCATTGAGCACAACATGCTCCTTTTCTACACCCAAGGGTGGATACCAAGGGGCTAAATGCGGTAAAGTATCATAGCAAAAGAAACCCTCGGGTATAAGACCTTTCCAATGGTCAGCTATAGTGAGCACTCCAAATCTTAATTCAGAGAGTGGTCTAGATAGGCACAGCGGAAAAAAGTCTTTGGTCTTACCAAAATCACTGAGTACGTAATGCATGGTGCTAATTCTACGTGCAAAGGTACAATGCGTTCAAAAAAAACACCCCCGAAAACGGAGGTGTCTATAGGGATTCACAAAAAGCCCGTTTACTTTTGAAACTTAGCGTATTTGTTTTTGAATTTATCAATTCGTCCAGCCGTATCGACCAATTTCGATTTACCGGTGTAGAATGGATGTGAAGTACGCGAAATCTCTACCTTAATCAAAGGGTAGCTCACGCCATCGACATCAATAGTTTCTTTTGACTCAGCCGCCGATTTAGTAATAAAGATGTCTTCATTCGACATGTCTTTAAACGCCACTAGTCTATAGTTTTCTGGGTGGATTTCGCTTTTCATAACCCGTAATTCAATTTTGAGAGTGCAAATATAACGCAAACTTTCTAGTAAAGCAAAGCATTTTGCGTACTGTAAAAGCGACATTTCTATAGGCTAGCGCAATTAATTCATACATTTAGACCACCAATTCAAATAAACACTATGGAAACTCCTCTTCAGACTCGATCTTTCATCCTTACTTATGGCGGTATTCTCGGTGCATTAAGTGCCGTATTTTCATTCATGCTCTATACCATGGATATGCACTACCAAGGTGGAACAATGGTAACGATTGTCAGCGTCGTTCTTTCGGTTGCGCTATACGCAGTAGGAATGTTTCAGTACCGCAATGCCAATTCTGGTCTTATGACGTTCTGGCAAGGAGTTAAGATTGGTGTGGGAATTGCCCTTATCAGCGGAATTATCGTTGTGCTCTTCAACCTTATCTTAACCCGAGTGATCGATCCTGAAACGATGTCAAAAGCGATGAATTTTCAGCGTGAACAGCTCATTGAGAACACCGACCTTACCCTAGAACAGATAGACGCACAGCTTGCGGCCATGCAACAGTTCCAGACTCCAGCCATACAAGCGGCTTTTGGCCTGCTTTTCTCTGTGATTTTTGGATTTTTATTATCGCTACTA
>Ga0181566_10002487_pt1 | contig 15142 bp, 11 predicted proteins | sample 101ome_15_FD_133762 | JGI IMG/M metagenome (GOLD analysis project Ga0181566, IMG submission 133762) | Coastal salt marsh microbial communities from the Groves Creek Marsh, Skidaway Island, Georgia - 101402AT metaG (megahit assembly) | ecosystem: Environmental > Aquatic > Marine > Intertidal... | reverse complement strand
ATTAAATAAATCTTTAATGCTCATTAATCTACCACTCTGAATTTAAACCTATATGGCTGTTCTTCCCAGCCATTTTCCTCATCATAAAACGAGTATTGTACATCATATAAATACCCTGTTTCCAGATAAGTTGTGTCTAAATCAAAGTAGTTTCCTGAAACGTCATAAGACAATTGGGTGTGCAATGTAGATCCTGTTCCATAAGGAATTACGACCAAATCGTCAATCGACCTTCTCAATTGGAACGATGCGCTTGGAATTATTAAACTTGGGATCGATGATCTCACAGCTTGCGTGTAAATGTTTGGTGACCAGTTCTTTTCTCGAACATAAAGGTTTAACCTATGAGTTTGATTCTTTTTGTACTCTTTTCTCAAGCCAGGCATGGACAAGACATATATGTCTTCAGGATTATAGCCATAAGAATCAAAACTCTTAACAGAAATTGTTCCAGTATGATAAGCAGTCGAGCCACTATACCACACATCATAAACAGTAGAAGCAGTTGTCTCAAATGCAATTGAAGCGCTATAAATGCCCGTAGAAACTCTTCCAACAGATGCAGAAGCGTCAGCTATAGGCGTATCAGCAGAAAGTCTTATAGAGGCACTAGTAGGCGCTACAGGATAGTCTCTCAGACGCCCTCTAACGCGATTGTAGAGGTATAAAGTGTTTAGGTTATCGGCAGCACTAACAAGTGATGAAGACGCGTAGAAATAGCCTCTATCGTCTTTTCTCGCGCTATCCCAGCGTGCTTCAAGTACAGGTTTTTGAAAGTGAAACTCAGAGTCTCTGCCAAAGAACTTCTTGGTAAAGAAAGATCTTTGTGAACCACTTACATTGTGTATCTCTGTATCTGTGTTTAATCCGGTTGAGGAACTAAAATATGTCTCTAGAGAGCTTGATAATTGAACTCCGAAGCCATAGTTTTCCCAAGTAGAATCCCTCCATTGATTTACAATGTTAGAAACATCAATTTCTAAATCTTCTAAACCGTTGGAAAAACTAGCTGTTACTTTATAGTCACTTCTATAGTCTCCACCAATCGTGGTCCACCTTCCATCATCATCAACCGAGGCAGACTGTCTAGCTTGAATCCAATTGGATCCAATTCCATCTCTTGTCAAATCTTCATAGTAGTCCATGTCGATTCCATAGCCCTCTTCCCACGATTGCGAGACGGCAGAAATGGTAAGTGTAAAATCAGACGGAACTGTTTGAGAATGTGGCGCATTGTACATTTTTAGATACCATGATACACCAGAAGATGGCACTCCTGAGAAGTCAGGGTCAAACTCTATTAATACCCTAGACAGCTCAGCGGATGCTGATGACGCTTGTCCGTAAATTGAGAAAACCTCCAGAATATCTGAGGCTCCCATGTTTGATCCAGTTCCGCGAGTTGTTAAGTTTTCTTGAAATGCATTTGTTATCGTATTATCTTTTGTTGCATAGAATCTTTTTATCATACTGCGGACCCTCTCACGTCTGAATTGAAAAATTTAATTTCATAAACCACATTCTTGGGAGCCTTTAGGTAAGTCCCATCCATTGATTTTACATCATCTATTCCAATTGATGCTGCTGAGTAATTAGTCCCAGTTTTTATGACAGGAGTTACTTTTGATGTATCTATAACTCCGTCAACTTTATTAATGATGTTGAAAATTTTTGTAAGATAAAACGGCTCTCCAATATACATTTTTTGTGACATTTCTTGTTGCAACCTCACTTGAACAGAGTTGAGAACTTGAACCTTGTCTTTTGTGGGATCTACAACTATTTCGTAGTCAAAGCCCACATTTATTATTTTAGCATCAAAAATATCTATATTATCATTAAGCATCTTATTTTTGTTTAGCCACGTCTTGATGTTTTGTTTCAAGGTACTATTTGATTCAACCAAGTAGTTGTTTTCATCTTCTGAAACAACATAGACAGACAGTCTCCTGTTTGTAGAAGAAGGGTCATTTATTACAGACGCTCTTTTCACAGTTCCAAAATTAGCTGGCATCATATAAATGTAAGCCTCATAATCATTTTTTGTAACTGATCTCATTTGTGCAGCTCGTGCTGCGTATGTTCTATACCTAAGCTCCTCAGATGAAGGGAGAGAAGTGTTTCCAATTATTGGTGTCTCATTCGATACTTCAAGAGATGCCCTAACTGATGCTTGTTGTGATAAGAACGAGCCTCTGTCTCTTGGAAAGTCCATTGAGGAAACTGTAATGCTTGAAATTCCACCTGCCGAGACATTAACTGAATCTGAGTCATTTTGATAAAACAAGACTGTCAAAGTTGTATTCGCTGGTGTCACTCCCAAGGTATTCGAGTCTAAAAGTTGCGTTGGGTCGAAAGCGTAATCAGTTATGAAAGGCTTACCTGTCATCTTAATAGATACTTGGCTGGGCTCTGCCATGTCTGTGGTGACTAATTCATCATCCGTTCCATAACCAAACTGTAAATAAGTTCCTGTTTCGTCTTGAACCATGACATATCTTCTCGGAACTATTTTGGGCTTAATAATTTGAGGTATACCATCAGATTGCGCTGATGGATTTGTGGTATTGATGTAGACTATGTCTTGGGCTAGGTGTTCAACTTCATAATAATCGTGACCTTCCGAGTCTCTCACAGACTTGATTTCTGCAATAGACGGTGGTCCAATTCTAATTCTTCTAAATTTTTGGAATTCTCCAATCTCAACCGTTGTCCTGAACAGAACAGTAGACTTAATTTGTCCGTGCGCACGTATAGCATAATCAGTTGGTTTACCGGTAGAATCGCTAAATCTTGCTGCCACTACTTCATTCTTTGGGTTACCAAAATCAACGTCCTCAATTAAAACAAAAGTTGTACCAGTATTAGCTTGCACTTCTGTTCCAGCTTTGAGTATTGGAATTAATTCAAAATTTGGACCTAGACCAGAATTACTAGCTGGTACTATGACATAAAAAGTTGCCATACCAAAAGCAGCAGGTCGACCGGTATATTTATAGCCAGAATTCCTTGTGTGTCTTCTAACGTTTTCATATTCGACAGCTGTTTCTAAAAAAGATTCATTAACTTGATAATCTAAGTAAAAAGAAAGCATGTCTCCAACATATGATACTGTATCTAGAATATAAGAACCAAATGAATTTTCAGAAAAGTCTTTATAGGAGTCAGGATAATATCTCCTAGCATGCTCCTCCAAATCCCTCTTAATTGAATTAAAATCTCTATTGGTGTAATTAACCAAAACTTTTTTATCTGGCATTAGTAGAATCCTATAGTTGTATCAGGTCTCAAGTCTAATTCAAAAACCTGCTGTGTTGTATCGCTTGGAATATAATACATAATTTTCAAAGACATCGTGTTTGCATCAATTTCAGCATCTGTTGCTCCAACTTGAACTTCTTGAAGATCAATGTATGGCAAATATTTAGATACTTGAGAAGACACTCTTGACTCTATAGAGTCTCGAAAAGACGGTAAGTTTTGTTCGAATAAAAACCTGCGCAATCCAACACCATAGTTTGGGTCGCTTATGTTTTCACCAGGTGATGTTAAAATAAGGCATTTTAAATAAAATGATATTTGATCATTAACATCATCATACATTTCAAACACATCTTCATTTCCTTTTTTCAGAGGCCATCGGGGTCCAAAAAGTGGCATGTTCCATACTCCTATTTTTAAACTAAATAGGTTATCTCAAATCTTTTGCTGGGTCTGCGCAATCTTCGTCATTCCTATCGGTTGCTTTGAAAACCCTTCGTCTTCTCGTCCACCATGGTATGTTAAAGTTTATGCCATCAAGTAAATCATGCAAAGGATTTGCTAGTTTTAAAAATGAAAATTCAGAGTCATCATCCTCATCTGGTGTTAAGCCATCTATACTTGTCGACAGATAAATCGATTTGAATTTTTTTCTCAACATATTCTTAACAAATGCGTTTAAAGTTCCATCCCACTCTTCAACATCAGGATCAGTCAAATAAAATTCCGAACGTTCATCAACTCCTCTTCCAATAGACGGCATCATCGTCTCCATACAATAAATTGCCAGCATAGATGAAGTCATTGATAAATTAAAAATTTTATCAAAGATTACCTTAAAATCATCTTGTTCAACCATTTTATTGATCAAACATTCCAAATCATAGGATCCAATGTCAAAGTCGCTTATTTTAGAATCATTAAAGTCAACTTCTGCAGATGCCAAAGGAACAACTATAGTTCCATCATCAAAAAGAAAAGTTTTTTCCGTCAGACCTAAATTAACAAACTCACTATCGTTTCTCAAATAATCAATCTGCTCTTGGCTCAAACCTCCATTTGAGGAGTCCGGTAGGACCAAAGATACTCTCAACCCCTGCTTCACACCAGTGGATCCGAATGTACCGGTAGGTTCCTTTTCCTCACCATCTAGAATGAAATCAGATGTGTGAGACACCTCGAAGTCTTCAAAGTCTTCTAAAGAAATGTACGATTTGTAAGCTGATGAGATCTTAAGAATCAGAGATGGATTTTGAGAAATCAACAAGGATTTGGAGGAAGTATTTGCAAATCCCTTATCCATCAACTCCTTGAATGATGACGTATATGAAAATTGCAGATCTCCAAAAAAATCAGAAAGATAATTGTCTCCAACTAAATTTGAATTATTATCAATAAATCTAATCGCTTCTTCTAACGATGATGCTCCAATCAAAGTCGACCCTCTATTGACTATTGATGGAGGTGCTTGAATACCCTGCCTATCTTCGAATCTAATGTATTTTTCAACTATAAACTGAGGTTTGTCGGTTTGTTGAACTGGGGGTATAACACTATTGTTTTTGACACTAGGTACATCGCCAGCTTGAGCGATTCCGGAATAGAAATCATTTGTTCCAACTTTGGATGATGATTGTGGGAAAATCGTTGGCATGCCAAAAAATGCTCTAGATAAATCATAATAGAATGGTTTGTCGCTTAATCCATCTGTCATATTTCTATTCAATCGATTTAATTCGCTCCTAATCAGCTCAGACATAATCAAAATTGCTTCTTTTTCAAAAAGCTTTATAAAATAAACTTTTTGAAAAAATCTCAACTTTTTAATTGAAGAAGTGAAAATCATGTTTTTTGTTATATTGGTAACCTCTCCGCCATCAAAAAAGTTTTCCCTATCTGGTGAGATCCTATAGGCTATGGCCATAAGAACCATGTCTTCCGGAGATCTTGAGGATTCAACAATTGGATCATAGTTTTTGTTAGGTTTTATAATCGAGTCTGGTAGATTTTTTCTTATCTTCTTTCTCAATGATCTCGTAACATTTTGATAATTGTCAATACCTAACTCAATTCTTTCCAAAGCTTCTGCGATAGCCGGTGGTGGTTCAACGCCATCATAGTCTCTCATTCTAACATACGCCTCAACACATTGTTCCAAAAATGTATACCAATATCTTTCTTTTACGATTCTAATCTTTCTATTAGCAAAAGAGCTTCCCAAATCGACCATCTCTTTTTTCATTTGATTTGTGATGTAAAGAGGAAGAGACTGGTCGAAATTATTGAGTCTGACTTGGAGGTTTGAAAATAAGCCATAACCTTTCATGAAAAACTCTGCCAAATAGGTTCTCAATGTTGTTCGAACGACTCCGTCCATTTTTGCCTGCATCTTTGCATTTATTAAGGCCTTAAATGGTATGTCATTAATACATTCTGGATCTCTTGCCAATCTTGGATCATTTCTTAAGGTAGAAGATAGGTTCTTCTCTCTATTCTTTATGTCAGTCATGTCCAATAATGGAGGTGTTTTCGGATCGCATCCGTCTTCTGATTCAAACGCTTTAGAGGCCAACTCTACCCAGCCTTGATGCTGTCTTGGTTCAATGTAGTATTTTGGTTTCGAATATCTGCCACCATAAGATGCAGGATCTAGAGCCTGTATTCTAGGGTCAGCAAATTCTCCCAATATTCCCTCTTCTTCATCTAAATTGTAGGGAGTTTCAGTGTTGGGGTTGTAGTATACAAAGGATTCTTTGCTTAATGTGTTTGATACATACCCAAACTTATATCCCGGAGGGATGAAATCATCTTTTCTATAATCTTTAAGAAGAGCTTCTACTAAACTATGAGTGAATGTTTCATAAGTTTTGTCGAATAATTGAGAATAGTTTCGATTAATAGGGAGCTTTCCTCTCATGATAGAATTAAAAGCCTCTTTTCTTATGTCAGAATTATTATTATCTTCAAATTGAAATCCAAAAGATTTTAAATAATCATTTTCAGCCTTAGACATTTCAACTGGGGTCTCGAATGACATTTCTCGAACAAAAGATGCATCCTCTTCTGTTTTTTCCAAAACTTGAACATTATAATTGAAATCAGTTTTTAAAGGCATTTGTAAGGAGGCAGCTACATGTAGTTTATACTCGAATGGATCTTGAGTATCTTTGTAGGCAAATACAACATTTCTAGAAGAAAACTCACTAGTCATAGCTTTGTCGAAATCATAGAAAATTTGCCCATCGATTAAGTCGTCTCTTTGTTTTATACCAACTGTTAGTGGATAATTTCCTCGAGGGTTTCCATCGTTATAGTTATTCATGAGAAATTGGCCAAAAACTCCTTTGGAGGCATACTTTGTTTCCCACTCAGCCGAACTGTTAGTATAACCCGGAAAAAAGAATTTATGAAACTTTCTTCTGAATTCAGACTCTCCTTCTTTATCTCGAAGTGCGTGGCCAAGCAGACCATTTCCTCTCATGAAGCTAAACTGCATTATTCTAGAAAGATTGGCATAATCTGCGTCTATTTGTTCGCTTTCTAATTGTTTTTCAAAATCAGACTGTGAAACATCATTGAGAATATTGTTTGGATTACACGCATCTTTATTGATCTCGTCTATAATAGGTCCTACAAATGGCCCTGAATCAATTTGGCCTACGATGTCCATAATGTCTTCAGCGGTAGAAAGAGTTCTTTCGTTTAAGTCATCAACTATCTCTTGAGGATTGGGATAGTCTCTCAAAAGCTCTTTTCTTAAATCATTCCAATCTTCCAACTGATCATCTGTCAAACAAATAGCTTGAGAGATTGGCAAATTTGGTATTCCTGAGTCTAATAAGTCTCTAATTCTTTCTCTATCATCTGATGGTAAAAAGCTACCTAAAGTGTTGAAAAATAAGGCTACTTGATTTGGGCTCCCTAATAGCGCTGATACTTCAGGGGTCAATGTGCTTACTGCATTTGAAATTCTTCTTCCAAATTGATCGTTTTCTTGACCCTCTCTGGCAACCAATGCTTCCAGAAATTCTTCCGTACCTGCAACTGAGGCAATTACATTAACAATCTTTTCTGCGGATCCTTCATAGTTTGCTCCCTCTTGGATAAGCATAGGCGTAAATAAAGCCTCAGCTAACTCTTCCGCTCTCGCTCTAGACGTCTCAGGATTCTCGGCACCATTACAAAATGCCTCATTTAAAGCGTCTAAAAACGTATTCTTTGCATTCTCTCGATCTCTTGCAAAGTCAGCAAGGGCATTGACTCCAACACCTAGAACGCTACATAGGGAGCCCTCAATAGTATTGACGAGCCTTCTTACAATTCTCTCAATTATACTACCAGCAATTTCAATCACTTTTTCTCTTATGATTTCTGTCCATTGAACTTTGAAATTATTAAGAGGATCAATGTTAGGCCAAACAATCTTTGGAATTTCCAAACCTTTGGTTTGGTCACAAGGATCAAGACTTAAGCCCTTCATGAAATCGCCGGGAGGAGGATAAAAAATTGGAGTTGCAGGGCATGTTAGAGAGTTTAAAATTTGATCTCCAATAAAGTCAATTATTGGATATTGTCGCAAATCTTCAATCAATTCATCAACAGAAAACTCTTCCAGGATCCAATCGATTGCAAAATCAAAAACCAAATCGAATACAACGTCAACCTTTTTTCCAACGGCTGTTTCTTCAAACTTTTGTGCCGCCAATTCGAACTCGCTTAGATCTTCTACATTTGAACTTTGGTCTTTATTGAATAAAAATACTCGATTAAATACCTTGTCGTCTCTATTTTTCTTATGGTCTCTAACACCTTTTCTTATTAACTTAAGAGACTCACTTTTTTTTCTTTTTTTGTCATCTGCGGTATTGTCTTCATTTTCCAAAGAATAGATTTTTGCTATAGCAGCAGGCGATTCAATTTCCCAATTGTTTAATAAAAATGCATTTTCTTCTTCATTTAACTTTCCGTAATCTAGACTATTGTTTTCTGTTGCTGATTTCTGAATTATTTTATAAATTTGCTTAGCGATCTCTTTCGTTTTTGTTATGTCAGAGAGTTTTGCTTCTCCCTCGTTGACTTTTTTTATAGAAATCAAATCAATTAGATTAGCGTCTCCGCCAAACTCTTTCTTTATTGCCTCATCCAAGTCGGTTCTTAATCCAGCCGGCATATTGGTTAAGAACAAATCAAGAGTATTGATCTTCATAAATTCAAAAGTTTTATCCAACATTGCGTCATAAAAGTCGCTTATCGAAACATTCCCTAGAATACATTGCAAAGCTTTTTTTCCAAGTTTGCCTGTGCCACATAGGCGCATCGCTTCAATTATCTCATCGAACGAATTATCTTTTTTGAATAGATCGATAATTCCATTTTCAGGAAATTTTTTAGCTTCTTTTAAAGCATCTTTTGCATCTTGATAGTGTGGGGAGTTTTGAATTTGATTTCCAAAGCCTGTTAGGCCCTTTGCGCTTTCTAAGTTTTCAAACTTTACATCTGCATATGTTTTAGCGAACTTTTCCAAAGCTTCATGGTTGCCTATGGGCAATTCAATAGTTCTTCTTGGTCTGCCTTCAACATTATATTCTGCCGGGCTAAATGGAGGAATTTTGAAATCGTTCTTTTTTATTTCTGAAAAGACATTGTCCAAGTTTATCTTATTTATATCGTAAGTTGAAAACTCCTGTTCAGGGTTATCAAAAACCTGCTGAAATGTTTCTGAGGTAATCACATTGTCTTTTACGTGTTTTAAAAATTGATTCTTATATTCCTCTTCATACCTCTTGAGCATTGTGTTTTTTCTTTGCTCTTGAGGAGAAGAATCAGCGCCACCTTTATTTTCAGCTAAAGAAGTCGCAGAGCCGCTTGCCATTTGCTCTAGTTGTCGACAAGCTTCTTTGTTTCCTTCGCGCTCAATTGCCTTAAATCCAGATAAGATTTCTTTTGCCAAAGAGTCTATCAACTCAGGGCCAAGACCTAGCTGTCCTTCGATCAAGCATGATAGTCCAGTTTCCGTTTCTTCTAAATTCAAGTCAGATTTGTTTTCCATAATCATTGTTGGATACCAATGATCAAGCGTCCACTCAGCCCAAGGTTTAGGCTCTTTTGCTTGGAATTCGGAAACCATTTGTTCTAAGCGAGACATAAAATGATATACAATTCTCATTGTTGGGCTTTTTAAGATACTTGAGTCAGAAACTTTCAAAGGCTCATATTCCGAACATCCATTATCAGCTAACACATAAACATCTTCTAAGTCATAATCTTTATCATTATCTTTGAAAACAAACTTTAGCGTCTTAGCTCTTTTGGCAGTAAACATACCAGTGTGATGTAGTTTGGCATACTCGTTCTTTTTCAAATAGACATTTAGTTCGTCCTTAAACTCCCTCAATTTTTTTCGCGGTTCTTCATAGGAAATCCTCTGAACCATGTCGCTCTCTTGTCTTATTACAAAACCTTCTCTATCTACTTGCTGCGCCAATCTGTAATATTGATGGTAAAGATGTAGTGTCATCCTAGTTTGTCTTATGTTCCTCGTTAGTGTTGCTGCGTTAACAACAACCTCTAAGGCCGTGTCAATACCAGATTCATTTTGATCTTCTTCGACTTCATCTTCTTTTATGTTGTCTATGCTAAAAGCTGGGCATGCAATTAAAAATGCTGGGCCAAGAAGTCTGGAGTCTAAATTTATGAAAGGGCCATCTTTTACAAAACAGGCTGTTTCCAATGCATCTATTGTACTAACATCATAAGGCTTTTTTAGGTCTTTAAGTATTTTTATCAAGGCATCTCTGAGGATTAATTTGGTTTGAAAGTCCGTTAAGCTTCTTCCAGTAAAAACACTTCTATTAACATTCTCAAAACCTTCGGCACTCGGAACAGGCGACTTGATTTCTAGAGGATAAACTCTAACGTGATATTCACACTCAGCCTCGTTTAGATAAGCCTCTTTAATCTCCCACCATTCCGCAGGAAGAACAAAATTGGGGTTAGGTGTGCAAGTTGGGCACGCCTTTTCTCCTTGATCTTCTGACGTGTCAAACTCTAAATCTTTACATTCACTCTGTTGAAAATCAGAGAATTTCTTTTCCAATTCTGACATTTATTCACCTATGTTGTATATACGAAACTACTATTAATGTACAATGGGCCTTTAACCAATTGATCATCAGCTCCCAAAAAAGTATTCTTAAGCATACCTAGTCCTTTACTATAATTATTTAATGCAGCTGCTTGAGTTGCAAGTAATGTTCCCACAACTACACTAGATGGGAGTCCAGAATGTACTGGTACGGTTGCAACACCTGCTACACCATGGACGTGACCAATAAATGCATTATTTAAGCTTCTTAATATCCTATTGTTACTTTGTACACACGCAGTCAAATAGACTACAGCATCGACCAATTCATTAAGGCACATAACCAAGTTATCTCCTTTCACAACCGGCTGCAATTTTCTCTTGGTTGCTTTAAGTCCTGGTTTTGGCTCTAGGATGTTAAAATAGTCGTATTCCTCATCGTTAGTGTTGTTTCCTGCTATAAAACAAATCTTTCCAATTGTTTGATTTATTCCACCGTTCGAAAGTCTCTCTCCCTCTCCACCGGGTACCTCCATCTTGCTTTGTCCAGTAACCAACCTTATGTCTTGTCGCGAATGGATTCTTATCTGGTCTGCTTTCATGCCTATTGCCGATCTTGCATCATCTTCCGGTGATTGAATTGGAGCGAGGCCCATGTTGTGATCTATGTCAGTCATTTGAGAAATGTAAATTCTTGCAGCGTCTTGAGCAAAATTTGGATTGACAATTGTTTTTTTATTCGGAGGACCATAAGTTCCATCGGAGTGTCTGTAGGATGATGCTAAGCCGGCTATCAAATCAATTCTTCCTGCTCTTGTAGCTCCCTTTCCGCCATAACCAGATTGAGCAACACTTGGCCTATCTCTACCTTGGATTATAAAAGTGTTATTGTGGCCTTTTTCAATCTTTTCTGATCCTACTTTTTCGTATGTTGGAACAGGCTCTCTTAAAGCCTTGTTGGCAATACCTTGATTTTTGCCAAACCTTCTCTCTTTTTCAATAATCTCTTGATCTTCTGCTTTGCTTTGATTTACTATTTTTTCGTCAGCCACTTTTAACCTCTTTTAAATTTTGATGGTGTTGTTTCCCAATGCCAAGGCTCTTCCTTGGAGCCTCCTTGTGAAGCCCATGCAGGGTTATACCACCCATACTTTTTTGAATTATTTTTTAGCCAAATGTATTCAGGCTTTGTATATAAAAGCTTAGAAAATTTAGATGATCCATCTTCATAGTAGTGAATGTCGATTGCTTGTCCCCATCCATGATTTGATGTCCCAGGCTTAGCTGCTAAATTAGGCTTCTCCACTTTAATACTTAACTGTCTGGAATATGGTCGGTAACCCCAAGCTGATAGTTGTTTTGTGGGGAAAGCTTTTCTAAAGTCGATACACATTTGATCATACAAGGGAACCATCTCTGCTAACATCTCTGGCTTAAAAGTACCGCCTTTAGTTGCTTTACCCATCAAATCACTGGGTAAGTTTCCATTCTGTAGTTTTTGCCCTTTGTATGTGGCGTTGGATCCAACATATGTCCACTCTCTTGGAGGATATCTAGGGTCTATACCTTCGGAACTTCCTAGTAGGGAGGGGTTTGCACCTTCAAAGGCGCCCAAAGCTGTTTGTACCCCTTCAATTGTCGCTAGGGCCAAGTAATCTGGATGAAACTCTGCCACTTTTGATTCTGCAAACCTCAGACCTGTAAATTCTGAGGAAGAAATCGACCCTTGTTCAAAATAGCAATTAATTATTTGCCCAAATTGAGGCATGTTGGTTGCATCTACCACATAATCTGATCTTGCAGAAAACATTGATCTATAGAGAAGTATTGCCTGATTTATTTCTGCTGGATTTGAATAAGAAGCGGGATCGGGCAACATATTTCCGAAAGCAGTCAAAGGCTTTACGATTATTTCTGCATATCCAAGTTGATTTAGTGCTCCATCTCCTAGAGAGGTGGATCCACCATCATTATCCTCTGTTCTTATACCGGACAAACATACTACCTTAAACAATCCATCTGTTGATTGATTCATGGCATTATCATAGAAACTATCCATGATATTGTTCATTTGATAATTGTAGAGATCAGAAGAGCTATTGGTGTAGAGCCTGAATTTGTATGGATTGTTGAAGGATTTTTTGTACTTAGTTGTCATTACTCGTCCTCCGACTTTTGAATTTGATCAAAAATTTGAGCAAAGTCTTTGTCGGAGAGTTCATCGCTTTTTTCGTTCTTTGACATTAGTCCGCAAAGCTTTACAAGCTGCTCATTAGACCGCTGAAGCGTTTCTACGTACTTAGCAAGGGTTTGACCCATGTCTCTATGTCGGGACTGATCTACGGCCAAATAACGCATCGCATCATCAAGCAATTCGCGTGTGGTCTCTCGATCACCGCGAATATTGTCTATTGCTTCTTTAATAAATTTATCACTGCTCATGTCAATAATTAGTCTCCACTAAATTTTGCCGTTGTCCCAATCGTACCTAAACTCTCTATAGCGAGACCTCATTTTGTTTAATTGAGTGACAATCTGTTTCGTGTTCATACCTGTCAATTCGCGTAAATAGAGGTATATTGCTTTTTTATTGAAGATTTCGATGTCTTCTGCAGATTCAAACAATACGATGACTGCATCGTACACTTTTTTCTCGGCTTCTTTGGAGAAGTCCACTTCCCATGTTGACATTTCAAATCTAAGATGTTCCATCATTTCGTCTCGAACTTTTTTATCTTGATAAGATTCACCCTTATCAACAAGATCTCTTTCAAGATCATAATCAACAGCTTCAAACGATATCTCTTTCTCAAGACGCTTCTTATTCTTCTTTACCTTGTGGATAAACCAATTCTTTGTTACAACAGAGAAGTAGGAAAAAGCTTTTGATCCTTTTGCAGGATCAAACTTTGCTAGAATAGTAACGAGCCACCCCTTACATTCTTCTCGGAGGTCATCGACATCTGGTAAAGAAGTGAATCTATAAGTAAATACAATCTTATCCACCATCTGTGAAAAGGCTGGTTGAATTAGCGTGTTGTAAAGTTCTTCCTTTTCTCTCCAACAATCGGTGTTGCAATATTTAACTATCGCGTCCTCGTGTACCTGCGTAAAATACATGTTTTTCTTTTTCTTCGCTCGTTTCCTCGCCATTTGATTCTTCCTCTTCGATCTCATATTCTATTGGGTCTGTTATGTTAATTACGTCGCCATATTGTTCTTCGAGCAACGTTCTCACTGCATTTGTGTGAGTCATTAAGCCCTTTAGTGTTTCGTCTCCGTAAAACGAATCAAGTTGGTAAACATCGCGAAGATGATTTCCATAATTTGTAATAATCTCAACCAAGTCGCCAAGATTGTCGCTAATATCAGCCAACTCTCGTGATTGCCACATGGACAACCTAAGTAGAAAGAAATTAGCGACAACGGAGACGATAAGGACGAGACCAAGAATTATCTCAACCTCCATCTTTATACTCCACTCTCTTCTTTTTTTCTTCGTTCAGAAGGGCTCTATTCTCTTCGATAGCGCGTTTTGTTTCTTCGCCTACCCTTTCACCCTTTGAAGATTGTTGACGATGCACATGAGGCATTTGAGGCACCCTCTTGACCACATGATTAAAACACATTGGACAACCAGCTTGTTCTTCAAAAATCCCATGAACAACGTCAAACTCCTCTCGACAACCATAACACTTGTAAGTGTATTTAGGCATCTTTTGACTCCTCTTTTGGAACTTCAAAAGTTGGAGGGTTCATGACAACAAGCTGCCCGCTGTCGTCGACTTGAATTTCAAATCCTTGAAGAGTTGGGACAATGTCCGTTTGCTCAATCAAAGATTTTTGTAGTGCCATCATAATTGCGCCGATGGCTTGGCTTGATAATGTATGGTTTTCCATAATAAACTCCTTATAAGATTTCTTTTTTCATTATAGCACATTTATTCAGGTTTGTAAATTATTTTTAGAAAAACATCGAGAAAGTCCGTCCTCAATTGAAACTTGAGGTTGAAATCCTAAATCTTTTTCAATCTCGCTGATGTCCGCCAAAGTATGTTTCACATCTCCTTTACGTTCCGGAGCATTGTTCCATTCAACGTCATGACGTTCGTTGATAAAATTTCTAATATAGTTCATTGAGACCGACGTTCCAGAACCTACATTATAAGCTTTTCCTCCAAACCATTTGTCTGACTGCATGGCTAGAATATTTGCGAGAACAATATCGTCAACATGAACGAGGTCTCGGGTTTGCTCTCCATCACCATCCATTCTCAATAGTTTTCCTTGTCGGATCATCTCCATCCATGCACAAATGGCTGTTGAATATGCTCCGCCGAAGTCTTGGTCTTCAGAGTAAGCATTGAAGTATCGAAGGCACACCGTATCAAGCCCATAGAGCTCCGAGAATAGCCTACACTCCATTTCCGACATTAACTTATGCAATCCATAGGGTGACTTAGGAACACCGTCTCCATCGCCATTTACGGCACTTGAGGAGCTAAAGATTACACGCTTTACGGCATGGCTCTTTGCCCATTCCAATAGTGTCGATGTCACAAGAACATTTTGTTTCATTGTGTATGATGGATGGTGCACTGAGAACTCAACTCTTGGTTGTGCTGCAAGATGGAAGACGTAGTCAAAGTCTTCGCTTGGCAAGCAATGGAGGATGTCTTCTCCATCTTTGATATCTATACCATGTACATCGTGGCCGAGACGATGTAGTTCGGAAAATATGTGGGCACCGATGTATCCCCTATGTCCAGTTACTAAAATCTTCACATCTTTCTCCTT
>Ga0181566_10002470_pt1 | contig 15197 bp, 9 predicted proteins | sample 101ome_15_FD_133762 | JGI IMG/M metagenome (GOLD analysis project Ga0181566, IMG submission 133762) | Coastal salt marsh microbial communities from the Groves Creek Marsh, Skidaway Island, Georgia - 101402AT metaG (megahit assembly) | ecosystem: Environmental > Aquatic > Marine > Intertidal zone... | reverse complement strand
CTGGATATGGCCGAGTTCGAAACATCGATGAAACAAGAATTCGGGGGGGTGTTCTTTTGGTTATAGGCGAGGGTGTGTGCCTTAAGGCGCCTAAAATCGAAAAACACACCACGCGATTGAATGTACCAGGTTGGGATTTTATTCGTACATTTGCGAACAGGGGAAAAACTGAGGAAAAAGGCAACTCAAAGGATGATTTCAAATCAAAGGTTGTCAAACCGATTACAAAATTCATGAATGACATCATCGCAGGACGCCCGGTGTTCGGAGCCCCTTCGGCGAGGGGTGGTTTTCGTCTACGTTATGGCCGTGCCCGACCATCTGGCTTAGCTGCGGGCTCAATCAATCCAACCACTATGTACGCCATGGATGACTTCCTCACAATTGGGACACAGATGAAAATAGAGCGCCCCGGCAAAGCATGTGCTGTCACGCCAAGCACAGATTGTGAAGGTCCTTGGGTGATTTTACGTGACGGTCGTTTTGTTCAAACAAATGATATCGCATCCTACAAAGCCATTGAAAGAGATGTAGTGAGCATATGGGACAATGGGGAGTTGGTGTTAGGTTTTGGAGAATTTCTCGAAAACAACAAAAATTTGGTCGCATCTGCATACACTACAGATTGGTGGGCAAGCGACATTATGGAGAAACTTGTATCTCCAGATGATGTTACGACGTTCTGTGAAATTTTTGCATTTTCACAACATGACGTCCCTCAAGGCGTACCCTTTGGAAATGAACAGGAAACATTTGACACGATTCGATGCCAACGAGATTGGCACACTTTCCTTCGGAGGCTACGGCCGACGTGGTTACAATACACTAAATGTGCATCGTCGTTTCAAACTTCTTTCTGCAGCCCATACAACCCATGGTTCAAGGACTATCCAGTGCAATGGCTTTTGCCACTCATTGAACTTCTGAAAACGGCTCGTTATGAAGAGCAAGCCAATGGGCAGCTGAGAATTCCCGGGGCAGTACGGCATTGGGATGGTAAAAATCTTGGAAAGTTACAGACCGACATTCCGTACGAAGATGCCCAAGCAGATATCGGGCCTAATCTCATGCCAAAGGAGCCCCAATTTGGTATTGACATCGCGACAAAATGGGCTTTACACATTCACGGATTTGCCAAGGCATCCATGCTGATATTGGGATTAGAACATCACCACGATGGCGAAGATTTGCTGCTCACGCATGGATGGGAGGCCTTGTTGGAAGGACTGGGTTTTACGCGCAACGGGTCAACGGTTCAGGTTGCAAAAAACAGCATCAACATCATAACCGCCCACCTTGACCTCCTCAATCAATCAAAGAACATTCTCGACGAGGAGGGTGAACGGAAATCGAAATTAAATGTCAGACGAAGAGACCGGCGTATAGCCGCAGAAACCTCTGCTCGTCAAATGGGCAAGACCATTGCCGAAACAGAACGAATTGGTAGGGACGCAGAGTTAGAGATACCCGATGATGGCCCTGCAAATGCAAATAAATATCGACAAGCCCTTGAGGCCAAAGATGATGACCTTATCCATGGCTCTCTTTTAGTGGTTCGAAATATCTCTGAATTCCGATGGGAACATGCAGCACCCACTCGAGTCGGCGCACGAATGGGGCGTCCGGAAAAAGCGGCTCCACGAATGCAAACACCCACCTCACATGCGATGTTTCCCATTGCTTTGACTGGAGGAAATCAGCGATTGCTGAAAAATTCACTTCTACAGAAATCGATCTCAGTGCAATTGGGCAGACGCACATGCACTGTATGCGGAAAAAGTACACCGTTCATTCGCTGTCACCACGGCAAAACGAGCAATGGCCAACAGGGTGGTCTGGAAGAGGTCTGCTACGGACGCTCGGAAGGTCACGCCGCACGTGACATGAGCGGAAGAAGAAGAGGAGAAATTCAAACAGTTCCGCTCGATTCCATTGTCGATCATGCTCGGATTCGTCTACGACTTGACCACCTTCCACAATCTGTTAAATGTGTAAAATCTCTGAGAAATGAACGTCAAACCCCTGAGGCCATAGAAAAGGGGATACTTCGCGCTAAACACAACTTGCCCGTGTTTCGAGATGGTACGATTCGGTATGATATGAGTGATGTACCGATTACGCATTTTATGCCAAAAGAGATTGGAGCGACATGGCAAAAATTGGTTCAATTAGGTTATACACACGATATCGACGGTAATGAACTCAAGAATGATGGACAGATGGTTGAAATTTATCCACAGGATTTTATTATTGCAAAAGACGCCGTCGATTTCTTTGTTCGGACTGCACAATATGTTGATGAATTGCTCGAGCGTTACTACAACTTACCTCCATATTACAACATCATCAACGATGATGATTTAATTGGCCATTTGATTTGTGCTATTGCTCCTCACACATCGGGAGGAGTACTCTCGAGAATTATCGGTTGGACTGATTCATCTGGTGGTTTCGCTCATCCAATGTTTCATGCGGCGAAGCGACGGAATTGTGATGGAGATGAGGATGCAATCTTACTATTGTTGGATGGATTGCTCAATTTTAGTCGAGATATCCTCCCATCAGGTCGGGGTGGATTGATGGATGCACCCCTTGTGTTAACGACTCGACTCAACCCCACAGAAGTTGACAAAGAAGCTTTGAATGTCGATACAAGTTGGTTTTACTCAAGTTTGTTCTACGAAAAAACTCTTGAGCAACCACATCCAAAAGATGTCTTAGCGTATGTCGATTTAGTTGAGCATCGACTTGAAACAGTGGGGGCACTTCGTGGCTATGGTTACACGCATGACTGCGATGTCTTTGACGCCGGCCCCGATTTTTCTGCCTACAAAACTCTTGAAACCATGGAAGATAAAATGAATGGTCAATTGAAACTGGGTCACAAACTCCGCTCAACCGATGTCCGAGTAGTTGCGTCTTCAGTGATACGTTCACACTTTCTCAAAGACCTTCGGGGTAACCTCAATGCCTATGCACGTCAAAAAATACGTTGCGTAAAATGCGGACATTCGTACAGAAGAATGCCTGTTGCGGGCCGATGTATCCAAAGAAAAACAGGAATGCGAAATGCGGGCCAACGCGAATTTCAATTGAAGGATACCGTTGACTGCAACGGAAATCTCGCTCTGACCGTTTCAGAAGGTGCTGTTCGAAAATACATGAAAGTCATTGAATATGTGATGGACGAATACGATGTTGATTTGTACACGAGGCAAAACATTGAATGGCTCATGTCAAGTGCTGATTCATTGTTCAACAACGACCGAGTAAAACAGTTAACGCTTTCTGATTTCCTTTGATTACAAGACAATGGGGTCCCGCCATGGCGACGACTCCTCGTCATCATGTAATGACCCAGAACGTTGAGGCAATGAAGCCTTCTCGGTTTGAGATGTCGAGTCTGATTTTGTGTTCATTTGTTGTTTTTGTTTAATGTATGCTCGAACGCCAACTTCTGCAAATGAGAGTGCAACCAACGCAATGCTAACGACGATATGCCCCGATGTTTGATATGGCTTGAACGGTTGAGTGTACAGCGTTTGGTCAGCAGTAATGCCATTTGAAACATCGACAAACATCTCATATGAACCTGGCGATAGTTGGCCAACCCAAACCTCGGGATTTGTTGCAACACCTGAACCCTGAGTCACGACAACCACGCCTTCTTTGAGGGAATACGAATAATTCACTTCACCAGTGCTTGATGGGTAAAATGTCATCTCTATTCGGGCGGGAATCGGTTCTTTCATCCCAAAAAAATCTGCGATATCGATGTCTCTTTGTTCATTTGTTTGGTCTTTTGAATTGATTTCATATGAAGCCTCTGAATCTGTAACATATGCCCATGTGATGTTCACGATGAGGATTGCTCCAACCCATAAAATGACTTGCTTCACGCTCACAGTATCACGCCAAACTCGAAGCGCCTTCTTTTGAATGCTCGTCTCTCAATTCATAACATGGAAACATCAGAAGGATGTCCTCCATCCATTGTAATTTAGCTAATTTTCGTTCGGTGGTTGTGTGCCCAGACCATCGCCCTACGGTGTTTTTATCATAGCCAAGAAATTTGATATTTGAATGCTGTAATCCACACCAATAAGCAAAACATACCGCTCGATCGCCATCGGTAAATCCTCCAACATTATGAATCCCATCGAAAATCTCCGGAGTTTGATGTGTGAGGACAATGGGTGCAGAATACGACGATGCCGCCCACGTTTCAAACGAATGTTTCCACAAATCGATATTGTCGCCATGAGCATGCAAAATGAGAGGTATGCGCTGCATCATTGCATCCTCAAGATATGGTTGTCCATCGAAATCTGAGACAACACAAAGTGGAGTCACCTTGTCAATACAAGCACCTACGGCCCCATCTGCGACAATGTATTCTGTCCCTACCGGCTTTACTGTGGGTATATCCTCAGGTTCAACTGCTGCCCCAACAAAAATGAGTTGTTCTGAAGCCATAATCCGGTCTTGAAGGGTTTTGAGCGTCGATGCTCGATTCGCTGGATTCCATTGGTTGATGCCATATGGATTTGGGCCACAAAAAATAGATGCCATAGCCGCTACGCTCCGTAGGTCATCTTCCAACGACCAACCAAAGTGCTTCCGAACCTCGTCTTGAACAAGACGAAGTGATTCGAACGAGGGTTGGCTCATGACGATGGCTCAAGGTTGTATTTTTCAAAACAACCCCTATCCTGAAGTTGATAATCTGTGAGAGGTGTGGAGCAATCATGCCAGTGCCCGAGGCTCCGCCCGTTGTGGAGCAAGAGGTGACATTGGCACGTTATCCTTTCCTCCCTCAAGCGAGTACATATATCGCACATCTAGCATCGAAACATGGTATTGATCTCGATGAACTTCTTGAGGGAACGATGATGGCAGACGCCAGGAAAAGAGCGAGAGGGCGGCTTGTCGATACCATCGAATCAAATGAAGGCGTTCAAATCAGTGCAGGAGATATTCATACCGAAGAGGGAAGGGTCATTGAAGCTTTTTCGTTCTATTATGCTCGACTTGTTGTATGTGCTTCTGAAGATGAACGATTGATCTCAAGATGGGCTCAGGCAGAGGCAACGAGAGCAGAAAAACTTCTTTGCCAAGATGAAAAAAATTTAGAAATTGTAGCCAATACTTACATCTCTTCAATTCAAAAGTTGGAGGCTGCGGGTCGACAAACTCCGGGAAGATATGGGTACATGGCCGCCGTTCCATCACAGTCTTCAACATGGAAAATTGGTCTAATTGATTTCATAGAAATTTGTCCAAAAATCACGGGTCCGAGATGGAGATTACCGAATGTAGAAATTGACAAGGGTTGGATTACTCTTCATCAAGAAAAAACATATTCATCCTCAGAAAAATTATCACGACTTTTGCGGGAGAGAATCAAGCATGACATTGAAACAACTGCTTTGGCAAAGGTTCCTGAAGTTACAACTGAACTAGCAGTGCGCCTTGCAGAACCTGTTGCGATGGTTCAACAATTACTATCGACGAAAGCCTCTGAATTCTTATCGATGAATGATGCACATCAAGAGGATTGGCCACCATGCATGCAAAAAATAATTCAAGATTTAGGTATGGGTGTTAACGTCAATCACTTTGGAAGACTGTTTCTTGCATCAATGGCTTCAACACTATCGCTTGCCAAAGAAGCCACAGTGGATTTTTTTAGAGGAGCGCCAGATTTTTCCGAAGCAACAACAGCCTACCAAGTTGACCATGTGTACGCTAATGAATACACGCCTGCAGGATGTGGAAAACTGAAAGTGAATCACAACTGTCCTGTCCTTCCAGGAGACAATCGGACATGCGACCAACCTTGGATGGATCATCCTTTGAAGTACATCCGTGCTGCACAGCGTTGGAGGTCGAAATCAACGCCAGTTGTTTCAAATTCAACACCTGAAGATAACAACGTACATGCTGAAAAGATGGATTAGAGATGGCCATAATAATGAGGCCGTGCATCCCAACACATGAGATGCCTGAACTTTATTTCCTCAATGTTGGGAGGATGTAGTGTTGTTTGGAGTTGGAGAATGGGTTGACCCTTAGGCTGGCCAAGTTGCAGTGGCTGTCAAACGCAAAGAAATTCGAACATCAAACTCATGCACTCAAGCATTCAAAATACACAAGGGTTTGAATGAAAGAAGTGTTTTGGTTCAATCAAGCGGAGGCGAACAAGCATGACGAGAACCTTGGTTCTAACTGTCGACAGGGACAATGATTTGGGCATCAAGACTTCGATTCGCGGTCCTGTCGTTGGCAGAAGACAAGTTTTGACAGCCGCACTAAAATTGGGCATCGCCGACCCGGAAGAGAGCGATACAAATGCGATATTGGGGGCCCTTTCACAACACGATGCCCTCAGTGAATCCAAAAGCGACGATGACGACGTCGAAATCGCAATTTTGACAGGAGACGAAAAAGTCGGTGTGCGTTCAGACAGAGCTATCGCTGCTCAACTCGAAGAAGTCGTAGCGGCATTCCAGCCCGATGAAGCCATTCTCGTGACCGATGGTGCAGAGGATGAAAGTGTTCTTCCAATCATTCAATCTCAAGTTCGTATCGACCATGTACAGAAAATCATTGTCAAACAATCCAAGGGCATCGAAGGTACATACTATTACATCGTTAAAGCCCTAGAAGACCCGAAGTGGCGAGCAAAATTCATGATTCCATTCGGTATTATTACTGCAATTATTGGATTAGGCATTATGCTACCAGACGATGTTGGTGGTATTGTCATCGGTGCACTACCTCTTCTCCTTGGCCTCTACATCATCAGCAAAGGTGCTGGTTTGGAGTCAACAGTGAACCGTGTGATTCAAGAAATGCGTGAAAACGCCGATGCTGCAATGTTTTCTTCACTCCTTTGGACAGCCACCCTCTTTAGTGCTATATTTGCAGTAGCAGAAGGTTGGAGAGAATACTCATTGCTCAAAGGCGATGAAATATCCAGTGTTTTATGGCTCAATGTGGTTCATTCGTCACTCGCTTGGATTATCATTGCCTTCCTCACATCAACAGCGGGATTCATGCTCCTGCGTTTGAAGAGAGGTTCCTTTTCAGGACGTCTGGTTGTTCTGAGCGTTTTTGGCGTTGTCGTCTATTCTTTCTTGAATGCAGCACTAACCATTGCAGACCAACTTCTCCGAGAACAAGGATATGAATTCAGTGTATCAGTCATTCTCGATGATTTTACACAACCAATCATCTGGGTCGTCATCTTATGGATGACAATGACCGTCGTAAGAACACTACGAGCGAAGCAGTCCCAATCAGAACGATATTGGGGTATTTGAGGAGCACGACTATCCTCAAAACTCAAATGCAGTTAGCATCTCACATCACTTATGACTCAAGTGCCTTCAAATGAACTCAATCGATTGCTGAGCCTTGACGGTTACGACCAAATGCTCGAAATTGACAGGGTTTGTCGCCAATATGGCATCGATGAACAATCGCTACGAAATCTCATGGCCTCATTTTCTCAACCTGTCCAAAACAGCCCCTTGGCAGACATGAATGAATCAACATTAATGCACACAAACAAAAAACAAGAACTGCAAAAATCAGAATTTGGCCAATCACCAAACTCAACACACTCAATGAATGAACCAACATATGTCAACAAAGACCAATTTCACTTTGACTATGACCCATCGGTTGAGGCTAAACAACGTCGGGCGATGGTTGAGCAAGCAATCGTCTGTCCTGCTTGCGGTGTTGCCCTTGGCATCCCAAGTCAACGACCGATCAAAGTGACTTGTCCCCAGTGTCTTCATGAATCGATGTTTACGAACTAAATGTGATGCATATGGAAACAAATCCAAGACTTTGGACTTACAGTTCATCAAATTCACCCTTGCAGTTACCATCGTCTTCAGTATTGTTTACTCAACATCAACTCATTCCTTTAGCACAACCAGAATTCCAAGACAGTTCAAAAGAGTTAAGTCGTGATGGCATCATAGCAATCGCACAGTCTTACCAGCATGAAACCATTGGACTCGACCAATTTCTTCAACAAAACAATGCACCATTATTGTCCGAACGATACCCTATCCTCTTGACTGGTGAATGTGCTAATCCTTATCGATTACAAGACATGATGATTGGTCCATTACCGCTTCTCCTCGTTCGCCTTGAGCACCTGTGCAGAACATGGGCTGACAGTTTGGATGCTCGAGAAGTCAAGCCAGGAATTCACCATGTGACACTCGCTCGAAGCGAAGGGTGGTGGGAGCCAACACTTCTTGGTTTAGCAACAAGACCTCAAATGAAACAGATGCTCGAATGGCTCAATGCAGGCCAACGTGATGCTTGGAAACCGATGAAGCTCGGTGAAGGCAATATTCGACTTGAATCTGATAGTGGTCTGCCGTTACCAACGAGTTCGGATTTACATTGGGATGGCGAGCATGAAACCGTTGGTGCAAATATGCCACTTCCCAACGGACCATCAATTTCTAAATCAGATATTTTTGTTCCAATTCATGTCCGATTAGGATGCTACAACAATAGAGGTCGCTTGGCAAGATGCCTCCATATCAATCAGCGTGATTTCCATGAAAAATTATTCAGACGCGGGTCGTCATTCAAATGGAATGATTTGTTAACAACGATATGATTTTTGTGGGGGCCCATGGTATGCCCGAATGAACTCTATATCCTCTGAAATCCAATTACTATCATGGTTCGGAAAAAGACCCAGAAAGAAGCCCGACTCGAACGACTGAAGAATGAAATTGTCGATTATGTGCAGACTGTCGACCAATGTTCAGCATCAGATATTGTCCATCATCTTTCAAACGAAAAGAAAATGAGAAACCATGGCCTTACACCACGAAAGATCGGATTATTCATCCCAAGATACCTCAAGGGCATCATCTCATTCACACTCGATTCAACGACAGGAAAGAGAATTTACCATCCTGCGTAGACAGGTATCACCACATTGATGCCTTAGAACCATTTGGCCTAAAGTATGCAGTGGCCAACCTATGTCTTTGCCTCAGCATTATTTCCTTCGCTTGAGCATGAATCCAACACAGGTGCTGTGCCATCGTTTCCGATGGATAAGCCGGCGTGGGAGATTTTGAATAACAATCAAACGGGATTAAAACAACAACTCAACGACATTCTTACATCATCAAACATTCCTTCGCATTGCACTTTTGATGATAAAGATGGCATGATTTACATCGATGATACTGCCACTGTAGAGCCTGGTGTTCATTTTATTGGACCATGTTATGTTGGGCCAAATGCAACAATTCGCCACGGTGCATACATCCGGCAATATTCTTGGATTTGTGACGGAGCAATTGTTGGACACTGTACTGAGGTCAAGCATTCACTTCTTCTACCAGGTGCTCAGGCACCTCATTTCAATTATGTTGGTGATTCCATCCTCGGTCGCGGTGTAAATTTAGGTGCTGGTGCCAAATTAAGCAACCTCAGGAACGATGGAAAAGAAGTCATCCTTAGGATTGCGAATCAAACTATAGGTTCAGGCCTGCGGAAAATTGGTGCCATCCTTGGCGAAGATTGTGCTCTTGGCTGCAATGTGGTTACAAATCCCGGAGTTGTCCTCGGCAAAGATTCTGTTGTTTTACCCAACACAACGGTGACTGGAATTCATCCGGAAGGGTCTTCACTCTAGGTGATGTCATGACTTCCTTCTTCGGAACCGATGGAATCCGTGGCCAAACAACGCTTGAACATATGAGTGAAAATGACGCTATTACATCATTTTTTGAAAAGCGCCAACTCCATCCCCACATCTTCCGATTGCTTGGTGAGGCCATAGGATTGAATCTTGATTTATTTCCCGGAGAAAAGAACACGATTATCATTGGCTGGGACGAACGACCGGCTAACGATCAATTTGCAAAACAGTTAACGATTGGTCTTCATCTCTATGGCTGTGAAATTATTCATGCTCCTATCACGTCAACACCCGTGCTCCACGGACTGGTTTTAGAGAGCAATGCACGGCTTGGTTGCATGATTACAGCAAGCCATAACCCAGTTTCAGATACTGGGGTCAAACTATTTGACGCTCATGGTATGAAAACACTCCCTGAACGTGAAACATACCTTTCAAGTGTCATGATTCAACTATCCGCTGAAGAACGTCCGGTTGAAGATGAAGATGTTCAAGAATTATCAAAACCTAAGCGTAGTATTTCACAAATTGAAAGCATTGAATTTCATCAACAATGGTTGCTTCATCGCATCAAACATTGGGCATCTTTATCAACACAAGAGGCTCATCTTCAGATTCACAAACCATTGAAAGTTGATTCTTCGAGAGGCTCGGCACATGTGTGGTTAAGTGATTTCCTTGAACGTCTCGGTCATCCGTCTGAGGAAGTGAGTTCTTCAGCTAACGCTCTCAACGAACAATGTGGTGCTGGAGAATTATCTCCGGGGGATTATTGGTCAATAGAAGATGCGAAGACAAGTCGTCATGCATTGATTCAATCGCTCGAATACACAGAGCCTAGAACAATTGTTGGTGTTGCAATCGATGGCGATGGTGACCGATGTTTTTTGATTGAAACAACAGACCATGGTTTTCGTGTTCTCGATGGTGATATGATGGTATCAATGATTCTTCAACATCATTCACATATGAATTGGCTCGTTGCAACAAGTATTGAATCAGACCTAGAGTTTGTTCAATATATCTCAAATTTGAACCCACAAAATAAGACGGTAGAAACCGCAGTTGGTGACCGATGGCTAGGACACATGCTCATGCCGAGTAGGGGTGATTGTTCCTCAGAATTTGAAGTCCTTGGCGTTGAAGATTCAGGGCATCTTGTGATGGCTTCTTCAACAATAAATCAACATCACTCACTCGTCGGTGATGGAATTGCAACGATGCTGCGATGTCTGAAATTCGGCTCACAGGTCCCCGATTTCCTTCAAGGACAAAAACTACGAGTTTCAATTTCAAATCCGCACCGTTCACGATGGAATCCAACATCAAAAATTTTTGATGTATGTTTGCAGACCTGCACAAATATGCTTACTCAATTAGGGTTTAAGACCCTTCAAAGAGCGATTGAGGGCGAGTCGTCACTTCTTTTCCTCGAGTTTTCAAACCAAGATGGCAAAGGAACGATAGGCATTCGAAACAGTGGAACACAGGAGAAAACCAATCTTTCAATTCGGTTGAGTCAAGGTCTTGATTTGAACACATTCAAGCCTTTGGTCGAAGAACTCCAATCAATTTTGATTGATGGATTTGCTTGACTAATTTTCAGCCATCATCGTCTTCATGTGGGATTGAGAAAGGGCAGTTACCGCAAAGAGGACAAGGGCAGAAGCTACTAGACCTAAAAAGACCAAATCTGTTGAACCAACATAAATTGCTTCAATGGCTAATCCAATCCATGCGACGACCAAATTCAATGCCCCCATTATTCTGACCGTTTTTCTGTTCTCAACAATTCCACTCAACCAAGTTACAGCAGATAAGGATAGCATTCCAAGAATAAACAAAGAACCGCTCAACATGAGTATCGGTGCAACATACAACAACATGTGTGCTGAGGTTAATGTTGAAGTCAACCACGACGGTTTACTTGCTGCAATGATATATCCCACACCGAACAGGAAAAAGATTCCAAGCGTGAACATCACAACCCCTCCACTCGGCAACATTGGTATAAATTCAACAAGCCAATATCTTGTTGATGCATAAGCGATACATAGAGCAATACTGCAGCCGAGCAGTAACTTTTCATCTTGTTTATCGAAGCAACGTCGCACCATATAAACGGTAAATGCAAATGCTGCAAGGCCCCATGAAAGAAGGGTTAGCATGAGGAGCACCCCACTCCTTTCCAAAGCAGAGCGATGAGAAGCAAGTTGCCGACGTTCACGCTCGTGATCGATCCATGTAGTAACGCCGACGAGAGCAAGAAGTCCAAATTCAACAACCATCAACGGAACAGTAGCATTGAGTAAATCATTCGATAGGGGGTGGATTTGTGTGAAAAGGGGGACTTCGCCTCCAAAAATGAGTGCAATAATTCGGTCGAGAAAGAAGAAAAATACAACACCTTCAACCACATTAGGAATTCGCATCCCCAAATCACGCCGTTGATACAACGTCATTGCACCCAGCGTTACTATTCCAATGAACAGGACACTCAAATGTATGAAATCATCCGAAACAAGTGCCCCGGTCGTCATTCTACCAGCGAGGTGTGTGATCACAAGTGCACCCATCGCGACGAATGCTGTGGACTCAATGCCAATGATGTCCGGCATTCGAAGTTGAAATCGGCTTGCTTGATATCGAGCCAGGCCAAACAGAATCAAGTTTGTACATGCAGCGAAAAGAAGTGCTTCAATGGCATAGGATGTTGAGTATGAAATCCATGCTGTCCCTAAATTAAAGATGACAAGAAATGAAAGGACTACGATGGGTTGATAATGAATGTCCGCAGTAAAAATTTCATCATTTTGCCCTTCTCCTGAGCGTTTCTTGCTTCTTTTTCTCTCTTCGAACAGGCGTACTTGTTCAGCATCAATTCGATGAAGAAGATTGTCTGATGCGGCATCTTCGATGTTGACCATGTCAAGCATCAATTGCTGTTTATCCATGAGTCTCTGGATGCGTTCTTCTCGTTTTCCGATTGTTGAAAGACCTCGTCGGGTTTCGCCAGAGATTGTTGCGTATGCCCCCGTTGAAAGAAAGAGAAGCAGTCCGAAGGCTTCATCATAAACAAGTGTAGTATCCAATGAATATTGTAGATATGCGATAAACAATGTGATGATGAGGCAAGACGAGAGAAGCATGTTTCGCATCTTAGGAATAGTCAACCAGAACAAAGCGGTCGTTAACCCCATTGAAGTTGCATTCATGTAACTTAGATTGAATTGGAGGCTTTGGTTTAATCCCGGGGGAAGTTCGATACGAGCCTGATGATCAAGAATCATTGTGAAGAGCATCATTGCTGAAATCCCAAGATAAGCATTCATCATTTTTGCAAAACCTCGCTCTTCGGTTTCTTTGAATGCCTCTTCGACCGATTTGTATCGGATGTACGCGTAGACGTGGAGCAGTGTCCATCCGAAAAACCAAAATTCACCACTTCCATAATTCCAAGAGAAGAGGATGCTTAGGGAACCCGCTGCAATCATGAGATTGGTTGGGTCTGCAACTTGTTTTCGATGGAATGATAGACCTAGATGGAATGAACAAAGAGAAAACCACAACAAGAACGAGGCAAAAATGTATGCAATGCCGTCCTCAGAAGTAAAAGCCCAAAGTACGAAGAGAAATCCAACACACGAAATATTCCACAATTGAAGGATACCGGATTGCGATAGCCTCGCTCCAATTTCTGAAAAATTGTCGAGTTGCTTGAAGATGTTAAGTTGGCTTCGCCCCATTGGGACACATAGAATCAAAGATTGGAATAGAAGAAGCCCCAGCCAAACCGAAAGTTCTTCTGAGGCAATTGTGCTCAATACAACATCTTGACCAAATAATCTTGATTTAATGTCAGTTGCAAAACCAATGAGCCAAATTTGGGGGGCGAGAATCGATGCTCCAGCGATGGATGCCGACCTGCGAAGAAACCCTAAACTTGCCAGAGAGAGAAATAACGTGGCCTGAGAAATAATCAGAATTTGGGCTTCCGATGTTGTCTTGGAAGGAATCAACAATGTAAGCAAAATCGAACACGCTATCGCCCCAATCCACAACACATGGTCAGAAACTTTTCGCTGATTTTGAAGCAGCATGATAATGGTAAGAAAAGCTGCAAATATTGCAAACATACCGTATGGTTGTAAATCGAGTGGTAGTTCAAACTCAAGAATGTCAAGGTCCAATAAGACAAAAATGAATGCAAGTATAGGTAATGCAATCATCGAAAGCGGGGCAACTCGCGTCCATGCAACGCCGCGTACAACAAGATAGGATGTGGTGAATGCAAACGCAAGAAGAAATAATTGTGCTAAAGCGAATCCTGTTTCGGTTCGATGAGCCGCTATTGTCATGATAGCCCCACACATGCCTAAGCCGACAGAAACTGCCCACAAACTTGGTTTTCCAAGCCCTATGGCTTCGACAAAGTTGCTCAGCCAATTTTCTTCTTTTACAAATCTCGTTGCCACAAAAGCATTGACACCAGTCGCACCACACATTAAGAGGAAAATTGTTGAACGGTTCGATATTTGAACAATATCAAGCGTCAAGAAACTCCAATCCTTCGATAGAGCATGCAATCCTATCCAAAGAAAAGATACTGCGATTCCTAAACTCGCCAAGTTGCCCGACGAGCGAACAAATGCTAAGGAATGCATACACACCATAGCGATAAACAAGACAATCGCTACGCCAGTTCCTCCAAACAATCCCCCTGCTGCGCTTCCAATAGCAAAAAACACAAGCGTTGCCTGGGTCGCAATCGCATCCTCATCGTGATAAAATGCGAGAACGATATTCAATCCAACACAGGTGAGAAGGGCGATGCCTAATGTTTCGCCTTCGCCAAATGGACTTGAGGCAAACCAGCCCCAACTCCATGCATCAATACTCAGCCCGTACAATAATTTCATCGATATAATGGCCCAAGCAACACCAAGATAACGCATTGATTTTTGAGGAATCCAACGATTTGATAACCAAAATCCAAAGATGGCCATTGAAGAAAGTGAGATTGCACTTGGTACGGGAGAGAGTTGGGTCCCAACCATTGCTCCAAGTGCGGTCCAAATACCAATCATGACTATAATAAGACCCTTGCTCAAAGTTTCTTCTGCTTCGACTTTCATCGTCGTGCTGCTTTGAGGTTTCGTTGATTCGACAAATAATTCTGATGCTTCACCGATGGCTTCATCATTTTGTTTAAAATGTTCAACTTGGTGAGATTGTTTCGCCTCAGTATCATCATCTTGTATGACCATAAATTTACTCACATCGAGATTTTTTGGTTTTGAAAATTCATTTTGCCGAAGAATATCCTCCTCGGTGCCATCTTTCGATTTTGAAGATGGATGAGAATCCTCCATAGGTGTTGGTTGATGTTGTAAGTTTTGAAACTGTCCTTATTCTCGATAGAAAACCTGTCATTCACACTAAAAATGGTTGATTGGAGAGAGATGAGAAACCAAAAGAGAAAAAGACATCCTTCTCGTCGCTT
>Ga0181566_10002455_pt1 | contig 15257 bp, 17 predicted proteins | sample 101ome_15_FD_133762 | JGI IMG/M metagenome (GOLD analysis project Ga0181566, IMG submission 133762) | Coastal salt marsh microbial communities from the Groves Creek Marsh, Skidaway Island, Georgia - 101402AT metaG (megahit assembly) | ecosystem: Environmental > Aquatic > Marine > Intertidal... | reverse complement strand
CCTAAATACCAATAACGCTGCTGTTGATTATGCAACCAACCATGCTGCACACCTGCTCGTAAAGTACTGGCTGTTCCCTCTGGTCTAAGTGCTAGCCAATCACCTCCACGGTCCTCAAAAGCATACATTTCTTTCTCAACAATATCGGTCACTTCACCAATTGATCGTTTAAAAAGCTCAAGCTTTTCTACAATCGGCGTACGGACTTCATAATAAGCATACTGTCGTAGCACCGCGATTAATTGACTCTCTAATAGTCTCAATGGAGCCGTATCTTCAGGAGCCAAATCGTGCATACCACGGATTGATTGAATATTGTCACTCATAATTTGAATAGTCTTTAAGATTTCGATGGCTATCTTACATCACTTAAAATCTATGTGAGATCAAACCACCTTTATTTACACCAAATCTTGCCAGATTAGCGCCATAGCCATAATCTGATTGATCTTGCAACACACCATCAACTCGCACTTCAACCGAAGGAGAGTTACCCAGAAATACATTAACTTGACCCTTAACCGTGATAGATTTAACTCTACCCATCTCATAAAGACCAAAAGCTAAGCGATTAAGTTTGTCATCCACTATCTCTAGCCAGCTGTCTTGATGAAAGTGCAAGGTTAATTGAAATTGATCCACCTCCTCTTGATCAGCTTCAATGACTGTTTGTATGACCTCTACTGCTTCAGCAATTTTTTCAGCATCAGTCGATTCAATCGATAAATTTTCATTAGCACGGATTGATGGTTGTGAAGATGATGACATGGGCTGTTCAAATACGTCACCCTCACTTTGTTGCTGTTGCTCGAGTGAGATAGTAGTGGTTTTCACGTGTGTCTCATCAAAGGTAACTTTTTGGTCAGCAATCACTTCTGACAGCTGTTTCTGATGCTGGCTATCATCATCAAAGTTTGAGTGTGTAGCTAATGATTGTAATTGTTCAATTGGTGTTTCAGATTGAGCTGCAATTTGCTTGTCATCTTGCTGGGTAAATACAGATGATAAAGGCACAGGGTCATTAGTATTATTACTCATCCAAGTCAGCAAGGCATAGCCCATCCACAGCGATAGAAATACAATCACCAACCATTTGATCAAGCTAAGGATAAACGTGACAGAAGCATTTCGCGTGACTTTAACCTTTACTAGATCAGAGAGATTTTGTTGCTGATACTGAGGTTGAAATTCATTGTAAGCATCTAAAATGGGACGTTCGTCTATATCTAATAGTTTTGCATAATTACGAATATATCCCTGCACAAACACTCTTGACGGCAGACTGTCAAAATCATCACTCTCAAGTGCAACGATGATGGAAGCATCTAAATGAATTGCTTCAGCCACCTGGTTGATATCCAATCCAAGCGCCTCGCGTGATTTACGCAGAGTTGGACCTATAATTAGTTGTGTTAATTGCTCACTCATCAACACTATCCGCAAGTTCTGCAGCTTGAGGTGAATCTGGATACTGATCAACAAGCTGTTGAGAATAGATTAGCGCTTGTTTTTGATTACCTAGGGCAGATTCAATCTGATATGCCAATAGCAACGACTCACCCGTATGTTGTGAGTGGACCTCAAACTCAGATAATTTTTTTTGTGCTTGCACACAGTTTTCAACTTTAAAATACAACTTAGCTAATTGATAAAGTGCTATACGCTGTCCATTTTGTAACTCAAGGCTGTGTTGAAAATACTGTTGCGCAACATCATAGTCGGGAATTTCCATCGCACACCCCCCCGCCATCAAAAAAGCATTCACGCGTGTTGGATAAAGCGGGTCTTGCAATACTAAGTTAAAGTATTTTTGTGCTTGTTGGTAACGTTGATGGCGGTATAGAAAAGCGGCGTAATTATATAGACCACTGCTGTCTTTATTATCTATTGCCAGCGCTTTTTTATAATATTCTTCTGCACGCTCTATTTGATTAAGTTTCTCTTGCAAAACCACATAAACCCAATGTGCTTTTGAAGATTTTGGATCTTGGATAAATGCACGTTTTAACTTTTCATCGGCAGCCTGATAATTTTCATTAGCAATATAATTAGCGCCGAGCCGGACATTAATTTCGGCCGCTTTAGGATTGTATACGAGTCCATCTGCATCCTGTACATTTGATGGCGTGGTCATACATCCAGTTAAAAAAACTAATAATAAGATAATTAAGCGCATTGAGTACCTATCTTACGGCTAATTAGAGAGCGCTCATACATCTTCACATAATGATTGCTTCGTTGCGCCTTATCCACCACTTGACCTGCCAGCTGACCACAAGCAGCGGCTATATCTTCTCCACGAGGTCGACGAGTAATAACGACTATACCGCTGTCCATAAGAATTTGACTAAAGCGATCGATAGTTGACTGTGGTGATCGCTCATAACCCGAGCCCTCAAAACTATTGAACGGAATCAAGTTAACTTTAGCGCGCATCCCTTTAAGAATTTTTACTAACTGCCGTGCTTGCTGATCACTGTCATTCACATCTTTTAACATGACATATTCAAAAGTCACACTCTCTTTACGGCGCTTGTTATCTAAATAACGTCTACAAGCCGCTAGTAAATCCTCAATTGGAAATTTACGATTCAAAGGTACTAATTCATTGCGCACTTCATTGTTAGGAGCATGCAATGAAATAGCCAGACTGACATCAATTGTCTCAGACAAAGTATCAATTTTTGGCACCACGCCTGATGTGCTCACTGTGACTTTACGCTTCCCCAAACCATAAGCATGATCATCTAATAATAATTTAATGGTAGGTAATACTTGTTTGTAATTCATAAGTGGCTCGCCCATACCCATATAAACGACATTGGTCAGCATCGATTGACCTTCATAGAGCGCACGCAAACGCTGATCTGCTAGCCACACTTGTCCGATGATTTCTGCTGCGCTTAAGTTGCGATTAAATCCTTGTCGTGCGGTTGCACAAAACGTACAGTCTAAAGCACAGCCCACCTGTGATGATATACATAATGTGCCGCGATTAGTTTCAGGAATAAACACCGTCTCAATAGCATTCCTCGACTCACCTTCATCTGCGTCTACTCGCAATAGCCATTTGATGGTTCCATCTTTTGAGATTTGTTCCGACTCAATCTGCGGAACGATGATTTGAGCTTTTTCTTGCAATAAACAGCGCAGTGATTTGCTAAGGTCAGTCATAGCACTAAAATCAGTTACACCACGTTGATAAATCCATTGTAACAACTGCTGCGCACGAAATTTTTTATCCCCTAAAGAGACAAAAAATTGTTCTAATTCTGGTCGGCTCATACCGACCAGATTAGTGTTGCTATTTATGTCCTCTAGCTTCGTGGACAAAGCTCATCCTCTGAGAAGAAAAACGCAATTTCAACTGCTGCCGTTTCAGGCGCATCTGAACCATGCACAGCATTGGCATCAATACTATCAGCAAAATCCGCACGGATAGTTCCAGCAGCAGCTTCAGCAGGATTGGTTGCACCCATGACATCACGATTCTTTTTGATAGCGTCTTCACCTTCTAGCACCTGAACCATAACAGGACCAGACATCATGAACTTAACTAGATCCGAGTAAAAAGGACGATCCTTGTGTACCGCATAAAAACCTTCTGCTTGAGCTTGTGACAAGTGCATCATTTTTGCAGCCACTATGCGCAGTCCAGCTTTCTCAAAACGAGCATAAATTTCACCAATAACATTCTTTGCCACTGCATCAGGTTTAATAATTGAGCACGTGCGTTCCATTTTTCATATCTCCTAGTTGCTAATTCAATTGTTGTTTCTATTAATAAGTATATAATCGGGTAAGGGAATTCTACGCGGATATGCATCGTGTGTGAACGGGTGTGTGAATAAATCGACACTATTTCTGCCAATATCGAAACTGTTAGAGACCTACCAAACTGAGTTATAAACACTAGCAAGATCAACAAAGCTAATAAGTTTGTGCTCAATCATCGCAAGTGCTGGTTTCATATCAATCGCATGGATTAAAGCTTACATCCACTCAAGATTATAGATATCTTTTACAACATGAATTCACAAGAGAGTATTTCCTGAACCAGTTGAATTTATATCCACATCGATAGCATACTATCAGTCACGCTCATCCAACCATGCCATTTGAATAGCCTCTAGAATTTTTTCACTCGACTTTTCTGGATCATCATCAAATCCCTCTAAAGCACATATCCAAGCATGAAGGTCTGTGTAACGTATGTATTGTGGATCCACATCAGGATGTTGCTCATCTAATTCTATTGCTATATCGAGTGTATCTGTCCAACGCAAACTCATAGTTAACTCCTAGATGATGTTAAATGACTTGTGTCAAAATAACCTTCACACACAGGTCTGTCTGTTATCAATTAATGTGATTCAGACACTAGATTGATTGTATATTTGGGGATCTCAACTACCAAATCTTGCTCACCCACTAGCGCCTGACAACTCAGTCTTGAGTCCGGCTCTAGCCCCCATGCCTTATCTAGATAATCCTCTTCATTTTCAGTAGCCTCTGATAATGACTCCAAACCTTCACGAATATATACATGACAAGTTGTGCAAGCGCAGGATTTTTCACAAGCATGCTCAATTGAAATACCATTTTTCAATGCCACATCACACACACTTGTTCCTGTCTGCGCTTCAACTGACATACCCTCGGGGCAAATTTGCGGATGTGGCATAAAAGTAACTTTAGGCATGACTATACTTTCCAATTTTTATAAACATTTTACTTGATGAACTTCAACTTAAAGTTCACTCCCCAAACTCTTCTACAGTTCGACCTTGCATCATAGACTGCACACTTTGATTCATACGCCGAGCCACATATTCTTCACTTACACTTTCAAGATGCTTGATTGCCTGTTTAATCTCGTCTGCTTGCTGTGAATGTTGTCGCACTGCAAGCAACTCTGCACGCGCCTGTTCTATCTGACTTAATTCCTCGGTATTTAATAATTGTTGGCCATCTTTTGCTAAGGCGGCATCCAGCGCTTCGATCACTCTGTCAGCATCCACCTGTTCCTCACGTAGTGCGCGCATTAACATATCATCTTTGGCATGTTCCATAGAGGCTTTCAACATGCTTTCAATCTCATGATCTGAGAGACCATATGATGGCTTAACTTCGATTTTTGCTTGCACTCCAGTGTTGACCTCTTGCGCTAAAACATTCAATAGTCCATCGGCATCGACACTGAATGTCACTTTTATCTTCGCGGCACCTGCAACCAAGGGAGGTATTTGAGTAAGATCAAAAGTCGCTAACGAGCGACAATCAGAGACACATTCTCGTTCACCTTGTAGAACGTGAATACGCATCGCTGTCTGACCATCTTTAAACGTAGTAAATTCTTGCGCTCTAGCTACGGGAATGGTGGTGTTACGACTGATAATTTTTTCGACCAAGCCACCCATGGTTTCAATGCCCAGTGACAGGGGAAGCACATCTAGCAACAACATCTCATCACCTGGTTTATTCCCCGCCAACACATCGGCTTGCAACGCAGCACCAATAGCGACGACTCGATCAGGATCTATATCTGTATGTGGCACGCGCTCAAAGAATTCCTCCACCGCAGCTCGCACTCGTGGCACACGTGTCGAGCCTCCCACCATCACAACTTGAGTGACATCGTGTTTAGAGAACTGTGCATCACGTAAAGCTCGACGACAAGCAAGCAAACTTTTCTTGATGAGTGGTTCAATTAATTGCTCAAACTGATCACGTGTTAATACAAACATATGATCATGAATATTGATTTCAACTTGCTCAGTTTGAGTAAGCTGTTCTTTCAGCTCACGTGCTTGAATATAAATCTGACGTTGCAAATCCTGGTCTTGTTGAAGTTCAGCTGGTAGCTGCTGAGTAATCCATTCACTGACAACAATATCAAAATCGTCTCCACCCAGTGCAGAGTCTCCACCCGTGGCAACCACTTCAAACACGCCTTTACGTAATTTTAATATTGAAATATCAAAAGTGCCGCCGCCCAAATCATAGACAGCAACAATGCCTTCAGCACCCGCATCCAGTCCATAGGCGATAGCAGCAGCAGTCGGTTCATTGAGTAATCTGAATACTTTCAGGCCCGCAAGCTTAGCTGCATCTTTAGTCGCTTGTCTTTGCGTGTCATCAAAATATGCAGGGACCGTGATCACTGCACCAGTGAGCTCATCACCCAGTGTTTCCTCAGCACGCTGCTTAAGTGCAGTTAATATATCTGATGAAATTTCTACCGCGCTACGCGCGCCACTACAGGTATTTATTCTAGGCACAGATTGGTGGTCTTGAGCAAATGAGTATGAACACTCATGCACTCTGATATCTTGCATAGGTCGCCCAAGAATGCGTTTAACAGAAGATATTGTATTGAGAGAATCACTCAATCTATAAGGCAGCGCCTCATATCCAACGATCGGCGCTTGATCCTTTCGATAATGAACCACAGAAGGCAACATGGCCCTGCCTTGTTCATCCACCAGTGTCTCAGCCACCCCACTGCGTACTGAGGCGACTAATGAGTTAGTTGTACCTAGATCTATACCCACTGCCAAACGATGCGCATGAGGAGCAGTAGACATACCTGGTTCTGAAATCTGTAGTAATGCCATGATTTAAATTAATTCATCCTCTAATGCATCTTGTTTGATAGCAATTTGATTGTGTAACCGCTTGAAGAATTGCAATTTGAGCACAGCTTGTTTGGCATCATCCCAATGTTGAGCTGCAAATGCATCTTGAAACATCTGCACCAGTTGTTTTTTTTGCACAGCCGCTTGATCCGCCAATGCATCTAACGCAGCCAAAGCATCTGCATGTTGATCAACATTATCAATTGCCTCACGTAGTTCCATTTGCTGCATCAGGAACTCCATATCGTGTGTAGTATCTTTATCTTCATCAAACTCTATGCCTTGCAACTGCAACAAGTAACGCGCACGCATTTGCTCATCACTGAGGGTTTCAAAAGCCTCGTTAATATGGCTGGTCACTTGTATTGCTAGGCGCTTATCTTGCTCACTTGCATTTACAAATCGATCTGGGTGATAGCGAATTTGCAGCTGTTGATAGTTATCAGCTAATAATGACTGATCTACAAAAAAAACAGCTTCGAGTTGAAAACACTCGAAATAGCTTTTGGTAAAATCAAATTCCATAATTTATGTCAAAACGTTGGGTATAATAGGATCAACATAGAGCGGATAGATATCAATGAATATCGGCGCGATGCAACAATTTTGGATAATGCTGATAGGAATTTATACAGTGAAGCTCTCACCACAGCCGCATCGGTCTTTTTCATTAGGATTATTAAACTTAAACCCTTCATTTAATCCTTCTTTTGCAAAGTCTAGTTCAGTGCCTTCGAGGTAGACTAGACTTTTAGGACTAACAATCACCTTGACGCCTCGATCTTCGAAGACTTCATCTCCATCCTCAATATGATCAGCAAATTCGATGGTGTATGCCATACCTGAACAACCTGTGGTTTTCACACCTAAGCGCACGCCCACGCCCTTACCTCGCTTCTCGAGGAAGGTGCGGACTCTTTGCGCAGCACTTTCTGTCAATGAGACTGACATATTTATGCGCTTTTCTTCGCTTCTGATTGCTTACTTTGATAATCAGAAATTGCCGCTTGGATTGCGTCCTCAGCTAATACTGAACAATGGATTTTTACAGGGGGTAGAGCAAGCTCTTCAGCTATTTCTGAATTCTTAATCTGACTAGCCTCATCCAAGGTTTTGCCTTTTACCCATTCTGTTAACAAACTAGATGAAGCAATCGCAGATCCGCAACCATAAGTTTTGAATTTAGCGTCTTCAATCACACCCTGGTCATTAACTTGAATCTGTAATTTCATTACATCACCACATGCTGGGGCACCCACCATACCAGTGCCGACGCTCACATCATCTTTATCTAGCGTGCCGACATTTCGAGGATTTTCATAATGATCAAGTACCTTATCACCATATGCCATATTTGACTCCTTAACGTTTTCTTTGTATGCAGCTTAATGAGCTGCCCATTCTATAGATTTTAAATCAATGCCTTCTTTATACATATCCCACAAAGGAGACAAGTCACGCAATTTTTTCACCGCAGTGCGAATAACTTTTATCGCGTGATCAACATCTTGTTCAGTAGTAAATCGACCGATACTGAAACGTAATGAACTATGTGCTAGCTCATCATCACGGCCTAGAGCTCGCAACACATAACTCGGTTCTAAAGATGCGCTGGTGCAGGCTGAGCCTGAAGATATAGCGATATCTTTCAGTGCCATGATTAAACTTTCCCCTTCAACAAAGTTGAAGCTCATATTTAAGTTATGTGGGACCCGATGTTGTATGTCGCCATTAATGTAGACTTCCTCAATGTCTTTAAGGCCATCAAGCAAACGATCACGTAACACTTTAATACGGACATTTTCACTATCCATTTCTGCTTCAGCGAGACTGAATGCCTCACCCATACCAACGATTTGATGAGTAGGTAATGTGCCTGAACGCATGCCACGCTCATGACCACCGCCATGCATTTGCGCCTCAATTCGAATTCGTGGCTTACGTCGCACGAACAGAGCACCGATGCCCTTGGGGCCATAAATTTTATGCGCAGAAAAACTCATCAAGTCCACTTTCATCGCTTGTAAATCAATTTTTTCCTTACCCGGACTCTGTGCGGCGTCAACATGGAATATGACTTTATTCTCACGCGCAATTTCACCTATGGCTTGTATGTCTTGTATCACACCGATCTCATTATTCACATGCATGATAGAGATCAACACTGTATCTTCACGAATAGTCGCTTTGAGAACATCAAGATCGACCAATCCGTTATCCATAGGCTCCAGATAAGTCACTTCAAAACCTTCACGTTCTAGCTGACGACAAGTATCGAGTACTGCCTTGTGTTCTGTTTTTAGCGTTATGAGGTGCTTGCCTTTCTTACTGTAAAAATGAGCTGCACCTTTAATTGCAAGGTTATTAGACTCAGTTGCACCACTGGTCCAAACAATTTCTTTGGGATCACAATTCACCAGACTCGCCACTTGTTGGCGCGCTCTTTCGACGGCCTCCTCGGCATTCCAACCAAAGGCATGACTGCGTGACGCAGGATTACCAAAATTTCCATCATAAGTTAAACAATCCATCATCACCTTAGCCACTCGCGGATCAACGGGCGTTGTGGCACTGTAATCCAGATAAATTGGTAGTTTATTTTGACTCACTCACACATTCCTTTCAGTTAGATCGTTGAAATTCAACGGTTTGTTCAATAACACTGGCTTGATCTGGGTTTTGATTATGACGTGCACTGTCTTGGCGTGCAGCCACATCTAATACATGCTGTTTGTTGATGGCGTCTTCAAGGGTGATGCCAGATAAAAACACATGAATTTGCGCACTTAACCCCTCCCATAAATCATGAGTTAAGCAACGCTGGTGATTTTGACACCCCTCACTACCTCCGCAGCGAGTGGCATCAACACTCTCATCAACCGCAGTAATAATATCTGCAATAGCGATTTCTTTCGCAGCGCTCGCCAAATGATACCCACCACCTGGACCACGTGTACTTTTCACTAAGCCAGCTCGACGTATTCGACTAAATAGTTGCTCTAGATAAGATAGAGATATGCCCTGGCGCTGAGAAATATCACACAATGACACAGGCCCTTGATGTTGGTGTATGGCCACATCAAACATCGCTGTAACTGCGTATCTGCCTTTGGTATTTAATTTCATATCGCACCTAGATTGCCCACTCACGGGCTGCTTTATTAAGCCTTTACTGTATGGGTTGATGGTGCAATACCTGAGTAAAATGATCAAGTATGTCTAAAGAGGTGGTTAGACATCCTTTAAACACCCTTTAGCCACTCTAATCTATTGTTTTTTCAACGCTTTTCAGAATCCCTCTAAGGATATTTACATCCGCACTGGTCAGCTCAGTGCGATCGTACAGATATCTCACCTTGCGCATCAAAGGCACTGGATTTTCTTGATCGAGAAAATTCACTTTTTCGAGCACTGCCCATAAATGTTGATAGAAGCCCTCAATCTCTCCTGCCGGTGCGACGGCAGGGGCTTTCCTCATCGGCTGATCATCCTTTGCGGCAAGCTGTGCAACATGCCACTCATAGCAGATAATTTGTACCGCAGCGGCCAAATTCAGCGAAGCATATTCGTAATTGGCAGGAATCGTGCACACGCTATGACATAGATCGATTTCTTCATTAGTGAGACCATTTCTCTCCCGCCCGAAGACAAAAGCCACCTTCAACCCATGGTATTGAGTGATTAACTCCTGCATCAATGGCTTTGGCGCTAGCACAGGAGTAGATAGCTTTCTGTCTCTAGCAGTCACACCAATGACACGCTGACAATCAGCAATCGCCTCCTGCAAAGTCTCACAATGCTGTGAATGTTCAAGCAATTCTGCTGCACCTGAGGCGCGTGCAAAGGCCACTGGATCAGGAAATATTTTGGGCTTCACCAAACTCAATTGAGTCAAACACATGGTTTTCATGGCACGGGCTGCTGCACCGATATTACCTGGATGTGAAGTTTCTACTAATACGATTTTTACTTGCATGAGATAATTATGAAATTTATGTAATTACATTGTAGGTTGGCTCTGTTACCCTGTGGCGCCTCAGGACACGACCTGACCATTGTTAATTTAAATAACGACTTTGTATATTGAGCTTATGAGTACACCTGCCCTAAATATTGCCGTCAGTGCTGCTCGCGTGGCTGGCCATGTCATTATCAGAAACATTAACAGACGCCCAGATCTAAAAATTCAAGCCAAAGCCGTTAATGATTTTGTCAGCGAGGTTGATCATCAAGCAGAGTATGAAATCATCTCAACGATACGAAAAGCCTATCCTCACCATGCCATCCTAGCAGAAGAATCTGGCCAACATGAAGGCAAAGAATGCGAGTGGATAATTGACCCATTAGACGGCACTGCAAACTACATTCGAGGAATTCCACATTATTGTGTTTCTATTGCCATGCGTGAGGGCGGAAAAGTTCAACTTGGCGTGGTCTATGATCCAGTAAAAGAAGAGTTATTTTGTGCCGCACGAGGTGCAGGTGCGACTTTGAATAACCGGCGTATACGCGTAAGCTCACACAAAGAGTTAGCAGGAGGCCTCATTGCAACAGGGCTTCCGTGTCGTAAAGATCAGGCTAGCAGCGTAGACACATATATGAACACGTTGCGCCTAGTAGTACAAAATAATGCAGATATCAGAAGTGTAGGTTCTGCGGCGCTCGATTTAGCTTATGTTGCTGCAGGGCGCTACGATGGATTTTGGATATCTGGCTTAAATAGCTGGGATATGGCTGCTGGCGCGCTATTAATCCAAGAAGCGGGAGGCTTAGTCAGTGACGACAAAGGGGGACATAATTTTATGGATAGCGGCAACATTGTTGCAGCCAACACAAAAATCTACAAACCTCTAATTACGGCACTCAACAGCGCCAATAAGAACTAGTACTTATTACTCAATCCAATCTCGCAACAAAGGCTACAAGCCAGCATAGGTCACCGTGGAAAGTCATATATTCGTGCACAGCAGATCTCAATCTCTGGCGTGGAATTGGATATTTATCGGTACTCAAGATTCACGCAAAATTCCACTCCTATGGGAGTGATTTAATCAAAGGGCATCGCATTAATGGGACGATTATCATTATCTCCACCCTCACTTTCATCGTCTTTGTCTTCATCAAATAGATCTTTAGCAGTCACATTCAATAGCACCAGTAAAGAACTCGCGATATAGATGGAAGAATATGTACCAATCAGCACACCGACTAACAAAGCGAGTGCAAATGAATGAATGACTTCACCGCCAACAAAAAATAACGCTAACAACACAAACAATGTTGTCAATGAAGTCATAATAGTGCGTGATAGTGTTTGGTTGACTGAACCATTAATGACTTCCAAAGGTGTAGCTTTGCGCATTTTTCTAAAATTTTCTCGAATGCGATCAAACACCACTATCGTATCGTTTAAACTATAACCAATCACTGCTAGTACTGCGGCCAGTACTGTCAAATCAAAAGGCGCTGGCGTAATGGAGAAAAATCCAACAGTAAGCAAAACGTCATGGATCAGTGCGGCGACTGCACCCAGAGAAAATCTAAATTCAAAACGCAACATGACGTAAATTAGAATCGCCACCAATGCGTATAAAACAGCAAGACCCCCATCATCTCTCAACTCATCACCCACTTGTGGACCGACAAATTCCACCCGACGCATACTCAACTCACCAGTACTCTCTAATGCTCTGAGTACTTGGTTACTAATTTCTGCCGCCTTGACACTTTCACTGGCGGGCAATCGGATAAGGATATCCTTGGCTGTGCCGAAATGCTGCACTATGACATCATCAAATTGTGCTGCAGCTAATGCCTCTCGCACAGGAGCAAGCTCCACATTTTGACTGTAACCCACCTCAACTATAGTGCCCCCAGTGAAATCAATACCAAGATTCAATCCTCTTGTTGATAAAGAAACGATTGATGCGAGTAATAGAACAATAGAAATAGTCCAGGCAATCTTACGACGACCTAAAAAATCTATATTCAGAGATTGTTTGAGTAATTGCATAAGCTTAGATCGCCAAAGTCGGCGCCTTTTTGTTTCCGTAAATAAGATTAATCAATGCACGTGTACCCATGATGGCAGTTAACATGGAGCAGAGAATGCCGATTGAGAGAGTTACCGCAAAGCCTTTGATTGGTCCGGTTCCAAAGGTGAATAGTACGATCGAAGCAATCAAAGTGGTGACATTTGCATCAGCAATGGTCGATAGTGCTTTGGCGTATCCTGAGTGTATGCTAGCTTGGGGTGAATTTCCGTTGCGGACTTCTTCTCGTATACGTTCAAAAATTAACACATTAGCATCTACTGCCATCCCCACTGTTAGTACAATTCCTGCAATACCAGGCAGAGTCAAGGTTGCACCAGGGATCAGCGATAAAATGGCAATGATTAACAGCAAATTGGCAGCCAGTGCCACGTTAGCTACCAAGCCAAACACACGGTAGTAAAGCACCATAAACACCATCACCAATAACATACCTAACATTACCGATAATTTACCTTGATCAATATTTTGTTGGCCTAAGCTTGGCCCCACAGTGCGTTCTTCAATGATATTCATAGGCGCTGCTAATGCACCAGCGCGTAATAGTAAAGCCAAATTTCGAGCTTCTCGTGTAGTTTCCAGTCCTGTAATTTGAAAACGTTTACTCAATTGATCTTGAATACGCGCAATATTAATGACTTCTTCAACACGTCGCGTACGTGACTGTAATTGACCTTGCTCGTCTTTGTAATATTCAGTTTTGTTCTCAATAAACACCACAGCCATTAGACGTTTGATGTTTTCACCCGTTGCCTCACTAAATAAACGAGCTCCTTTTCCATCCAAAGTAATAAATACAGTCGCACCAGCTGTTTCAGGATCGATTCCCGATGCCGCATCGGTGATGTAATCACCCGATAGCATGACTCGACGCTTCAGCAACACCGGTACACCGCTTCGGTCATAGTAAAGTTTATCGCCTAGAGGGACTTGCCCCGTATCCTGAGCTAAATAGGCATCACCTTGTTCGTCTACGAGGCGAAATTCTAGTGTGGCAGTGGCACCTAATAACTCTTTCGCACGCGCCGTATCCTGTACCCCCGGCAATTGTACAACAATCCTATCGAGACCTTGTCTTTGTATAACAGGCTCTGCCACCCCTAATTCATTAACACGTTTTCTCAAGGTGGTAATATTTTGCTGAATAGCGAAACTCTGTAACTCAGTTTGAGCGGCTTGTTTTAACGTAGCATTGATGACATAACTTTCTTCGACGTCCTCAAAATCCAGCACCTGACGGAAATTCTTATTCAATACTTCAAGGCCTTGTTCGAAATTAGCACTATCTTTGAAGCGTACAGAGAGTTGGCCATTTTCCTGTGTCACACCTGCATAGCGTACTTTCTGCTCCCTTAGGCTGGCTCGAAAATCTCCCTGATAACGATCTAATGCTTTATTGATCGCCGCATTCATATCAACTTGCATTAAAAAGTGCACACCACCTCTTAAATCCAAACCAAGACTCATCGGCCCGGCATTCAGTGTTTGCAAAAACTCAGGCACTGCAGGCGCAAGATTCAGCGCCACCACATGTTGAGAACTCAGCGAACTTTTCAACTCGTCGGCAACCGCCAATTGTGTCTCAGTATTTTCAAAACGTATTAATAATTGCTTCAAATCTGTTTCTTCAACAGATTTAAACTCATAATTATTATTTTCTAGAATTCTCTCAACTTGAATTTCCAGACCAGCTGGCAATTCACCTGAATCATGAGAGATTTGAATTGAAGGATCTTCTGGATAGAGGTTAGGCACAGCATAGATGACTGCAAGCAATAATATGCCTAACAGCAGTAAATTTTTCCATAAAGGGTAATGATTTAACATGAGCGAATCTCGAATTAGGACTAAGTCTTAATCAGTCCCGATGAAGTTAATCCTGATTAAGTGTACCTTTGGGTAATATGTTATTGATGGCAAGCTTCTGAACTTTAATAACCACATTCTCAGCCAATTCGATACGAACATAATCCTCGCCCACAGCTTTAATTTTTCCCATCATGCCGCCATTGGTAACCACTTCATCACCTTTAGTCAGAGAATCCATCAATGATTTGTGCTCTTTTTGACGTTTTTGCTGAGGTCGTATAATCATGAAATACATGATCAAAAAGAAAATACCGATCATGACTAACATTTCTGTACCGCCACCGGCAGGTGCTGGCGCTGCTTCAGCGTAGGCATTACTAATAAGTGACATTGTGTTTACTCCGAATAAAAATCTTTGAACAATAACGCGCCGTATTATGACACACTTAGCTGTGTGTTCTAGAACAAACCCTCAGGAAAATGAAGAATATTTAGCCAGAGGTGAATTTTATTCGTCTACTTCACGCTGCGCCCAAAATTGTTGTCTGAATTGTGAGAATCGACCTTCTAAAATAGCCGCGCGCATCTGAGCCATTAATTGATGAAAATAATGTAGATTATGAATAGTATTCAAACGACCTCCCAGCATTTCCCCACATTTATCCAAATGTTTCAGATAAGCACGTGAATAATTCTGACAGGTATAACACTGACATCCCTCTTCAATTGGCCGCTCATCTTTTTCGTATTTTTTATT
>Ga0181566_10002431_pt1 | contig 15316 bp, 3 predicted proteins | sample 101ome_15_FD_133762 | JGI IMG/M metagenome (GOLD analysis project Ga0181566, IMG submission 133762) | Coastal salt marsh microbial communities from the Groves Creek Marsh, Skidaway Island, Georgia - 101402AT metaG (megahit assembly) | ecosystem: Environmental > Aquatic > Marine > Intertidal zone... | reverse complement strand
GACTTTTGCCCTTTGTGTGCCTAACATACTAGGATTTAGTACATGGAGTGATATCCAGTTATTTGGTATGAGTATCTTCGGATTCTTCGACTTCCTATCAGCAAAAATCCTATTGCCACTCGGGGGGCTTCTCATCTCAGTATACGTGGCCCATATCTGGGGATTTGATAAATTTATGGAAGAGACAAATGTGGGATCTGAGAAGGTGAAAGTTACTCCTATTTGGGGTCCAGTAATGAAATTTGTTATACCAATAATAATCCTTGTAATCCTTTTATACGGGCTTGCAGGGGAGAATTTAGCATAAAATTTACTAGACATGGATAAGATTGATTCGTTAAATCAGACAGCTGATTTTCATAGATTATTTAACCACCCGATACTTGACAAACCAACCATTCCCGATACGAAGAGGTGTAAGCTCAGGGTAGAGCTTATCTCAGAGGAACTAGACGAGCTTAAGGAGGCGATAGCAAACAACGACCTTGTCGAGGTTGCAGATGCTTTATGTGATATTCAGTACGTACTCTCTGGTGCCGTACACGAGTTCGGTATGAGTGATAAGTTTGTTCGTTTATTTAACGAGGTACAGAGGTCTAACATGAGCAAGGCGTGTGAGACTAGGGAAGAGGCAGAGGCGACAATAAAATATTATAAAGAGGAGAAGGGCACAGACAGTTTCTACGAGGAGAAAGAAGGTAAATTCCTAGTGTACAGGGAAGGAGACAGGAAAACTCTCAAGTCGATTAATTACTCTCCTGCAGATCTCAAGAAAATACTAGAGGACTAGACGTTAGTATTGATGTTGTTTAGGTCAGTAAATGACTCTCTAAGCCTCTTAATCATCGAATTTTCTCCTTCAAGCATCCACTTCCTTGGATCGTAGTATTTCTTATTCGGTACGTCCTCCCCATCTGGGTTTCCAATCTGAGAATTTAGGTAGTCTTGGTTCTTTGTGTGGTAGTCGTTCACTCCCTTACAGAATGCCCACTGCATATCAGTGTCGATATTCATCTTCACCGCCCCGTAACCAATTGCCTCTCTTATCTCGTTCCTAGACGATCCTGATCCACCGTGAAAAACAAAGTTTATAGGGTTTGGATCTGTGTTATGCATCAGCGATACATACTCTTGAGACTTCTGAAGTATGGTAGGAGTGAGTTTCACGTTCCCTGGTCTATACACGCCGTGAACATTACCAAAAGCCGCTGCAATCATGAAATTAGGGCTAATTTTAGTTAATCTCTCGTACGCGTAGTTTACCTCTTCTGGCTTTGTGTACAGCTTAGATTCGTCCACGTCTGTGTTGTCGACACCGTCTTCCTCACCGCCTGTTACACCGAGCTCGATCTCGATAGTCATCCCCATCTCGTTCATCCTCTCGAAGTACGTGCAGCAGATATCTAAATTTTCTTCAATAGGTTCTTCAGAGAGGTCCAGCATGTGCGAGCTGTAGAGAGGAATCCCTTCCTTCTTGAAGAACTCTTCTCCCTCCTCTAGTAGCCCGTCTATCCACGGCAAGAGGCTTTTTGCGCAGTGGTCCGTGTGCAAGATGACAGGTACACGATACTCTTTTGCCATCAGGTGCACGTGGTAAGCGCCAGAGATAGATCCTGCGATTGCAGCCTTCTGGTTCGTGTTATCAAGGTGTTTCCCAGCAAAGAAAGAGCCCCCTCCGTTCGAGAATTGGATGATTACTGGAGAATTTACCTCTTTCGCTGTCTGGAGTACTGCGTTCACTGAGCTTGTGTTCACAACGTTTACAGCGGGTAGAGCGAAATCATTTTCGTTAGCGTAGTTTAGGAGTTCTGTTACTTCCTCCCCGTGGAGGACACCTGATCTGAATTTCATAATAGTTTGGTTTTTTTCGCAAGCTACTTACTACACGATTGAATAACAAGGGAATTGCTAATAATTGTACACGTAGAGCTCTTTTGACCTATTTAATGCGTCAAATCTGATCTCTAGCTTCACCCTTTCTTCCTCTGCCCTATACGGGATATCTGAGCAGTTGGGGTGGTACTTGATGTAATAGAAGTAGATGGTCTGACCCCTCTCGTAGAGTGTAAGATTATCTGGCTTGCCGAGGATGTCTATTATCTGGTTCTGTCTGTACCTGAAGAAATCTTCTTTGTTCTCGATTAGAAGACGTACCATCTCCATCCTGTCTCCTAAGCATCCAAACTTGTCAAGTTCCCATTTTTCGAAGTCTAAACCAGCTATATCTGGAGGGTTCGTCTCGCAAGAAGTTATGATGCTTATAAATAGGGCTGTTTTGAGAAAAAAATGCTTCATTTAAATTAAATTTAATTCATTTCCAAAAGATTTTTCAATAAAATTATGAAAACATATTTCATTAAAAAAATTGTTTTTTTTTAGAGAAACATATATTAAATTGTCAGGTCTTTAGGGATGAATTGTATTGATAAACCACTAAACTATTTAGTTTGAAATTTTTATTTAATAAAATATTTCCTGCTATTACTATAAATTCTTGTCGCTTAGCGGTTTGGTTTACACTCATATTTTTCTCCCTTTCTCAGAAATCATTTTCTACAGATTATACAATTACAGTTACTAATAATGGGTCTTCGAACTATATCTTTAATAGTAGTGGTTTATCATTTTCAGATGCAGTCAACCCAGATATAACTGTATTAGTAGGCGATATTTTAACTTTTGATGTTAGTTCTGTATCTGCTGCCCATCCTTTTGCGATTGTAAATTTACTCGGAAGTAATAACGAGTACGTTTCATCAAATAAGGTGTCTGGAGTTACAAATAATGCATCTCCTGGTTCTGGTCAGGTTGAGTGGGACCTTACTAATGTTGACCCTGGTGAGTATTACTATATCTGTACTAATCATTCCTCTATGCAGGGAAAGATTACTGTAGTTTCTGCTGCCTCAGGTACTGACACTGACGGTGATAATATACCTGACGACGTAGATGTAGACGATGATAACGATGGTATACTTGATGTTTTAGAGCCTGGTGACGCGGACGGTGACGGTATCCCTAACAGCTTAGAATTAGACTCTGATGGAGATTTGTGTTTTGATGTTATTGAGGCTGGATATGGTGATTTAGATAACCCCACAGACGGTATAATCGGAAGTCCACCTTATGCTTTTGATGATGAAGGAAGGGTAGACAACCAAACGTATTTTACTTCAGCTAGTCAGATAAATGACCTCGACAACGACGGAATCCTTGACTTCTTACAGTCTGGATCACAGGCTCAAGTGTCTTCAAGTCCTTCGAGTGTTTCTGTATTAGAATCAAATCAGGCTACATTTACTGGTGACGGTACCTCACTAAATGGAGACGGAACCATCATTAAATCTTGGCAGATATCTACAAACGACAGAAATAGCTGGATAGATATTAGTACTTATATTGCAAACAATCCTAGTCACCCAGGTACGTACTCTGGTTATAATAGTACTACACTTGTGATTGACGATGTAGAATATTCTATGGATCAGTTTTTTTATCGTCTATCTATCAGGACTCCTGCCTTCGTTTGTGATAATGATGTATTCACCAATTACGCGAAGTTATCTGTATATAAGTTAGATACTGACGGTGATAATGTACCTGACGAGACGGACCTCGATGACGATAACGATGGTATCTTGGATGTCGATGAGGGAGGACTTACCGCCGACGCGGACGGAAACGGTATCCCTAACCGCTTAGAGTTAGATTCTGATAACGACGGATGTTTCGATATTCTAGAGTCAGGGTGGGATACTGACGGAGATGATAACGGAAAAGTTAGCATTGATCCTATCCAAGTTGACGCACAGGGTAGGGTTATTTTTGCTGGAGGGGATGCCTACACGTACCCATCTGGTTCTCAGATCTATGACCTAGACGAAAATAATGTAAAAGACTTTTTGGAGGCGTCTTCTGACGTAGTCCTTGTGTCTTCACCTACTTCACAATCAACTGGAACGTATGGTAGCGTAAGCTTCAGCGGCGCTGGCACGTCGGATTCTGATATAGAGTACACGTGGCAGGTGAGTACTGACGGTGGCACAACATACACAGATATTGAAAATACAGGTGGAGGAGAGGGTACGCAGTCTAAGATTATGATATCTGGGGGAGGTATGCCATTTGGGAACAGAAACTATAATTTCATTGAAATATATGCTAATGCTAAGGTCAATTCCGGTGAGTACAAAATAGAAATGCAAAACCAGGCAAATGAAATCCAAACATTTCCAATTCCTGACATTAAAGAGGGGCAGTACCTCATTATTTCTGACAACACATCAAATTTTAGTAATGCATTTGGCTACAGTTGGTACCCTGACTACAAAACTAGACAATGGAATAATTTAGACGTTTACATATTTGATGTAAGTTTTAGTCTTAAAAGAACTTCTGATAACTCTGTTGTGGACGCGTACGGTATCGCAGGTCAATCTGGTACCTATCCTTGGACTGCTTTCAAAGGATTTTTTAAGAGGAAGCCTAATAAATTTGCACAGAGTACCTACAACCCTTCCGACTGGGAACTTTGTAGAGACTGCCTCAACGGCACAAATAATGCAAATTCAAGCACTCCTTACGTTGGTGGAGTATCGATAGACTCTGCTTCTTTATACACAGGACTAAATACTGCGTCTCTCAGCGTGAACTCTCCTCCTGCGTACTTTGATGGCTACCTATACAAGCTAAAGATGAAGACTAAGAATAGAATTTGTGATCCTGGCGTAGAAACAACTGCTGCTACACTTTCTGTAAGTCTGGACTCTGACGGTGACGGAATATACGACGCTAACGACCTTGATAACGACAACGACGGAATCTTAGATACTGACGAGGGCGCATCAGACGCAGATTTTGATGGTGACGGACTCCCTAACTACCTCGACCTTGATTCTGATGGAGACGGGTGTTATGACGTCATAGAGGCAGGATTCACTGATGCGAATGGAGACGGAATACTTGGAGACTCTCCAGTAACTTTTGGTAACGATGGTAAAGTCACTTCCGCTAGCGGATACACCACTCCACAAGACTCTAATAATGACGGAAACCTAGATTTTCTAGAGCACAATATGTCTGCTGGAATTTCTTCAGACCCCGTTTCTGTCTTTATGGATGAGGAGGAAGACACGATATTTGTATCTCGAGCTTCACTGCAAACAAGATTTACATTTTTTGATAATGGTGAACCAAATTATACAGCAGGAGATGCATTTGCTTACGGTAACGCGAATTATGGTCCTCAATTAGTTCAGTGGTTCGATGATAACGATGTTAGTAAAAAGTCAGTTATTGAGTTTGATTACCTAAGAAATGACGCCATCGATAATTATACGTTCTTACTGCAGTATAGAGGCCACTCGTACTACTACTCTACAAACTCTCTCCTTTATGCTGATGCAGCAGATCAGGCTCAAGCCGCAGGAGGATACCTAATTGTTATCAATGACTCCTACGAGTACGAGCTCATCAATGAGTCAATGACACAAAAAATTGATGACTCCTATCATATTAATCACTTAAGGAGCTCTGTTGCCCCAGATTACGTAGAAAATGATGCGAAGTCAGGCTGGATATCTGGCTACATACCTAACTCTGATATCACCTACAAGTGGGAAGTGAGTGAAGACGGCGGTAACTCGTGGAATGATGTTACTGACGGCCCCAACTATTCTGGTTCTGACGACGACACCCTAAGAATTTTACAGGCTCCAGCGAGTTTCCACGATAATCAGTACAGGATGAAGGCGTACGCAAATCTAAACTCTTGCTTTAGTGATGAAGTCTTCTCTAGGGCCGCTACGCTATCCATATCATCTGACCCAGACGGAGACGGAATCAAGAATAGTATTGATCTTGACGACGACAACGACGGTATCTTAGACACGGAAGAGGGTGGGCAGTACCTTGACACAGACGGAGACGGAATCCCTAACAGACTAGATCCTGACTCTGACGATGATGGCTGCTTCGATGCTCAGGAGGCTGGGTACGCGAACTACGATATAAATGGAAGCCTGTGTGCTGATTCAAACTGTGCAGATAATGACGGTACAGTGACTACTCACGACTACTTAATACTCCCAGTAGACGAAGACGGTTCTGGTACTCCAGACTACCTTGAGTCAGGAGGATCAATATCTATCACTCAAAACCTTTCTGCTCTAGACGGTATAAGCTCTGATGGTTCCTCAAAGACTCTAAGCATTGATACTGACTACAGCGTCGGTATAAAATTACCACCACTTACTTACACTAACTGGTTGCCAGGAGAGCCAAATAGTTCTAATGAAAACGTAGGAGAAGCAAAAACAAACGACGGAAAGTGGAATGATACTCGAGATATTAATTATGAAAATAATTGGGAAGTTGTTGAATTTGAGTACACTAGAGATGATGTTATCTCTGGGTACACCAAGCTAATGGATGATTATAATGGCCACTCGTACTACATCAAGAATACAACCACATCTAGATGGATTGATGCAAATACTTCCGCAAGAAATCTAGGTGGTCACCTCGTGTCATTTAACTCTGAGACAGAAAATATCCTTGTAAATGATGCGGTAAAGGCTCTGAAGGGTAATAACATATATTACTACCTTGATCTCATTCAAGATACTTCAAGCCCAGAATACTCTGAACCTGGGGGCGGATGGAAGTGGCAGGATTTGCCTCCAACAATTAAATACACGTGGCAGGTGAGTAGCAACGATGGGGCATCATGGATAGATATCTCTGAAGAAAATAATACTGTTACCTTTAGTAATTCAACTACTACCTACACAGGATACAATACAAATTCTCTTACCATAGACCCAGTAACAGAAGATATTAATGGCTACCGATACAGAGTGATTGTCACAAACCCAGGATTTGTATGTTTTGCAGGAGAAATCTCTGAATACACTACTATCGAGGTGAGAGACGACTTCGACGGTGACGGAATCAGAGACGACGTCGACGAAGACGATGACAACGACGGAATCCTAGATACTGACGAGGGAAGCGGCGCAGTAGACACTGACGGAGACGGTAACCCAGACTCTAAAGACCTTGACTCCGACAACGACGGGTGTTATGATGTAGACGAGGCGTACGGCACTGACACTGACCCTGACCCTAACGGCGACTTCTTATACGGAGACAACCCACTAACTGTAAATAGTACTAACGGAAGAGTTGACGGCGCACCGTACTCTACACCGCTAGATAATGACAATAACGGAATCAAAGATTTCCAGGATGTAGGGTATGAGTTAACTGAAATGTCGTGTCCAGAAGACCAAGTGGCTGGAGAGGGTTCGACCATTAACCTGGTATCATCTGGAGTTTTAGCTGGAGACACCGAGGTATCGCATCAGTGGCAGTATAGTGCCGACAGTGGAACCACTTGGATTGATTTAAAAGAGTCGTCAGCTACAGTCTATTCTAATATCATTTTCACTGGTATAGGTTACGGAAAAACTTACTCTCAAGTGAACACTGATGATGGAAGCCCTAAATTTATCGAGATTTATGCGCTAGATGACGCAGACCTGAGAAATTATGAGATTTTGTCTAATTACTCTGGTAATTATAACTTAGAATATAATAAGGTAATGAACAAACCAGATATTCAGATGAAGAAGGGGGAGTACCTGCTGATATATGGAGGTGTAGTTCCTACTAGTTATTCCAATTCTCAAACCCAAGCAAAGCAGGACGCAGACGAATTCTTTGGACAAGACATCAGTACTCTATATGACCACATCATATATGGAAGTAATTTAATCTATTTGCGTGATGGTGATGATAACTTTACCATTCGTTCATCTGAATCTGGTAGTTGGCAATACGCTGAAAGAATAGGCCCTTACACCTCCCCAACTCAATTAAACTACGATGACGGGTGGTTATACAGAAAACCTGGATCTTTTACTCCTACACTTTTTAATGGAATTGATAACTTTACTGCGTGTAAGGACTGCCTCGAGTCTGCAACTAATGCTGCGGCGCCAACTCCTTTCCCTCTCAAGTCTTTTAGTTTTTTTGACTGGGAACAGTCTGGCGACACCCTTAAGATACTAGATGCCCCTGCCTCAATTCATGGTTACCAGTTCAGAGCTGTCGGAAGCACACCTGGATACGCGTGTGGCAATGAGGTAGAATCTTGCGCTGCCACAGTGTCAGTAACTCCAGACTTTGATAGAGACGGTATCCCTGACGTCATTGATGAAGATGACGACAACGACGGAATCTCCGATGTGAGAGAGGGTGATGCAGACTCTGACGGAGACGGTATCCTCGATAAATTTGAATTAGACTCTGACAATGACGGCTGCGACGACGTGGTTGAAGCTGGATTTCCTGACCCAGACTCAGACGGAATCTTGGGAACGGGTACGCCAGAAGTTGACTTACAAGGTAAAGTAGTCGGTCACGACTACTCTGTATTACCTAAAGATGGTGACGGAAACGGAGTGTCAGATTACGTTGAAGTGGGATCTGCCGTGACTTTTGTTAGTTATAACGACTTATTCCTTTCTGAGGGTAATGACACTGCGGTTTACTACGTTGATTTCAATGTTACCGGGTCCACAAGCCTCCAGTGGCAGGTGTCTACTGATGAGGGTAATAACTGGGAAGATATCGTTGCCGGAGATAACGGTTCTGTTTCTACAGGAAACACCGAGACGTGCATCGACTCAGACTGGGGAACCTACCCATGGAACTGGACTCCCGGATCATTAGCTGGAACTTTCACAAATATCGCTGGCGGTGTTGACATGTCAATCGTAACGCAACAAAATTCTTCGGTAGTGTGGGATTCTTCCTACCCGAAGATAGAAAATAGTGCCTTCGGAGGAGTTCCTTCCCTAGGAATAAGCTTAGATCCTAATGCAGGTTCTGGAAACTCCGCGGTTACGACTACCATCACGCTAACAAGTGAAGTCAATAACCTGCAGATGCTGATCACCGATATTGACTCTAGAAATGGCGAGTGGAAAGACAAGGTAGTTGTCACATCCGATGTGGGAGACCCGTTATCTATCACTCCAGTAAATAACGCCCCATCTTTCAGTGTCGCTGGAAACACGATGACGGCAACAGAAGATACTGAGTCTAATGGAAACAATATAGGATCTGCCACTATAACCTTCCCTGATGGCGTAAAGACTATCACTATCGTCTACTCCGACGAGTCTGGTGTCAACGACCCTAGCTCGAGGGGAATTGGTTTAACCTTTGACAACATTTGCATCAACACCGGATCCGCTACTTACGATGGGGTATACAGCGACACGCTAAAAATTTATGACGTGAGACAGGGCATGGACGAGTGGAGGTACAGGCTAAAGATATCTACTCCTTCCTACCTGTGTTTGGAAGATGTATTCTCTGACCCTGCAAGGTTAGATGTCCTCTCTGATTTTGATAACGACGGAGTGGTTAATTCTATTGACCTTGACGACGACAACGACGGAATTCTCGATGTTGACGAGGGAGAGGGAGACTTCGACGGAGACGGTATCAAAAATAGGTTTGATCTAGACTCTGACAACGATAACTGCCTTGATGTCGTCGAAGCTGGGTTTACAGATATTATAAATGATGCTAACGCTGACGGTATACTGGGAGACAACAAACCATATACTGTAGATGAGTTTGGAAGGATAAACACGGGTGTAGACGGGTACACTACCCCTGATGACTTAGATGGAGACGGAAATAAAGACTTCCTACAGGCAAATCAAAATATTCTCTATCAGATGGATGACGAGGATCTGGAGATACTGTCTTCGGGTGCGGGATCATTCAAGATCGTAGCAGATGTTGAGGTTAATGTATATACCGAGTTCCAGTGGCAGGAGGGAATCAACCTGTCTGACGGTGGAATATACTGGTATGATATCCCAGAAGTTGCACCATACTCTGGAACAACTACAAAAGAACTTACACTCACAAGACCTGACGTGACTCTCTCTGGCAATAAATATAGGGTACTAGTCACCGTCCCATCGTACAAGTGTGCCGAGGTAGTGCTCAACCTACAGTCAACCCTTACTGTATTCCCTGACAACGACGAGGATGGTATTCCTGACAACGACGACCTTGACGACGACAACGACGGTATCCCTGACACCATCGAGGGCGAAGACGACTTCGATGCCGACGGAATCCCTAACAAGTTTGATCTCGACTCAGACGACGACGGTTGTTATGACGTGGTTGAAGCTGGTTACCTCGATGAAAATTCTGACGGAAGGGTTAGCTCATTCCTCCTAGACTCTCTGTTCACTCTAAAAACAGACGAAAATAATAACTTATATATTTTATCTAACGGTAATGTAAATACAACTTATTTGACTAGTATTTCGGACCTAGACGGGAACGGCGTCTACGACTTCCTCCAAGTCGGTAGTGAGATAATTGAGCTTTCTACTCCAGACTCTGTAACTGTCGAAGAGGGAGGAAGTGCCTCATTCCTAAGTACGCCGACATTTGAAGGAATAGAGACGGATGTTGCTTACTCGTGGGAAGTGAGTAAAGACTCTGGGACCACATGGTCTACGTTTTCTGAGAAACCTGCCCTCATGTTTGTAGGTGCAGGAAGAGGATTTAATAGTAGTTCACAATATCCAATTTTTATTGAGCTTGTGGCTCTAGAAGATATCAGTAACTTAAGTGAGTACAGAATATACTCACACCCAAATAGGCCAAATGGATCAAATAATAACAGAACTTTAAGTCTATCTGGAAGTGTCTCTAAGGGAGATATGATTTTAATCTATTATAGTACATCTCAATTTCAATCCTTTTTTGAAATTGAAACAGCCTTAAATATTGAATATGATAAAGTTATTTTTGGTAGTAACCTACTAAATTCTGATATGATAAACGGAGATGATGCATTCACCTTGGTTTGGAGTGAGAAAGATGGCGTATCTGGTTTTAATGCAAATGAAGACATAATTGATGAGATGGGAACCTCAGGTCTCACACAAGCAACATCACCATTATCCGAATGGAATTATTATAGAGGGTGGTTGAGAAGAATTAGTAAGACCTTACCTAAAGAGAGTTTTGATATTAGAGACTGGACCATATGTAAAGAATGTTTCTATCCAGTAGGAAGTACAGGTTACAATTCTTATAATTCCAATTCAAGAACTCCGTACCCTTTAAATTCTTTCACGATATCTGAAACTGAACCTAACACAGGTTCCAATACCAATACGCTGACAATCAACGATATCTCATACGAAGATTACCATGGCTCGTTGGTGAGACTAATTGCGAGCACTCCTTCCTACGGTTGCGGAGGAGCTGATACCTCGAGCGTAGCAAGAATAAATATCACTCCTATAGATACTGACGGTGACGGTGTGCCTGATAAAGACGACGCCGACGACGATAACGACGGTATCGACGATGAGGAGGAGGGAGATGGAGACTTTGACGACGACGGCATACCGAATAGAATTGACAGAGACTCAGACAATGACGGCTGCGATGACGTGCTTGAAGCTGGATTTACTGATGGTGACGGCGACGGTATCCTTGGGACTGGTATACCTGGTGTAGACTCTGAGGGTAAGGTAGAAAGTCACACCTTCGATACCCCTAACGACTTAGACTCTGACGGGAACCACGACTTCTTACAGTATAGTGACACTAGCTCTATCACGCTTCACCCTATTGACCTAAAGAGAGAGGGTGGAACTGGAGAATCTGCAGTATTTACTGCCGGAGTGGACGGAGATGCTACAATCACCTACCAGTGGGAGTATAGTGACGACGACACCACTACGTGGAATGACGTCCCTCAAGGAGGTGTATACTCAGGTGAAAATACATTATCACTGACAATAACTGGTGTTGATGACGAAGTCGACGGTTTCTATTACAGGCTAAGAGTAGAAAACCCTGCAATTGTCTGCCAAGACCCTATTTACACCTACGCCGCAAAACTAGAGTCGAAGAGCGACACAGATGGAGACGGTATCCCTAACACTGAAGATAGAGACGACGACAACGACGGAATCTTTGATTTAGATGAAAATAGTAGTGAAAACTTAGATATTGACGGTGACGGAATTCCGAATAACTTAGACCTCGATTCAGACAACGACGGGTGTCCTGACGTTTTAGAAGCAGGATATTCTGATCCTGATGGTGACGGCTTACTAGGAACTTGGAAACCAGAAGACGGCGTTAGTTTCTTGGGAACTGTAAACGGACACGGAGGATATTCCCCTGTAGACCACGACTCAGATGACAATGGAGTCTTAGATTTCCATGAGATAGGAGACCAGCTAATCCTTCAGACTAACCCTAGTAACGTTGTAGTATCACAAGGAAATGACGCGACATTTGACGCTTTAGCTACATCAGCAGCTGATGTGAAGTACGTTTGGCAAGTGAGTGCAGATAACGAAAAGACGTGGGTAGACGTCTCAGATGACGCGACCTACTCTGGTTCGAGCAGTACAACTCTTTCCCTTACAGATATACCTGTGTCATTTAACGCTAACAAGTACAGAGTAATCCTCAGTACCCCTGGTTACGCTTGTGGAGTCAACGACACTACACAAATCGCTAAGCTAGTAGTTCTCCCTGATAACGATGGTGACGGTGTACAAGACCTATACGACCTCGATGACGACAACGACGGTATCCTCGATACCGAGGAAGGATTTGAAGATAACGACGGAGACGGAATCCCTAACTTCTTTGACACCGATTCTGATGGAGACAACTGTCCTGATGCTGTAGAGGCTGGGTACACTGACCCTGACGACGACGGCGTCCTAGGTAACTCTACTGGAATATCATTTGATGACAGGGGTAGGGTACAGAGTCAGGGTGGTTACGGCACGTCTCTTGACTCAGACGGAAACGGAGTCTATGACTACTTAGAATCTGGTAATCAGGCAGTGCTAAACCTTGACCTGCAGTCTGAATATACAATAACTCAGTTTAGTGACTATGAATTTATTGGAAGCGGAACCACAGATTCTGAAGTTTCTTACCAGTGGCAGATTAGTGACGACGGCAACTCATGGACTGACCTAAAAAATACTCCAGATATTATGATTACTGGTCTCTTTGAAACGAATGATGATTACTATAAAGGTTTAGAGATAAAAGCCTTGAAAGATATCGATAACCTTTCTGACTATGGGTTTTCGGTCATAAGCTCTGGTAATTTCCCAGCTAGTCCAAATCAGAGCTTTACCAATATTAATAGCTCCGTGAATGCTGGTGATTACATCATGATATACCATAGAGACCAATGGGAAAGTTTCTTTAGTGACGAGAACCTAAAAAATTACCATGAATTATTTAGTAACTACATTAATAATTATTATGTAAACATCGCTCTATACAGTAAAAATTCATCTGGAAATTGGCAGATAATAGATGTTTTGGGGAATGGTCAGAACTCTACCGGATCAAGCTATGATCCAGAACAGGGTTGGATATACAGGAAAAACGGTTCACAGCCATCTACTACTTTTGATATAAATGACTGGATTGTTAAGAAAGGTGAGTTTGATCTCATTGCTAATTCCACGAATAACAACGAAACTGCTACTAACAGGTACCCACTATTCAAGTTTAATGTAGCATCTGAGATTACTGGTGCAGACAGCACAAACTTTAATATTACCAATATCCCACTATTCTACAATGGTAAAAAGATAAAACTTAAGATATCAACTCCTTCCTACCTTTGCGGAGACGATATCTTCACGAGCGTAGCCACGCTAAATATTGAGGAAATGAGCGATACAGATGGTGATGGCATCCCAGACTACCTTGATCTCGACTCTGACAATGACGGTATCTTTGACGAGATAGAGGGTTGCAAAGAAGACCTTGACGGAGATGGTATTCCAAATTGTCTCGATTTAGACTCTGACGGAGATGATTGCCCAGATGTGCTAGAGGCAGGATTTGAAGATGGCGTGGGCGTTGATCAAGACAGTATTCTAGGTCCTTCAAACGTGACGGTAGACGCAACGGGTTCTGTAATTACTGGAAATAACGACGGGTACACGATACCTAATGATCTCGACGGAAACGGTATCTATGACTTCCTAGAGTCTGGAAGTGGGGTAGAGATTAATCTGAACCCATCGAATGTCAACGTGCTCCTATACCAAGACACTATATTTGTTGGTTCAGGATCAGGTGAGGGTACGGTCTCAAGGAAATGGTACCAGAGCACTGATAACAACACCTACAACACTATGACAAATACTCCAGATATTATGATTACTGGAGCATTAAATGCGGATAGATATAATAATGAGAGACCAAGGGCAGTTGAGTTAAAAGTCTTGAGAGATACTGACCTCAGGCTGTTCAGGATAGAGCATGGTAATGGTAAATTTACTATATTAAACAATCACAATAGTGGAGGTAATATCTCAAAAGATAACTCCATGAAAGCTGGTGAGTTTGTATATGTTCTTGATAATGCATCCTACTTTGGAGATTTCTTTAACGGAAGCGGTCCAATTGATAACTTTAATTACCAAAATCATGCTTATGATATTTTTGATAATTATTACACTCCATTTGGTAATTCCGATCTTACCCTTTGGAAGAGGTCATCGGTAACTTCTACTGACTGGGTCAAGGTAGATATAATGATAAATACTGGTGATGATTCTTTCGGGTACGGATGGAAATATAAAATCGACACTTCTCAGGTAAGTGCTACGTCTTACAATGCATCTGACTATATCACTTGTGAGGGGTGTCTGGACGAGAATATCATTGGTTACAATGGAACGAATAATGTTGCTGAAACAAAAACATCTATCAGGGCTGAGGGTCACGGTTTCCCTCTCATGACCTACAAAAATCCTGTAATTATCACTGGAGTTGACACTGACACTCTATCTATTGAAAACATACCGTTCTCTATGGATGGGTACCTCTTCCAGTTAGAGATGGTTAACGAGGCGTACGGATGTGCCCTTCCGGTATCTACGAACTCGTCTACCCTCAACGTATTCCTACCTGATTTTGATAATGACGGCTACATCGACAATCTAGACTTAGACTCCGATAACGACGGTATCTTAGATGTCGACGAGGACACATTTGACATAGACGGTGACGGTTTCCCTAACTACATAGACTTAGACTCTGACGGTGACGGGTGTCCAGATGCTGTAGAGGCTGGATTCTTAGATCCTGATGGAGACAGGGTCCTTGGAACATCTCCAGTTGAAGTAGATGAATTTGGTAGGGTCATTGACCACGTAGACGAAAATAATGTCCTCATTGAACAAGGTGGGTACTCTACTCCTTT
>Ga0181566_10002422_pt1 | contig 15350 bp, 28 predicted proteins | sample 101ome_15_FD_133762 | JGI IMG/M metagenome (GOLD analysis project Ga0181566, IMG submission 133762) | Coastal salt marsh microbial communities from the Groves Creek Marsh, Skidaway Island, Georgia - 101402AT metaG (megahit assembly) | ecosystem: Environmental > Aquatic > Marine > Intertidal... | reverse complement strand
TCCGACACCATGTGCAGCAGGGTTATTGGTAACTGCTTCGAATCTTTCTATAACTTTCTTTGAGTATGGCATGGATAGTATTTATCTTCGTTTACACCATACACGTACCCACCATTTAAAATACTTACGTCCTTCACCATAAGCTGCTGAAGCTAATCTGTTATAAATCATTATCGTCCTTGACCGCGATATTTTTTAAAAGAACGTTTCTTTGCTTTATTCATTGTTGCCATCGACTTTGGTCGTTTACCAATTGATGTACCTTTTTTGATACCGTTATGTATACTTGCGTAAGCGTTACTCTTTGCTGCCATATCTATCCTCTTGTAAATATTTTATCAGACCTGAAAGGTCTCCAATATAATTGTTGTCTACGAAAACTTGTGGTAATTTTGTTGTGTCTGCTCCACCTTCAAGCGATTCCAAATAATATTTACGAATAGTACAATCGTAATACTCAAATTTTACTCGGTATTGCTTACAAATATGTTTTGCTTTTTGACACGCACCACAAGAGTTCGTACCATAAATTTTAATCATTATAGTTTATTGAACTTGTTACTTTTTGTTTTTGGAACTCAGAGTCTTCTCTCCACTCTTGCCAAACTTGCATAGTAATTTCATGCTGTCTTTTGTGGCATAAATGAGTAGTGACTGCACCTGCTATAATAGGAGTTGCGAAAACAACCAACATCCATAAAGTAAACGGACTAAAGAATTGTTCCATTGCAATATACCATGTATCAAGATTCATTATTTGGCCTCTTAGGAACGTTGTTCCAATTTTCTACATATGCAACTTTTCTTTCACGTGGCCATTCTGAAATAAGAGCTGGATTGTCAATATCAAATCGCTCAATCATTTCATCTTCAGTAATAACAGCTATATCACTGATTTGTTCACCTAGATATTTCTGACTGAACTCATTACATTCTTCAGAAACAACAGTGTCACTGGCCCACTCTTTAGCAAGCTCATCATTTAGTTCTACATCAGGATTTGTTTCTTGTAACCCATCCCAAGGAATCATATATGTCTGCCGAAATGTCGACACACAATCCACTTTAACATATTTTTTCATAATAAACCTCAATAAATTATATAAACAATAAACCTATAAAAAATCCAATATTCAACCCAATAGAACATACCAAAATAAAATCCTTAGTAAAACTCTTTTGCTCGAACTCTACGGTCTCTATTAGTCTTGCTCCATGCTCCAAGTCTTGCTGACTCTGCGCGCTTCTTCCATCTCGGTTTTACCCTCGATACCCTTGCCATTTCTGTTTGGCCTTTTTACTTCAACTCGAGTATTGATAGGTGCACCAAACTCTCGTTCGTAAACTGTTTGTCCTCTGTCGGGACTCTCATAAATTTTTGTCATTGCCATAACTCCAATCCGAATAGTTTGTTTCTTAATGGTCTATCGAAATCTTCTTCTTTGACCATTTCATTTTTGACTTGTGAATCGTAAAATTCTTTTAATGGTTTATATGCGCTACGAATCTGAACTGGCATAACACCACCAGACTGAATAACCCATTCAATTTCATTTGCAACTTTACGAGCAAGTCTGATTTCTTCTTGAGTACCTTTATCACATACTTCAAAATCATTCTTCATTATATATTCCTCAAAATAATGCTTGTTAAATATAACAGTAATAATACTGTTCCCAAAAAACTTCCAATTAGCATAAATCCAAATAACAGTATTTTACCTAACGTTGGCTCGAAAGGTTTGTCTGGTAATTTGCCTACGCCGATTAGCGCTTTAAATACTTCTTTAATCAATTAAATAAAACATCATTGAATGCAAATACAACTAACATCAAACCAAATACTGAGATTTGTATAATTGCTGGTATAACAACAAACATGACCATAGGGTCAAAGTCCATGCGCATCCAATAATCTTCCTTGTGCCACTGTTTCACTTCTTCTGGTGAAGCTACTTCATAATTTATTTTTTCCATATTCCATCCAATAATTCTTCGACCTCTGGATATTCGTCCATACAATCTACTATCATATCAATTTCATCTAATTGGTCAAGTTCTTCAGCGAGACGATACATATAATGTTGCTGATGCAGCTCTCTCATAAATGCATTGACTCTTAACCACCTTTGATAGTTTCTTTGTCTTTCGTCATCGTTTGAATGTTGACTCATTACTTAAACAGTCCTATTCTTTTTCCTTCTTTAACTCTACGGTCATACTCTTCTGGGCTTGAAGGATATTGCCAACCCCATAGAGCACCTAGTGCCATAAAGCTACCTGAATACAACATTGCTTTTATATTGCCAGTTGTAAACCACATTAAGATTAATGCAAATGCCATAAATCCTAACATCATATATTTTGCCTTTAATGGAAATACTTTCTTTGTTTCCCAGTTTGTAAGGAATGGTCCAAACAGTTTATGGTTGTATAACCACTCGTGCATTCTGTCTGAGCTTTTTGCAAAACAATATGCTGCAAATACTGCTGGAATACTAAATGGTATTCCTGGTAATACAACACCAATGTATGCTACACCTAAACTTAAAAATCCTAAACCCATCCATGCCATTTTTTTGATATTCATTATATCGGTCTCCTAGTTACTGCCGACCTGAGTCCACCACTCTCGTTTCGTTTTTCTTCTATTTCCATATTCATAATTTGTTTTTCGTCAACAAGAGGTTTTGCAGGTTTCTCTCTATCACGTTTAAATGCAGCTGTCGATACTATCAATAACATAATCGCAAGTGGGTCAAATACAAATATAATTGTTAAAATAATCCAACGAACAGCGTTATCATAATATGATTCGGCATCATCACCGTATATCATATCAGCTATATATTTTACTGGGCCTAATTCTGCCTCTTGGTCCAATTGCTGTCTTAGTATTGGCATTTTTTGTTCGTTGAGAGCAACTATTTCATCTACTAAAATATCAATTTCAGCATTAATTTCGTTTCGCTCTGTTGTTTGTACTTTATTGACATAGTTTCTATCTTTTGGTTGACTTGTCTGAAGTACATAATCTAAACTCTCTAACCTACCGGTAAGATTGTCTAGTTGTAATTGTTTACCTTCCAATCTTTTATCCACTATACTCGCTTCAAGGCTATAACTATCTGATGTAACCGATGCGTCAATATGTGCTTTTGAAAGATAACCAAAAATTCCCATTGATGTAATTAACATTAATACGACAACTGCTGTGGTAAAATAGGTACGAACTAAATTGTTAATTCTATCCCATTCGTAATGTAACCATGCAGCTGATACAATTTTTCCAAACTCTAATACACTTGCCATAAATGCGATGCTTAATGCAGCACCACTAAATATTGTCATTAGACCGACAATACTAAAGTATGCAGCTGTTGCTGCGAGAGTTAAGGACGTAAATAAAGTTAACCATTTCATAATATTATTTATAGGGAATATTTCCAATTGACATGAGCATGCTTCGCTTCGTCATCGCGAACATTTACAATCATATCATATAAGGTTGCATCCCTTGGCATCTTGTAATATTGTATTGCTAAATCTGGTGCAGGTACATCTTGTATTACACCCTCGTCAATTAATTCTAAATAATTTGTGTAACTACGAACAGCTTCTTCTTCAAAGTAATGTACCATGCGATGAGCAGTTTTTGGAAAGAATACGTACATGATAAAATAAAAATTCCAAAATATTGCTTGAGCTGCAAGAATTAATAATCTTTCAAATAAATTTGGTTTAGCAATTTCAATAAAGAACATGAGATGCATTCTTTCGTTTTCAGCTTCAGCAAGCAATTCACGTATTTTTGGACCATATCCTGTTTCCATTCTTCGTAAACTTCTTAAATGAATCCACATACCTGCAACCATGCCCGGTACTCCAGCGATAGTTTCAAGTACTACTGCACGATGTCCATATCTTTTAGCAAAGAATGTATCAGCAAAGAATCGAAAAAACTTTGTCATTGAACGTGCTACTAAGTCTTTCATATTTGTTCGAATGTATCCTCTAATGCTTCAACTAATTCGTACATCATAGTTGTTGTGTGTATTGGAGTTGGTGTAATTCTTAATCGCTCTGTTCCTACATCAACTGTTGGACTATTAATTGGCTGAATATAAATTCCATGTTTGTTTAAAAGATAATCCGACATTTCTTTACATCGTTTTGCTTCTCCAACCATTACAGGAATAATATGAGTACATGCTTCAGGATGTACTTCTAATCCAGCTTCAATTACCATATCTTTAATAATTTTACTATTGCGCTGATGTGTTTCGCGAACTTCGTTGTGTTCCATTAAATATCTTATTGATGCAATACTACCTGCACACATAACAGGACTTAACGAAGTTGTAAAGATAAATCCTGAGGCGACAGACCTAATAGCATCGAGAATGATATCGTTACCAGCAATATAACCACCGTGACCACCAAACGCTTTTCCAAGTGTTCCATTTATAATATCTACCCTATCTGATAATCCTAACTTTTCACAATAACCTGCACCAGTTTCACCATATAAACCAACTGCATGAACTTCATCAATGTAGGTTATCGCATTGTATTTATCTGCTAAATCGCAAATATCTTTTATTGGCGCAACATCACCGTCCATACTATAAACAGATTCAAATACAATACATGGAGTTAATCCATCGTGTTGTGCTTTATGTAATGCAGCTTCGAGTGCTTCCATATTATTATGTTCCCAAATAATCTTTTCTGCACGACTATGTTTAATGCCCATAATCAATGATGCATGATTTTTATTATCTGAAACAAAACAAATATTTGGAATAATACGACTGAGAGCGATCATGCTCCATTCGTTAGCTACATAAGCTGAAGTGAATAAGAGCCCTCGTTCTTTCTTATGTAATTGTGCTAATACATTTTCCAGAGTAACATGATAGTGAGAGGTACCGCCAATATTACGAGTACCTCCACTACCTGAACCTGTTTTATCCAACGCAGTTTGCATAGCGTCAATAACATACTGATTTTGACCCATACCAAGATAGTCATTACTGCACCAATTAATAATGTTCTTTGGTGAGTATTTACTATACCAAGTTGCTCTTGGAAATTCTCCTCGAGTTCTTACTATATCATTAAAAACTCTATAATTTCCATTTGCTTTAAGTTTTTCAATTACATCTATAAAAGGCTTTTCATCAATCATTTCATGCTCTATGCTGCGTAAGCGTCGTCCCAATTTCCAGATAATCCAGCAACTTCATATTCAGTTACACGGTTTTCAAAGAAATTAGTATGGTCTGCACCATTTAACACCCATTCCAGCCAAGGAAGTGGATTATCTTTTACTTTAAAGTTTGGTTTCATACCAAGCTGAAGTAAGCGTCTGTCTGTAATATAACGAATATATTGTTTGACTTCTTCTTTGTTTAATCCTTCAATCTCACCCATTTCGTAAGCAAGCTCTATGAACTTATCTTCAAGGTCTACAATGTCTTTTGACATCTCATAGATTTCTTTCTTAAACTCATTATCGACAACACGACTATGTTCTTTAACAAATGCTTTAAAGAGTATTGAGTTACCTTCAACGTGAATAGATTCATCACGAATACTCCACTCAACTACTTTACCCATACCTTTCATTTTACCGAAACGCTGGAAGTTTAATAACATTACGAAAGAAGCAAAGAGTGCAACACCTTCGTTGAATACTGATTTAGCTAATGATAAACCAAGACCACGTAATGTTGCTGTATCAGCTTTTCTCATATAGTCAATCTTATCTGCCATTTCTGAATATTCTAAGAACGCGTGGTATTCACTATCAGGTAGTCCAAGGGTTTCATTTAATAATGCATAAGCTCTCTGGTGGATACCCTCACGAGCTGCAAATGACCCAAGCATATTACGAATTTCATTATTCTTAAACTTAGGAATAAATTGGTCGTAATAGTTTTGACCTACAGCAACATCAGATTGAGTAAATAATCTTAAGATATTTGTAATGTACTCTTTTTCAACTGGTGTAATCTTTCCACCTTTCCAATCAGCTACATCTTCTGATAAATCTAACTCATCTTCAATCCAATGTGCTTTTTCATGTCTTGTTGTAATTTCTACAGCCCATGGATAATGAAAGGGCTTATATGTTTCTGAAAACTCTAACAGACCACCTTGCTTCTTAACAAGAGTATCTGCAATAGCCATAAGGTCATTATATGTTCCAATATGTTTATCGTCAATAAAAATTTGTGGTACACTTCTTACTTGACGACCATTACTTACTCTTTGATAAAATGCTAATCTTTGCTCTTCGTCATCGAGCAATATTTGTGTATATGTAAATCCTCTTTGCTTAAACCATGCTTTGGCCTTTTCGCAAAAAGGACAGTTTGATTTTGTATAAATTGTTACGTCCATCTTTTTATCCTTGACAGGCGACACACTCATCTTGATTTTCCTCTTGTCCGTTTGAAAAATTTACTGCGTCTGGGTTAATAATATCATCTAACTTTTCTCTTTCAACTTTCTGTGATACATTCTCTGCTCTATTAGATGTTTCTGTTCTTAAATAATATAGTCCTTTTGTTCCTTGTTTCCAAGCTTCATAGTGAACTTTATGAAGAGTTGCTTTATCTGCTCCTGCAGGGAAGAATATGTTTAGAGATTGTCCTTGGCATAGGTACTTCTGTCTGTCTCCTGCTAGTCTGATAAGAGCCAACTGATTTAATTCAATTGCTGTTAAGAATACTTCCTTAACACGATTACTTAAAAAATCCAAATGTTGTACACTGCCGCCATTTGTAATAACTGACGACCAAACTTCTTCGGTATTTTTATTAATTGCTTCCAATTCTCTCTCGAGATATGGATTTTTATTTAGGTGACTTCCCACCCTTGTTCTTGAAGTAAATGCATTAGCTTTCCAAGGCTCGATGCTTGGTGAAGTGTTTACAATCATAGAACTATTTGCGTTTGGAGCGATCGCTAACATGTGAGCATTACGACGGCCGGTGCCTACCATATCTGGTGCTTCACCTCGTTGTTTACCCATAGTCATAGTTGCTTCAAGTGCTTTTGTTTTAATGTCTTTAAATATGATTTCGTTAATTGCTATAGCTTCATCACTATCAAAAGGTACTAAATGCTTTTGAAAATATGAGTGTAATCCCATAGCTCCTAAACCGAGTGACCTTTCTTGTTCAGCACTATAACGAGCTTTACTAATCTCATCACCAGCATTATCAATAAAGAATTGTAATACATTATCTAAAAATACAATAAGGTCTTTTACCATATTTGTATCTTTCCATTCGTCATACATTTCTAAATTGACAGATGATAAACAACAAACTGCTGTGCGTTTTTCATCGGTGACAAGGTGGATTTCATTGCATAGATTAGACCCCTTAATGGTCATGCCCATTGCTTTTTGTGCGTCAGGTAATGCACGGTTTGCTGTGTCAATGAAATTTAAGTAAGGCTCACCTGTACGATATCTTGTTTCTAAAATGAGTTCCCATAACTTACGAGCCTTAATGGTTTCTCTGATAGTCTTATCATTAGGGTCTAGAAGGTTCCAGTCTGTACCAGCTTCAACGGCTTTCATAAAGTCATCTGTTATATTGACCGCGTGATGTAGGTTCAGATTTTTACGGTTAACATCACCAGTAGGAATCCTCATGTTAATAAATTCAATAATGTCTGGATGGTCAACATCCATATAAGCTGCATAAGAACCTTTTCTTGTTCGCCCTTGTCGATATGCAACCATGTCTGCGTCGACTGTGTGTAGGAATGGCATAGGACCAGGAGCTTTCTTAGATACTGCTCTGATGTCTGACCAATGCCCACCAACTCCACCACCTTTTACTGATAGCCATCTTAACTCATTTGTATGGTCAATTAAACCATCAAGTGTATCTGGCACATAGCTTAGGAAACAAGAAATTGGTAGTGCTTTAACTTCTTCACCTTTAAGGATAGCATTCGACAATACTGGAGAACTATACATAAACCAGCCTTGTGAAACATAATCATATATTCGTTGTGCTAATTTGTTGTTACCATTACTAAAACATGCTGCAGCTCGAGCAAAAGCTTGTTGAGGTGACTTTTCGTCTTCTCTACAATAGTAGTCTTGTAATAATTTGAGTGATTGTTCTGATAAAATTTTATTCCGTTTATTGTCGATTTCTATGCCGCAATATTGCATACTACTCTCCTAGTTATTTCTTTTATGGTGGAAGAATGAAAAGGTGGATAAGAGAAGTGATGCCATTATGATTTTTTCCAAAAATTAAATTTCATCTTTGCTTCGAGTCCCTTATAAACGTTATTTCTAATTGTTTCTTCAATATTCTTATGGCCGTTAAGGACCATTTCATTAATGTCTTTTCCTGGTAAATCATTTGGCCAAATACAGATTGAATAGCCTTTGTCAATGATTTTTTCCATTCTTTTGTGAATCTCTTTATTGCGAGGTTCTGCGTCAAAAACGAATACTGCGTTTTTATCTACATTATTTAAAGCTTCAGTATTTCCATCAGCACCTGCCATAGCAACTGCATTTTTTAAAAACATACAATCTATTGCACCTTCAACCACAAAATATTGTTGGTTAAAGTCGACAACATCGAGGCCGAATATCTTCGGTTTATCCTCAAACATAATTGTAATGTATCTTAAGCTAGAGTCAGGTTTAAAACATCTAGCCGATACTCCAAACATCTTCTTGTCTTTATCGAAGAATGGAATTACCAAACGAGGTTCATCTCTATCAGTATTAGCAAATTTATCCGGTATAATAGTATTAACCCAAGTTTTAAATTTTGGGGTGTAATATATGCGATAATGTTGCTCTGAAGGAATTACCCTCTTTTGTATATATATTTTGGCAAAATGGTTATAGTCTAGTTGAGATACTTTTTTTATACTTTTTATCGCTGCCTTATTGTCAAATTTTGGGGCTTCAAATTTTGTCTTCTCAAGAACTGTTAATTTATCTTTTGGTCTTGTTTTGTTTATAAATTTTTCTGAGGTATAGTCTTTGAATGCAAGAGGGTCGACTAACTTGAGAAAGTAGGAAAAGGAATGACTTGCACCACAGTTGTGACAATAGTAGTGAAAGTTGTTGTCTTTCTCAAGCAGCCAACCCCTTGCTTTTGTACGAGACTTTTGACTGTCACCACACAATGGGCAACGGAAGTTAATTCTATAAGGATTTGTACGCGTTACTTTAAATCTCTCCATGCGACCTGCAAGAGATTGTGCGTATTGTACGTCAACGAAATCAATCATAATATAAGTGTTTAAGTCTGTTTAATTAATTTGTGTTATTATAACACGTTTGGTGGCATTTGTCAACCATTATTTACCAGTCATCATATCTATAAACATATTGGCACCAGCAGTGACTACAGCTACTGCACCAAGTAACCACCATTTTAAATTTTCTAAATTACGGATACGTCTATCTTGTTCATCAATTTTAATATTTAATTCTTTTGTCAATGTATTAATAGCTGTAAGTGTTCGTTCTGAGCGCTCTTCCATCCATTCTCTTTGTTTTAAGTTATATTCTTGGTGAGCAGATTGTGCTTGATTCATTCCATCTGTCATAGCTTCTTTAAATCTATATTTGTGCTCGTCAAGCTCTTCTTTAAAAGCAAATCGCGATTCAACATTAATGCGCGCTTGTGTATCTATTTTGTTTTCAACTGTATTTAACTTGCTCTCAAATGTCTCTAACACGTTTTGTTGCACCGCAATATCTTGACTAATGTTGACCATTTGGTCCATAGCTTCGTCAACTTTATCAAAAAATCTTTCGATTTGTTTGATGTCGTTTTTAATTAGCGCAATGTCGGTTTTGACATGATTGAGTTCGTCTGACACGCTGTCTCCTAATATGGGTTATTATATCACAGCTTCATAGTTTTGTCAACTATTATTTATAAGTTAATCTTATTAGAATGATATTAATTAAGATTTATTTTCTGATGAAAGGTGACTAAGTGGTCTACTGGTCAACTGGTTTTGACTCAGCTGCCTTTTCTTCTTTGTCATTGGTGGTTACCTTACGATAATAAACAATGACTTCTCCTAGCTCTCTGATATACCTACGGAGCTCTTGGAAATTTGCTGTCATTATTTCATAGTCTTTTATCGTAGTTGCTACGAAAACTATGTCACCACCTTGTGCAATTTTATTTTCATCGAGGAATCTATCGAGATATGTATAGCCGACTGGCCATGTTGGATTCTCTCTATCCTCTAAATCACACGCTTTAGGACGTTTGAGTTTTTCAGCACCTTTATCATCGTACTGAGGTGGGTCAAACGGAATAGAACGTTTACAAGGATTAACAATAACTGCTTCAGATACAACACTCATCTGAACATCAGCTAAATTAATTGGTCTTGGTAATTCTGGTTGGATTATATTAATAGGGACAGGTTTACTGACTATTTCAATTTTCTTTTGTGGTAGTAAAGAACAACCACTAATTATTGTTGTCGTCAGTAGCGCTAACAGTAATGTTCTTGCTATCATTTTCTAATCCCTCAAATACTTCTTTTGTACCATTATTGATACGACTCTCAATCAGACCAGGTTTTTTAATTGCTAGTAAGTTAAGATTATGTCTTTTAAAAATTTCAAGGTAACGTTCTTTTTCTGCTTCAATAGCAGCATTAGCACGACTCATATTATTGAGTGCTTCACCTTGTTTTTCGTATGACTCTCTAATAGCTTCGATAGCTTGCTTTTGTTCTTCAACAGCAAGCTCTAACTTTGCGTTATTTCCTATTAGAGTTTGGTTTTGGTCGAATAAGTAATAAGATGCACCACCAAGGATTAAAATAATTCCTATTAATATTTGATACATTTATTCTTCCTCAATTCTATAGAACAGACCACTAGCTGACCGTACGGAGACCAGCTTTTTGTCCGCAGTTACAAAGATAAGCTCTTTCCAAGTAGATTTTTTAATCTTCCGCACACCCAGATATTTCTTATCATCAACATTTCCAAACTTGGTGTCATAAGATACTGTAATAGTATAAGACTTACCAAACCACCAAGCTTTTATCCATGACCACATGGTGCGGTATTAACCGCAGTTAGAAGCGTATAATTCGTTGCACTTAGCTTCAGAACAGCCGTACTTTTCTTTTACAGCTTTGATGATATCGCCTTTTTTCTCGCCATCAGCGTGTCTCTTTTTCATTTCTTTGACACAAGCGGCTTCGTCGAAATCCTCTTCTTCGTCGTCATCGTCAGATTCTTCTTCATCAGATTCATCTTCGTCTTCTTCAACGAGCTCTTCAGTTTCCTCAGCAACAACTTCCTCTTCTTCAGAAGTCATTTCTTTGTACTTTTCTTCAAGAGCAGCACGAATACGCACATTCATTTCATCTTCGAATGCTTCTTTTAGCTTAAGCGGATTGTTCTCAATTGCTTCAGCTATAATTTTTTCAATAGACATCTCTATTTCTCCTTTTTTTAACTTAATTTGGCTCTATATGTTAAACCTGAACCACTAGGCTTAATTACATTTTCAAGCAAGCCATTGTAATATATTGCATCATAGCCGATGTTTTGTGTATCGTCTTCGCTAGGCTCCCAGCTATTAACTTTACCACCGTTGTTTATATGTGCAGCTATACGCTTTGCAGTGTAATTTGATAGTTTAGTTCGGTAATCACATTTCTTTATAATTTCTTTTAAACCATTTTCATCTACTTCTGAGTCTGGATAAAAAACAGTTTCCCCACGGACATCGGCATCACCTCCGCCCTCAAATCCTAACATTTCATCTAAACCTACTTCACCTTGTTCGTTCATAGCGTCAAATATCTTTTGAAGATTTCCTGAGCCACCTACTTGAATAGCTACTGGTTTAAATTCGCTGTCGCCACTGTCATCATCAGACTTGAAAACTCTTGGATGTTTTTCTTTGGCTTTTTCTTCGGAACCGTAATGTTTTGCTAAATATTTAGCAACTTTATCATGGTCACCAGTTACGATAGATTTTCCATCTCTCTGTCTTGGCGCGCCAATTTTAATTCCATATCTTTCTGCTTCTTCTTTGCGCCGCTCATCATTACCTTTATATTCAATTGTAACTTTATCAGTGTCACCAAACCTATCATCTTCATTCATATTACTAACTGCTTCTTGTAAAGCACTTCGTAAACGACCATTCATTTCGTCTTCAAAAGCTTCTTTAAGCTTTAAAGGATTATTATCAATAGCAGCTTGGATAATTTTTTCTATTGCCATTTTAGTTCCGTATAAAGTATTGTTTGGTTTATTTATTAAACTTGTTCCATCCTGACCATCAAGCGCTCCGCTCTGTTGGTCACTTGTTTATGCCATCTACTATCACGTCCTTCAACTGCGGCTTCTGCCCAGTCACCTTCGTGTAATGCAGCATTGAATTTTTTGAACTTACTTAAACGAGTACGTCCCATATTAAACATCATATTAACAAGAATCTCTTGAACTTCGCCAGGAAAATCATTAAATGATTCTTCAGTATAAAGAGCATGACACTCACTGATAGCGATTTCTAAATCCTTATCAAAACAATCTTTGACTCTGTCTTCGTCAACTGGTGTACCGACATCAGCACCAAACTCTGGGTCTGAATCTAATACTAAATGACCTACACCAAATGTAGGATAGCCGAGATGGTCTTTGTATATTTCGTATACAACACCTTCGTCAATTTTTAGTTGTTCAAAAACGTTATCTCTATTTTCTTGTTTCATATTTAATTCCTAAAGTGGGTTAGTACTAAAGTCGTAATCCGATGTGCCATCAGCCAAATATATTGAATCAGCTAATTTTGTTTCAGCATAAGATATTAAATCTGCTGCTGCTTCATCTCCACCGAGATTAGTATGTGCCCAATTAATAATTTCAGTTTGTGTTACAGTACTATTAGCAGTAATAAAATTATTATTTGCTAAATCTTCAGCACTTAAAACACTTTGCTGTAATAAACTAATATTTGTATTAGCTCCAACTACATCGTCATAAACAGTAATTGTATAATTTACTGATTTAATAACATTAGTATATGTTTCATATGTAGGAATAACCGTTACGTCGACTAATTCCTTAACATTTACTGTAGCCATTACTTTGCAAAATCTTTAAAATTTTTGCGCTTATATTTCTTTTGAGCCTTTTTAGAAACACCAGGTTCACCTTGTGCTCCGACTCCTAATCCTGCGATTGCTCCACTACCAACACCAGTCATTTCTTCTTTTTCCGAAGCTTCAATGATATCAGCCCATTCATTAATGAATCTGTTTTCAGCTTGAGAAAGATATTCCTCAATTAGAAACTCTTCATTTAGCATGGTATTATTTTCAAGCGCAGCTTGTTCTTTAACTAACCATAATGCAGCTGCATAAGAAGCTAGTCTTGTAGAACCGCCAGGTAATTTAGCAAGTAGTTTTTTAACATTTCCAACTAATTGGTCAAATACACCAAAAGCTTTTGTCTGCTCTCTTTTAGTAAAATCTTTACGACGAATAATAATATTACCCTTCGCATCGATAATTCCTAATTTATGAGCAGGCCACTTATTAAAAGGCGTAACAAGCTTTTTAATAAACTGAAATACTAAAAATAAATCAACTACCATTTAAATTTCCTTTAGTTTTTGTTCAATAAATATGTCACCAATAATACTATCTTTATTGATAATATTCTCATCGTATTGCAATACTTGTGGCATAAAATTTAAATATTCCACAAATGGTTTAAGATAACTATGAAACTCATGCAATTTTAAAAAGAGCATGTTAGTTGCATCTACTCCAAACACATTGTATATCACAATTAAGTGATTCAGTATCAACCTTTCTTTCAAATCATTGTCTTGCTTATAACGACTGAAGAGCTTTCGAAGATACTGAAATCTTTTCATGTCTTCTTCAAACTCTGACATATCCGTACATTGAGGATTGTCATAGTGCTTCATCGCATAGAGCAGAAAGGTTGATTCTGTTAAATTCATATTATAAAAAATTATTTATTGTTAATAAAACTATTTATTAGCTGTCAGCAACCACTGAATCATCACCAGTACCAGATACACCAGCATCACCAGCATCACCAGCAGCAACTTTCATTACGCATAGTGGCTCAGCGATATGTCTTGTACGACCATCTGCTGTTGTATAAGTATTGTAGAGATTCCAACCTGGTGTTTTAAGACCTTTAGCTTGGTTTGCAGCAACACCTGCTTCTGTCAAGTCAACGAATACTGCGTTGTCTTTATCATTAGACTTATTAGTGTTATTAGCATCGTCGGATAACCACTTCGGCGCACTTGCCGCAGCGTCTGTTTTTCCCCATAGTGCCATTGTTATTCTCCTGTTATATTTAACGTTAAGTTATAACAAAAATCGCATTCAATGTTTCGTTAGAAACTTATTTTAATTGCTTAAAAACTTCGTCTACTAAATCAGCTTTTTTCTTACGCTTATCGAGTTCAATCCCGATTTCACGACCCTTTTCTTCCAACTGAGCTTTCGTTAATTTATTTAACGATGCTTTAGTTGGCTTAGCAGGTTTTGATACTGCTTTGGCAGCTACTGTCTTTTTAGGACCTTTAGCAACTGCAGCCTTCTTAGGCTCCTTTACTGGGTCGACTGGTTTTACACCAGTTCCGAATAAGCTTTTTAGCCATTCAATTAGTTTTCTCATAATATCCTCCATAAGATATATTTTCATTCATATTAATTATATATTAATTCTTAGAGGCTTTTGCCATCTCTTTTAATTTTTTAGCGTCGATTGCTTTACCAATCTTTTTACGACGATTCTTTAAATAATCATCAGTGTCATCTACATCACCGTCATTATCGATGTCTGCATCTGCTTTACCGACTGGGTCAAGCTTTTCTTCTTCTTTTTTAGCTTCTGAAATATCGTGTTGTCCGCCACAGTGCTTGCATTCCGGGCCACATCCACATTTACCTTCTTCATCAATTTTATTACCACAGCAAGAGCATTCATCTCCTGCTTTAGCTTCAAAAAAGGCATTCAGAGCGTATTCTAATTTTTCGTTTAAATTCATTATTTACTCCTTTTCCAACCACGGTCGATATAATCTTTAATCTCAGAACTAGATACATATGCTGTTTTACCGTTTGGACTAACTATTTTGTTTTTACCGGATTGGTCTCTGCCATAACCTTTAATTTTTTCCACATCCTTTACTGATTTCTTAGATAAAGAAAAGTCTTTAGGACTATGTCTAACTGGGCTCTTAAAATGAACACCAGTTCTTGCCATATCTCTTTTATCTGCTGAACCGATACCCTTACTACGCTTAGCAC